>Ga0265293_10013839_pt1 | contig 10385 bp, 9 predicted proteins | sample Munlanlewell138R_FD_192505 | JGI IMG/M metagenome (GOLD analysis project Ga0265293, IMG submission 192505) | Leachate microbial communities from a municipal landfill in Southern Ontario, Canada - Leachate well 138R | ecosystem: Engineered > Solid waste > Landfill > Unclassified | place: Canada...
CGGCAGGATTGTATATTATAGCCCTGTGTTTTCTATCTGGTTCTAAAATTCCAAAAATGATGTGTGAACTAGTTCTTTTTGCTATCGGAGGAATCTATAATCGTTTTCTGGGATCCGAAATGCATGCTTGGGGATATGGGCATGCGGCGTTTGTGTTCGGTTGTGAGTATGCGGGTTTGAATGCGATTTACAATTGCTTGTTGTATATCAAGCTGCTTTGCAATTTCCTCTGGTTTCATGAATTGTTCAAGTCCATAGAGAATTAGGTCTAGCGTTTCATACTTAATTCCCAGCTCTGACTCAGCCATTTGATTTGGCCACAAGGAGGGTGACGAGGGCTTTAGAGCAAGTTCTTTTGGAATGCCCACGTGCATGGCGAGCCGCCGTATTTGAGTTTTATAGAGGTCGCTGATGGGTAGAATATCTGCTGCTGCATCGCCCCATTTTGTGGAGTAACCTACGCTAGTTTCGGACTTGTCTGATGTACCTACGACAATTCGATTCTGAATGTTGGCGTAGTAATAAAGATAAATCATGCGGGTTCGCGCTTTAATGTTTCCTTTGCAGAGGCGATTAGCATGGTCGAATATAGGGATACTTTTGTAGAAGACATCTAGTACCTCAGACATGTCAACGGTTTGTGTTTGAAGATGGAACATATCCGCTATGGTTTTAGCATCCATGAGGTCTTGTTGCGTGCACGTTTCTTTTTCTGGTAGTATCAATGCTAAGACGTTTTCTCCTCCGATTGCTAAACTCGATAGGGCGGCTGTTAGTGCGCTGTCGATTCCCCCGGATAATCCAAGGATAATACCTTTGGCTTCTGTATTTTCTATGTATTCTTTTATGAATCGACAAATTCTGCTTTGAACTTTAGCAAAATCCATTTCTAAAACTGCTGGTGTTAACTTCAAGGTTCAATGCAGCCTCATTGTCAACGTTAGTAGGCAAGTATTTAAGCAGAGGGATAAATAATATGGCATCTAAAATATTGGAGGACTTGTATGGGGCGAAGAAGGCAAAAAGTAGTTCATATTCCAAAGAAAAAGTTGCCGAAATTCTTCTCTTGCCCTAGATGTGGTAAAGAAACCGTCCGAGTAGAAATTAACCGAGAAGAGGGCGGTCGTGCCGTTGCACAATGCAGTAGTTGTGGCTTAAGGGAAGAATTTACAATTAAATTAGCCCAGGACGAAGTTGATGTTTACTGTATGTTAACGGACAGAGTCTACGCTAACCTAAAGCGGACTCCCATAACTAAGGCTAAAGAAGAGTAAAGTGAAGGGTTACTTGATGGCTGGGCCAATAGAACGGTACTTGCTGGATAAAATTAGAGTCGATGGTACAATTCACATGACTCTAATAGATCCCGAGAAAACATTTCCTTATGAAGCAGTCAAAATTGCTGAGAACGCAAATTTTAGTGGAACAGCGGCAATCATGATTGGTGGTTCAACAGTGACCTCACAAAAACAACTTGATGAAGTCGTTCAAGCAATAAAATCAGCCGCCAACCTCCCTTTGATTCTCTTTCCCGGTAACGTGAGTGGTATCAGTAGTCATGCCGATGCCATCTGGTTTATGTCTATGCTTAACTCAACTGACCCCTATTTTCTTATAGGGGCTCAAATCCTAGGTGCACCCTACATTAAGAAATTCCAAATAGAACCTCTCTCAATGGGTTATATAATAGTTGGAGAAGGTGGTACCGCTGGTAAGGTTGGCAAAGCTATACCTGTTCCTTATAATAACCCTGAACTTGCAGCAGCCCATGCGTTGGCAGGTCAATACTTAGGTATGCGCTTCATTTACCTCGAAGGTGGGTCTGGTGTAAAGATTCCTGTTCCCCCAGAAATGATACGTGCTGTGAAACAAGCAATTGATATACCTCTGATCGTTGGTGGCGGTATTCGAAGTACAGAAGCCGCTATAGTTGCATCAAACGCTGGTGCAGATGCCATTGTGACAGGAAATCTTATCGAGACTAGTGAGGGTGCACAGCGCGTAGCACAGATAACCAAAGCAATTAAACGCAACTTACACAGGTGATCTTAAACCCCTTGTTTTTTCGAAAGCCCAAAATACCTTTCAGTATATATCTTGTTTTGTGAGCTATAACATTGAACCTAAAGCAGGGCATCAGTAAGAGTTACCAAAAATACATTGAAACAATGGAGGCAGAGCTTAAACGACTCTACGAAATCAGTGACCAGGCGAGGTCTTGTGGTTTTGATCCTGCATTAAAAACTGAATGCTTGGTTGCACAAGACATTGCTGACCTAGTAGAGGGTCTAGTTGGACCTAAAGGTGTTGCCGTTAGCATCCGTGAATTGAGTAAGAAAATGCCTCGAGAAGAAATCGCTTTCTATGTAGCTAAAGAAATCGCTGAGGGAAAATTCGTCCAAAACGAGGAAGAGAGTGTACCTGAGAGATTAGCAGAGCAAGCCATCCGAACGGCATTGGCGATTTTTACAGAAGGCTTAACTGCTGCTCCGATCCAGGGGATTGCTCACGTTAAAATCAAGAAAAACGCAGACCAAACTTGTTACCTAGGAATCTACTTTGCTGGTCCTATTCGGTCAGCCGGTGGCACCGATCAAGCTTTAACACTTGTCGCCGGTGACTATGTGAGGCTTGCATTAGGTTTAGACGTGTATAAGCCAACCGAAGAAGAAATTTCACGTTTCATTGAAGAACTTCGCCTCTATGAACGGTCCGTGGGTCGTTTTCAATATCATATTCCAGATGAGGAGCTCCGTAAAGCGCTCAATTTGGTTCCAGTCGAATGCACTGGTACAGAGTCCGATCCTGTGGAGGTTTCATCTTATCGTAATTTGGATCGTGTAGAAACCAATAGAGTTCGCGGAGGAGCGCTACGAGTAATTAATGACGGTATTGTTGGTCGTGCTCAGAAAGTTTGGGTTGTCTGTGACAAAATTGGTTTTCATGAATGGGATTGGTTAAAGAATTTTAAAAAGAAATCTGAAAAAAAATCCGCTGGTTTCATGGATGACGTAATAGCTGGGCGCCCTATTTTTGCTTTCCCATCAAAACGAGGCGGTTTTAGGCTTCGATATGGCAGATCTCGTAATACTGGACTTTCTGCTGTAGGTATTCATCCAGCTACGATGTATGTGGTTGAGGGTTTCCTAGCCGGGGGTACCCAGATGCGTCTAGAGTTACCTGGAAAAGGTGGTGTTACATTACCCGTTGACTACCTAGAAAAACCTGTCGTGCTTCTTAAGGACAAGTCCGTAGTGCGTGTATCGTTAGAAAATTATCCAGAAGTCAAAGGTAAGATAGCAAAGATTCTTTTTCTAGGTGACATATTAATTGACTTTGGAGACTTTTTATACAGCAACAAAACACTTCTTCCTTCAGGTTATGTGGAAGAATGGTGGTCAAAAGACCTTTCTAATTCAATATTTGTAATGCATTCTGGTGACTTTACTATGATCGCTCAAGAATGCAAAATTTCCACTGAGCGCCTTGAGGCTTTTATCCATGACCCATTCAAGAATAAACCCACAATAAAAGAAGCGTCTGCATTATCTCAGGTACTTGGAATTCCATTGGCGCCCAACTGCACTTTGTACTGGACCAACTTATCCACAATAAAAGAAGTTGAGGTTCTGCAAAAATGGGTGTCTACCTGTAAGGTAACACTTACTAATGGTTCTGTCTCGAAACTCACGGGTGTAGTAACAGATGACGATGTTTTTTTGATATTAAGAAAGATTTTTATCCCTTTCAAATTCATCGAAGAAAAAGTCATTATTTCAGGTGAGGATGCTGCAACTTTAGCATTTACTCTTGGTTATGGGACACCTCGGGCGAATAAAGCTATTCAAGCATCGACTGTGTTAGAAATGCTCAGCAAACTGTCAGGTGTAATAATCAAAGACAAAGCTCCAACTTATGTTGGTGGACGAATGGGTAGACCTGAAAAAGCTAAACATCGTGATATGCGACCACTTGTACACCTTTTATTTCCCGTTGGTTTGGACGGCGGAAGCCACCGTGATCTATGTACAGCAGCAAAAAAAGGGTCTGTTTTTGTAGAGATGGTCAAACGTAAATGTCCCAACTGCAAAACTTACACGATCAAACTTAAATGTGAACTCTGTGGCGAGCTGACTACCCACGAGAAAAGCTGCCGTCGATGTGGAAGAGCTCTAAAGGATAATTACTGTGGTGGTTGTAAATCTGATGCTGTCCTCTACCAGCGCCAGCCCGTTAATTTTAAAGAACTACTTGATGCCGCCTGCAGTAAACTTGGTTGTCCAAAACCAAAAATGCTCCGAGGTGTTAAAGGCCTCACTAACATGGATAAAACCCCTGAAATGATCGAAAAGGGCATTTTACGCGCAAAATATAATGTATCCACATATAAAGATGGTACAATCCGATTTGACGGTACTAATGCGCCTCTAACTCATATCACACCAGCGGAAATTGGTGTATCCATAGAGAAGATGCATCAGATGGGGTATTTAGCTGATATTTATGGATTCCCACTTGTTGACTCCAATCAAGTATGTGAGCTTAAAATTCAAGATGTTGTCATTCCTAAGAAGGCAGGAGAATACCTTGTTCGTGTCGCTGGCTTCATTGATGAACTCCTCGAACGCATCTACAAGCTTCCACTTTACTACAAAGCAACAAAACCCAAGGACTTAGTGGGACAGCTTATCTTTGGACTCGCTCCACATACCTGTGCCTGCATCCTTGGACGCATAGTAGGTTATACCGACCGTAACTTAATCTATGCCCATCCCGTCTGGCACTCAGCCAAACGTCGGGATTGCGATGGTGATGAAGATGCTATCATGTTAGCTCTTGATACCCTTATCAACTTTTCACGTGTTTTTCTGCCCTCCCAAATTGGGGGAATAATGGATGCTCCCATCCTAATGCTTCCCTTCTGTAACACTAAAGAGGTGCAGCGACAAGCGCACGACTTTGATGTCAGTCGATGCTATCCAGTTGAGTTTTACCGTAAGACTTGGGAGAAAGGTGAATCAAGACAAATAAGCGCATTTATGGACGTTATTAGTCATCGGTTAGGCACGGATGGTCAGTTCGAAGGTTTTCACTTTACTATACCAACCACCAGTATCAACCTTGGTAATGCCAATAGTAGTTATAAAGAATTTAAATCCATGGCGGAGAAGTTAGATATGCAACTAAAGTTAGCTGAAAAAATCGATGCCGTAGACGCTAGACGTGTTGCACTAAAAGTTCTAAATTGTCACCTGATGCGTGATATCGCCGGAAACATGAGGGCTTTTTCTACACAGGGGTTCCGATGCAAATCCTGTAACGCAAAATATCGGCGTTTGCCTCTCGTTGGCAAATGTATTCGCTGTGGCTGCAATCTAACTCTAACTGTCTACAGGGGAAATATCGAAAAGTACCTAAAAGCGGCACAACAACTTGTTGATAAATATGGTTTACCCAGTTACTACACCCAACGCATGGATTTAATCAAAGAAGAGATTACTTTAATGTTCGATAACAAAAAACCTAAGCAAACTACGCTTTTTGAGTTTGGATAACTTAAAAGCTTTTCAAGGATAACATGTCTTAAGCAATCGGTGAGATAACATTAAACAAACTTGGCACCCCAACGCTTATCTTAAAAGTACACGTAATGTGCACAAAGGACTCTTTGCTCGAACTAAGATTCTTATTCTACTAGACGTTCAGGGATTAGGTGCAGCCAAAATCGCAAAAGAGTCTAAACTTAGTTACAACGTTGTTTTATATCATCTAAATCTCTTGAAAACTGAGGGTACGGTGGAGAAACATGGTTACCGCCGTTACGTTTGGCTGCCGACGGGTGTAGGGCAAATGCGTCTTGTCTAGATTGTACATTGACAGGGTGAACTATGACATTTGGAGCATTTGTCTGGATACTTCGATAAGACAGCTTTTTCAAGATCAACGTCCATTATATTTGCAAGGGACGCTAACCATGCTATGACATCAGCGAATTCTTTTTCAGTAGATGAGCGGTCAGCACCTTTGAGTTCTTGTCCGAGTTCAGTGACTTCTTCAAGCAACCAGCAATAGGTACCATCAACTCCGCGTGCTTTATCTCGGTCGCCATAGAGGCGTTTCATCATTTCTTGAAATTCAGCTATATGCATATGGCTTCACTGAAAGCTTGGAGTGTGACGTTATAATTAAATATGAAGCTTTGTTGATGCTTCAGTGTACGGAGTGGAAGTTGGCCAGATAACTGTAAATAATTCATAAATACGTTGCCAACAAACTCAATTCCAGAGATACCTATGTCAAATCTACCTGTAAGCGTACCAAAGTTTCAATCTGCTGTTTTTTTCGTAAGCGATATCGAAGTATCCAAACGCTTCTATTCCGACGTTCTCGGACAAAAGATCACTATGGACTTCAACGCAAATGTAACCTTCGAGGGCGGATTATCCATCTGGCGAACCGACTACGCACTAAATATAATTTTTAAAGATAAAGCCAGACAAGTCCAAGTCGGAGCCAACAATGCCGAGATATACTTTGAATGCAACGGTATCGACGCCTTCTTTGAGCAAATAAAACAGAAAGTTAAAGTCGTTCACCCTGTGGAGGAGCATCCTTGGGGGCAGCGTGGTTTCCGCGTCTATGACTCTGATGGTCACATTGTCGAATTCGGTGAGCCAATGTCGGAGACGGTTTTGCGGTTGCATAAGCAGGGTTTGAGTCTTGATGAGGTGGCAGTGAAGTCAATGATGTCGTCTGAGTTTATAAAGGCTGTTCTGCAGGCTCATTAGCTCTTTTTTTTATGTGTTTTGTTGATGCTTTTGTATACGACTGCTTAAATGAGACATTAAACGTGTAGATAATTACGTTTTAATATACTTTTGACTAAACAATTGTAAATTATATGATTCAATACATATAATCAATTAGATAGTTTAATTTTAAACAGTAGAAAATTGCATAATATACAAGAGAATATTTCTATATGGATAACCCTGCAATATGGAACTCCTTCGACCGTGTGGCGCATGGTCTACAAGCTGGGGGAAACCCAAACAACCAAGCTCTGAGTAGTACTACCCCTTATACGGAAGTACATCCCAACGGGAGGATACTATAGATAGCCCCGGGGTTTAGAAGATGGACTAACTACCTAAAAGTACCTCTGCAAAGAAATAGTCATCGTGGACCTAAACGAGCTCTGTATACAGAAATGTAAAGAACGCTTCCACACTGACACCCAACATAAACTACTATGTGAACGACGGCAAAAGCCTTAGCATGGTACCCGACGGCTTCCTCGACTTTATGTTCAGCTTTGACTCGCTTGTCCACGCGGAATTACGTAATAGACGCCTACTTTATTAGTTAGCAAAGAAGCTAAAGAGCGTGTGTTGCTAACTTATTTAACATAAGGGTCGAATATACTCTTCTATAGCGCCTATCGATTTCAGATTAAGTACTGCTCTTGTGTTATGACTCGTTTTAAAATCCTTTAACATCCAAAACACATGTTCCCTAACTTCCTGAGCTGAATTTCTCTTCTCGTATTTTCGGTATAATTCGATGAAACGTAAAATCTGCCTTTTTATTCCTCTGTTATCAATCTGAGATTTTTCTGGATCGAATAACCATGGGCGATTTCTTGCACCTCTGCCCACCATCACAAGGTCACAACCCGTTTTCTCTAATAGGGCAAGGCCTTGCTCATGAGTTGTTACGTCGCCATTAGCTATTACCGGGATGTTTAGTTTTTCCTTGATTTGTTTTATACTGGTCCAATTTACTTTCCCTGCCAGTTTTTGGTCGGCAGTTCGACCATGAACGCATATGGCTTTTACGCCTGCACTTTCCAAGATTTGGGCAATTTTAACCCCGATTATCTTCTGGTTCTCCAAGCCAATTCGCATTTTCACAGTAACCGGCCTTTTAGTGGCATCCACGATCTTCTGCACAATTCGCTCTAGCCGTGCTGGATCCGCTAGCAGGTGGGCGCCATAGCCTCTCTCGAGAAACTCTTTTTCGCTGCAACCTAAATTTAAATCGATGAGGTCAGCTAACTTTTCAACCTGTTTAACGCAACTAACCAAGTCTTCTTCATTGCTACCAATTAGTTGAACACTCAAGGGGCGCTCGCATTCTTGGATGTTAAGAATTTCTTTGACGTCTTCTTTTTTTCGGTTCTTAAGAATGTTGGTATCTATCATTTGTGTATAAACGAGACCTGCTTTGTTTTCTTTGCATAACATTCTGAAAGATGTGCAGTTAACCGCCGCCATTGGTGCAAGAACAAACCGTCCTCGGATATCTACTGTTCCGATGTTCATATCGATTCTTCTGTGCAGAAACTAATTTTAAATCTATTAAAGCTTAACGCAAAAATAGAATACGACTTATAAAGTATATCTATGTAACGATTACTGCATAATAACAAATTCTACAATAGTTTACTATGTTTTTCTTACAGTAATCACATCTTTCAAATCACAAAAATACACTTTCCATGTGCTCGAGAAAGAGGTTTCTGTTTTCTGCTAATATGGAAAAAGCTGTTTGTGGTGTGTAATTATTTGATTATAATAAACGTAAACTCCTATAGCACTGTAGCGTTGCAAGCGCTATTAACCCCTATATGCGTTTAACCTGCCTATGATCGGTCGAAAATATGTCTGTTTGTTTTCTACCAAGCATCAGCGCCCTTTTGCGTTTTAGACGGTAATGTTTATAACTACAGAATATATTTGCTAAAGGCGCGAAGCGGAAGTACTATGGGACATCGAAAACATCATGCTCCAAGACATGGTTCATTAGCTTATTTACCTAGGCAACGTGCTAAAAAACCTACTGCACGTATCAGATACTGGCCACAGGTAGAGTCAGATTCACCTAGGCTTTTGGGATTTACATCCTATAAAGCAGGTATGACATACATCTTCACTATTGAAGACCGAAAACGTTCACCAAACTTTGGTAAAGAAGTCATGCAAGCAGCAACAATCATAGAAACGCCACCAATCCTAGTGTGTGGCATAAAAACATACCAAAAAACGCCATATGGGCTTAAGAACGTCACAGAAGCTTGGATGAAAGAACCGCCAGCGAGTCTTGACCGCTTACTTGTGTTGCCTGATAACTTTAATACAGAAGCGATGCTGGAAAAAATACAGCAATCTATCGAAACAACAGACGTTATCAGAGTAATCACAGCCACACAACCTACACAAACTAGTCTCTCAAAGAAGAAACCTGAAACATGTGAAATTCAAATTGGCGGCGGAACTATCCAGCAACAATTCGACTATGCCAAGCAACTCCTCGGAAAAACAGTTACCCCTGAGGAAGTTTTCAAAGAAGGACAATACATCGACGTCGCTGGTGTAACAGTCGGCAAAGGCTTCCAGGGTCCAGTTAAACGCTGGCATGTAACTAAATTGCAACATAAAGGTCGCAAGACCAAACGGGGTATCGCTACTCTCGGTCCATGGAGTCCACGTCATGTCAGGTACAGTGTTGCACGTGCAGGTCAAACTGGTTATCATCAAAGAATTGAATTTAACAAACGTATCCTTAAAATTGGTAAAAACGGTAAAGAAGTCACTGTCAAAGGTGGTTTTGTCCGATATGGTGAAGTGAATGGTCCGTACATCCTCATTTCAGGAAGTATACCTGGTACAGAAAAACGGCAAATTAGGCTTAGAGTTCCTGCCCGACCACCAACAGAAGTTCCAGAAAATCCTCCTCAAATAACATATATCTCACTGGAGAGTTCTCAAGGAAAATAGGTTGAATAGCATATGACACAGAAAACTGCAGAAATCTTTGACTTACAAGGTAAAGCAACTGGAAAAATTGAGCTTCCTGCTGTCTTCCAAACACCTATAAGACCAGACGTAATTAAACGTGCAGTCTTAGCAATACAATCTAATAGACTCCAGCCGCAAGGCAGAGATCCAATGGCTGGCAAAAAAACTACGGCAGAATCCCGTGGAACTGGTAGTGGAATCTCAAGAGTTCCACGTATAAAAGGTGCTGGACGAGCAGCATTGGCTCCATTTACTGTTAAAGGACGCCAAACACACCCTCCACGTGCCGAAAAAATTATCATTAAAGAAATTCCAAAAAAAGAAGCAAAACTAGCATTAACTTCAGCTATTGCAGCAACTGCAAAAAGAGAGTATGTCTCCGGTCGTGGACATAGAATTGACGAAGTTGCAGGTTTACCCTTAGTTGTTGACAACGCACTCGAAGGCTTAACAAAAGCTAAAGATGTAGCAGACGCTTTTTCTAAGTTGGGTTTCGATACCGAACTTGTTCGTGTCCGCGAGAGCCGTAATATCCGTGCAGGAAAGGGTAAGCGTCGAGGCAGAAAAATGAAGCAAGCCGTAGGT
>Ga0265293_10013844_pt1 | contig 10382 bp, 11 predicted proteins | sample Munlanlewell138R_FD_192505 | JGI IMG/M metagenome (GOLD analysis project Ga0265293, IMG submission 192505) | Leachate microbial communities from a municipal landfill in Southern Ontario, Canada - Leachate well 138R | ecosystem: Engineered > Solid waste > Landfill > Unclassified | place: Canada...
TCCTTGCGGAGCTGCTCCTTGGGCCGGCCCGTGTGGCGGTGGTAGATCTCTTCCAGCATGTCGCGCACGTCGAGGAACTCGCGCGCCTGAACCTCGAGGTCGGGCAGCGAGGCCCGCGGGAAGCCGGCGGAGCCAGCATGGATCATGATGCGGCTATGCGGCAGCGCCACGCGGCTGCCGGCCGTGCCGGCCATGAGGATGACGGACGCCATGGACATGGCGATGCCCACGCAGTTGGTGTGCACGGGGGCGTTGATGTACTGCATGACGTCGTAAATGGCCAGCCCTGCGTACACCTCGCCGCCCGGGCTGTTGATGAACAGGTTGATGGGTTGCTCGGAGCTCTGCGAGTCGAGCAGTAGCAACTGCGCGGTGACGACGTTGGCCACCTCGGAGTCGATGGGGGAGCCTAGGAAGATGATGCGCTCTTTCAGCAGGCGGCTGTAAACGTCGTAAGTGCGCTCGCCGCGGCCGGTCTGCTCGATCACGTAAGGGACTAGAGGCATAGTGCGTTCAGCGTAGCATCCGCCACCGGGTGCTCCGGTGGCGGTCCGCTACTCGGCGCGTGGCCGACGGCGTTACTGGCTCGTTTCTGGGCGGTTGGCCTCAGTTCAGCTCAGTGATCGTGGTCGTGATGGTGGTGATCGTGGTCGTCGTCTTCGTCGTCGGCGCCCATGGCGGCGTCGGCCGCTTCCTCGATGACGTTGGCGTCGAAGCCGACTCTGGTCTCGCCAGTTAGCTCAGCCACCATCTCGCGCACGGTCTTGTCGCGGCGGAGGAGGAAGCGGTAGTTGTTCTCCCACTCCTCGCCGAGCTCGGCCAGCATGCGGCCCACGTCCTGGCCGCGCTGCTGCGCGAGGTGCTTGGCGGCGGCCATGAACTCGGCGTCCGTCAGCTCGGTGCCGCGCTCCTCCATGAGGCGCTCCAGCACCAGGTCTCGGCGTACGCCCTTCTGAGCGGCCTCGTCGAGTTCGGCTTCGAACTCCTCGGTGGAGCCACGTTCGTCGAGGCGCTTCAGGTACGCCTCGAAGGTCATGCCCTGCTGGCTCAGGTCGTAAGCGAGGTCCTGCAGGAGGCTGCGCTTGCGGCGGTTCACGAGGCTGGGCGGCAGCTCCAGCTCGGCGCCGTCGATAAGCTTCTCGATGAGTTCGTTCTGCTGGGTCTGGAAGCCGTCGCGGCGCGCTTGGTCGGTGAGGCTCTCCTTGACGCGCTCCAGCACCTCGTCCCAGCTGTCTAGGCCGAGCTGCGTGGCGAACTCCTCGCCCGGTTCGGGCAGTTCCTTCTCCTTCACGTCGGCCACGCGCACGGGCACTTGCCTTACGACCGGGTTGCCCTCGTCGTCGTCCACAGCGGTGTCGGTAAGTTCGATGGTGACCTCGTCGCCCATGGACTTGCCGAGCAGCTGACCCTTCAGTTCGTCGCCGGCACGCTCTAAGTCGACGGGGAAGCTGGCGCCCGCGCCGTCCTCCGGCTCCTCCTCACCCTCCTTGGGGAGGCTCTCGAGGAGCACCCAGTCGGTCTCCTGAACGGGCCGGTCGACGGGGACGAGGGTGCTGTTCTCGCGCCTGATCTGCTCGATGGCGTCGTCCAGTTGCTCCTGACCGATTTCCTGCGTGCGCGCCTCGACCGTAACGGTGCTCAGGTCGGGGAGCTTCACGTCCGGGAAGAGCTCGGCGTGAACAACGATCTCGTAATTCTGGCCGCGCACTGGGGTGTCGGCGTGGAAGTGCGCGTCGACAGGCACGAGCTCCAGGTCGCGCATGGCGCGCGGGTAGGCGTCGTCCACCAGGCTGTCGCGGACTTCCTCACCTAACGCTTCCGCGCCGATGCGACGCTCGAGCACACCCATGGGGACCTTGCCTGGCCGGAAGCCCGGCACGCGCACCTGGCGCGAGAGCCGGCCGAGGACCTGCTCGAAGGCGCGATCCACGTCGGCGGCTTCGATAGTGATGTTGACGGTGGCGGTCACGGCCTTCTTCTCGACTAGTTGGGCTTCCATCGTTCTCCTTGTCGGTCGCGGCGGTAACGATGCCGGACCGCGTGTGCGGCGCGGACCTTATGGCCGCCCGTGGGCACAGCCTGCAAAAGATAGCGGCAAGCCGGGGCTTGCCGCTTCGGTGGTGCGAGGAGCGGGACTTGAACCCGCACGGCTAGGCCACTAGATCCTAAGTCTAGCGCGTCTACCAGTTCCGCCATCCTCGCCTGAAGGGCGCCCTTTCGCATTTGAGGGCGGGCCAAAATGCGGCCCGCCCTAAACGCACGGGGCTCAACCCGTAGACGTTGGGGTGGATGAAGGGATTTGAACCCTCGACCCCCGGAACCACAATCCGGTGCTCTAACCTACTGAGCTACACCCACCACGCGCCAGGCCCCAGAGCACGCAAGGCTCCAACGAGGCCGGCCGAAAGTGTACCGCATATGACGAGGGAGTGTATAGGCCCAGGTTGCTAACAGCGCGCGCCGCGCCGCTACGGGCGCCTGTGCCGGTTGAGGAACTGGTGCACCAGGAAGGATTCGAACCCTCGACCTACCGCTTAGAAGGCGGCTGCTCTATCCACTGAGCTACTGGTGCGTGCCTGGGCGCAAAACTTAAGGGTTGGAGCGGGAGACGGGATTCGAACCCGCGACTTACAGCTTGGAAGGCTGTCGCTCTACCAACTGAGCTACTCCCGCAGAGCCATGCTTGGCCGCCTGATTGCGGCTACGTGGTCGGCCGAGTTGTGGTCGGGGCGGCCGGATTCGAACCAGCGACCCCCTGGTCCCAAACCAGGTGCGCTACCAGACTGCGCTACGCCCCGACGATCACCTGGCGCACGCACGCTGCTCGGGCGGTGGCGCCCAGGCGGGTGCAGGCAGGAGTATACCCGGTACGGCGGCGTCAGGTCACGTGCTGCATACCACTCGCGTGGGGTGGCAGGGCGCCGTGCGGGGCGGCGCGGCGCGCGGTGGGCGCAGCGCTACCTGGCAACTTCAGCCGAGTTCGGTGAGGGCCAGCTCGGCCCACGCGACCATCTCGGGCGTGAGCGGCAGCCGCGCCAGCGCGGTGCGTGAGTACCAGCCGAACGGGGTTGTTTCGCTGGTGAGGGCACCCGCGTAGCCGGTCAGGGGGCGCGCCCAGTAGATGAGGTCCACGTGCTCGTGGCCTGGGGCGATGCTCTCGAGCTGCACCCCGCGCGGTCTGAGCAGCTGCCGCGGGCCGGGTGCGTCTATGGCTGTCTCGCCGACCAACTGCACGCTGACGCCCGCTTCCTCGAGTACCTCGCGCACGGCGGCGTTGTCGGGTAGCTCGTTTGGTTCCACGTGCCCGCCGGGTGGCAACCACAACCGTAGTTTGGGGTGCTCGTGGAGGAGCAGCTGCTGGCGCCACACCACGAAGACGCTGACGGCAAAGTCGCGAGTCACCGTTGGCGCTGGGTGCTGCGTAGTTGCGTGTGGGTCGCTTGTCACGGTCTCATCCGAGGAGCAGCGCAGCCAGAAGGACTAGGAAGATGCTACCTACGGAGAGCATGAAGCCCACCATGAAGCCGCGCGGCCAGAGGCTGCGGACCTTGGGCACGATGGAGGCGAAGACCAGCACAATGCCGGCCAGGAAGAGGTAACTGGCGATCTGGATAACGGTTCCTTGCACGGCGGCTCCCGCGCAAGGTTACCCCGGACGGCAGGCGCGTGCCGCCGTTGTCATGGCGTGGGGCTTGGGCGTGTAGGCCGAGCCCCGGACCGCGGGCGCTTGGCGCTGACGCGGCGGGCGCCCGGCCAGCGGCTAGCATGAGGTATGGATTCTGGCTTGGACTCTGGCAACTACGAGCCGGCGGGGGAGGCCGCCACGGCATCCTTCCGGGAGCGGGTGCTGGCCGTGGTGAAGCTGATCCCCGCAGGGCAGGTGACGAACTACGGCACTGTGGCGTTGCTGGCGGGAAAGCCGCGGGCCGCCCGGCAGGTGGGCGGCATCCTCTACGGGCTGCGCGAAAGCGAGATGGACGTGCCGTGGCAACGCGTCATCAACGCCCAGGGCGGTATCTCTACCTACAAGGTGGGCAGCGGCGAGCTGCAAGTGGCGCTGCTGAAGGCGGAGGGCGTGGAGGTCATCGACCGCACGGTGGACCTGAACGTTTACGGTTGGCGGCCGGACGACGACCTGCTTAGTGGCTGAAGCGAGGGACGTGGCGCCAAGCGCGGTGTTCATGGCGTAGCGCGCGGCACCAGGCGTAGTGCCCGGTGCCGGCGTTGCGTGGCCGGAACCCCGTCAACCTATGTGAATCTGGTTGCCCATCGCGTAGGTCACGACGCGCTTGTGGTAGCGCCGCGACAGCATGCCCACCCGCACGTACGCCTCCACGTAGTAGCCGCCGTGCTCCGCTACGTTCTTGGCAGCGAACTTGAACGACGGCACGAAGATGGCTAGGAAGCTGAGCAAACCGGCGTTCATCTCGGCCTGCATGTAGGTGTGCTTGGTGAGCGGGAAGGGCGCCAGGAACCCGGAACTGAGCTCGGTCTTGCGGCGGCCAGGCAGCCGGCCGCGCGTGAGCACCTGCTCCGCCTCGAGCTTGCGCGTACGCAGCTCCACCTCTTTGCCCTTAGTTTCGTAGAAGCGGTCGCTGAAGCTGAAGCGCACCGTGATGTTCTCGACTGTGGCGTACGGGACCAGCTTCAGGCGCGCCCGGAAGACGGCACCGGCGGCGGCGTGCGGCGGCACCTGCAGCTCGATCTGGTTGAAGATGCGCTCCCAGGCGGCGGTGAAGAGGGAGGAGACCGCGGCCGCGCCGGCGGTGAACACCTCGATCAGCAGGAAGACGGGGCCGATGGTCTCCCGCAACTGCGGCGAGAGTAGCGCGAAGCCGCCGGCTAGCGCCGCTGCCGCCCACATGAGCCCGATCCAGAAGCTCGGCAGGTCCGTTAGCTTGGGTGTGTACGGCACGTCCAGGGGCGGGTCGTCCAGGAAACGCCTGGCCACGCCGCACGACTCGCACTGTTCGCCCATCAGGTTGCAGTGCCCGCATAGCGAGCAGGTCCACATGGTGGCCTGCCAGGGGGTCCCGCTGGGGGCTACGGCGGTTTCACCCGTGGTCATCGGTCCGAGTATATGAGCCTGAGTTAGTCGGCGGCGAGAAACTTCGTATCATTGGAGCCACTCAGCCGGTTGCGCGGTCCCCCGCGCGGTTCAGCCGGCCATTTCCGGGCTCTACCGGCCCGCAACGAGGAGAGCTTATGAAGGGCGAGAGCCTGGTGATGAACGGTGATAACTGGACCATCGTCGACGTGGCGCCCGCCATGCCGCTGGCCGAGATGGTGGCGGCCATCCTGGAGGACGAGGGGTTCGTGGTGGCGGTGCGCGGCGCCGAGATGCTCGGCGACGTCTTCTCGCACCTGGGCTCCGTGTCCGCGTCCACCACGTACGTGCTGGTGCCCGAGCACGACGCGGAGAGGGCCATGAAGCTCATCGACGAGACCGTCACGGATTACGAAGGCGAGGAGCTAGAGGAGTTGCTCGAGAAGATGGAACGCGGCGAGCTGGAACCGGGCGAGTGGGACCCGGACGACCTGGATGACGAAGACCGCGAGGAAAACCTTGACGAGGCCGACTTAGACGAAGACCTGGGCGCGGGTGAGCGCTGAGCAGACGGTAGTCCCTAACGGGGCAGGTACGCCGCTGCGCGCCGCGTGGCTGAGCCTCGTTGGGGCAGTAGTGATCCTGGTCTTCAAGGGCCTGGCGTACCTGCTGACGGGCTCCATCGGTTTCCTGTCGGACGCCGCGGAGTCGCTCGTGAACCTGGTGGCGGCGGGGGTGCTGCTGCTGGCCCTAAACGTGTCGCGCGCGCCGCCCGACTACGAGCACCCTTACGGGCACACCAAGGCGGAGTACCTCTCGGCCGTGCTGGAAGCGGCCCTCATCATGGTGGCCGCCGGCATCATCACCTGGACGGCCGTGCAGCGCATCCTCGAGCCGCAGGCGCTGGAGAACGTGCGCCTGGGCGTAACCGTGGCGCTGATCGCCACCGCCGTGAACGGCGCCCTGGCGTGGCACCTCTTCCGCGTCTCGAAGCGTGAACGTTCCGTCGCGCTGGAGGCCAACGCCAGCCACCTCCTCACCGACGTGTACACGTCGCTGGGCGTCATAGCGGCCGTGGTGCTGGTGGGCGTTACCGGCTGGCAACTCCTGGACCCCCTCATAGCGCTAGCGGTGGCGGCCAACATCGTGCGGGTGGGCGTGTCGGTCATGCGCCGCTCGGTTTCGAACCTGCTTGACCAGCGGCTGCCTGACGCGGAGGAGGCCATCATCCTGGCTGTGCTGGAGAATGCACCCGGCGTCAAGGGTTTCCACCGGCTGCGCACCAGGCGTAGCGGCCGCGCCCGCTTCGCGGAGGTCGACGTGTTCGTGGACCCGGACATGAGCGTGGCCGAAGCGCACACGGTGGTGGCGCGCGTAGAGGACCAGATACATGCCGAGCTGGCGGATCTGGTGACCACGGTGCACGTTGAGCCGTTCGTGGCGGGCGTGCGCGACAGGAGCACCAGCCCGCGCGAGGAGTTCGGGGAGCACGAGCCCGCTAAGTAGGCTCCTACCGACCTAGCGCGGTTAGCTCCTGCGCTGGGCGCCGCTGCCCACATTGGCGGCCGGCGGTTTAGAGACCCTGCCGCTGGCCCCGTCCAAGAACCGCAGCGGCGCGTCCGCCCACACGCCCGCGTAGGCCACGCCCACACGCGGGGTCACCGTCACAGCGGTCACGGCTGGCGCGTCGTGGATGCTCACTGGCGGGGCGTGCAGGTGGCTGGCGTTATCTGCACGCGTTATGCCCAGTGCGCGCGTCAAGCGGCCCGGGCCGTCGCCCCTCACGCCTGCTGGGGCGGCCGACAGCTCCACCGCGCGCACGAGCACCGCGTGCGGCACTCCTTCGGGTTGGCACACGGCGTTGAAGAGCTCGTACATACCGTAGATCAGGTACACGTAAGCGGTGCCCGCCGGACCGTAAAGGGTGCGCGTGCGCGGGGTCAGGCCGCGCGCAGCGTGGCACGCCAGGTCGGCCTCGCCCAGGTACGCTTCGCACTCCACAATCCGGCCTAAGCGCAGCTCGCCGTCCCGGCGCACCATCAGCAGCTTGCCCAGCAGTTCGGGCGCCACGGCGTCCGCCGAGCGCGCGTAGAACTCGACCGGCAGCGCCGGCGGCACGGTCAGGGCCGGGTCTGCCGGCGCGCTAACCACGGGAGCGCCGTCAGACGCGCCGTTGCCCGCGGCCGTCCCAGCCCGCGTACGAGTAGAAACGGCCAGGCACCCGGTCCCGCAGGTAGTTCACGAGCGGGTCGCGTAATGGCGGTATGGGCACGGTGGCCGCCACTTCCTCCACGGGGAAGAAGCGCGCCTCCACTATGAACCCGTCCGGGTCGCGCGGGTTGAGGAGCCCCTTGTAATGCGCCACGAACGCGAACGACACCGCGCGGTCGTTGCGGCGCCGGTCCTCAACATGCACCGCGTAAGCCAGGTGCGATATCTCGGTCACCTCGAGGCCCGTTTCCTCCCACACCTCGCGGACCAGCGCGTCGAGGGTGGACTCGCCGCGCTCCACCATGCCGCCGGGCAGGGTGTAGCGCACGCGGCCGTGCCCTTGCCAGTCGTTGCCTACGAGCAGTACTCGACCGGAGGGGTCGAGCAGTATGGCCGCGGCAACGACGAACTCACGCCGCGCCACGGGAGGTGGGCACCGCGGCTGCGGGCGAGGTCTGGGCTGCTTCCAGCGCCAGACGGGCTAGTTCTTCGGCTTGCAGCGCGCCGGTCAACTCGTCTAAGTCGCCGCTCAGCACGCTGTTCAGTTCGCGCGTGGTGTAACCGATGCGGTGGTCGGTTATGCGCGACTGCGGGAAGTTGTACGTGCGGATGCGCTCGGAGCGGTCGCCCGTGCCTATCTGCACGAGGCGCGCTTCGCGGGCGGCGTCGGCAGCCTTGGCACGTTCCCGCTCCAGCAGGCGCGAGCGCAGCACCGTGAGGGCGCGCTCCTTGTTCTTGATCTGCGACTTGCCGTCCTGGCAGGTGACGATGATCTCGTCCTCCTGACCAGGGTGGAAGGTCACCCGCACCGCGGAGTCGGTGGTGTTCACCGACTGGCCGCCCGGGCCGCTCGAGCGGTAGACGTCCACGCGGTAATCGCTAGGGGAGAGGTTCACGTCGACATCGTCGGCTTCGGGCAGCACCGCCACCGTGACGGTGCTCGTGTGGATGCGCCCCTGCGATTCGGTGGCGGGTACGCGCTGCACGCGGTGCACACCCGACTCGAACTTGAACGCGCGGTAGGCGCCGCGCCCGTCGATGCCGAACGACACCTTGGTCAGGCCGCCCACTTCGGTGGCGTGAGAATCGAGCACCTCGGTGCGGAAGCTTAGGTGAGCGGCGTAGCGGAGGTACATGTCGAGCATCTCGCGTGCGAAGAGCGACGCTTCGTCGCCGCCAGCGGCAGCGCGGATCTCGACTATGACGCTCTTGTCGTCGTACGGGTCGCGGGGCAGGAGCAGAGCGTCGAGTTCGCGCTCGAGCTCAGCCAGGCGCGCTTCGAGGCCCTCGGCCTCCTGGGCTGCCTCCGCTGCGAACTCCGGGTCGCGCTTGAGCTCTTCGAGGTCCTCGAGTTGTCGCTCCACGTCGCGCCTTAGGGCGTCCACGTCGACGATCTCTTTGACCTCGCTGTAGCGCTGGTTGGTCTCCCGGTACCGAGCTGGGTCGGCCAGCAGGTCCGGGTCGGCCAAACTGCGCTCCAGCAGTTCGAGCTCGTAGGTTAGGGACTTCATCCTGTCGGTCATTGAGGCTAGTCTAATGCCTCGCGTACGAACTTCTGGAGCGGAGGCTTCACTCCCGGTGGGGGAGTGCCCCCTGCCTAGCTCGACTGTCACGTCGGCCTGCTGGGCGCAGACTCAGTACAAAGCGGCCAGTCCCCGGTTAGTGACGACGGCTATGGCCAGGCCGCCCGGGTCGACGCCGTTGAAGGAACCGTCGCGCAGGTCTATGAGCCCCGCGCCGGTGCAGGTGGGCGGTCGTCCCACCAGGGCGTCGCGCAGCGCCTGCCTGAGCACCGCCGGGTCTCCGCTCGGTATCTGTAACGCTATGAGTTGCTCGAGCGCGGCTTCCACGAGGTCCATGGCAGCCAGGAACGGCGCCGTGGCCACGGCGTGAGTGGCTGCGCCAGGTACAGCACTGAGCCGCTCGGCGTCCGTGTAAGCCGCTGCCGCGCAAGCGCCGGCCGAACCCCACACGCCGTGCCTGGGCGTGGTGGGATCAGGCGTTTGCGGCGGCGTCGCCAGTGGCACCACCGCCGGCGGCACAGCCACGCGCGCGTTCAGCAGGCGCGCCCACGGCAGCTGAGCGTTGCCGGGTGCCAGCAGCGCCGTGCGCGCGTAAACGTTGCCCTCGTAACCGCGGCGCCTGAGCGCGTCGTACGCCACCAGCAGGTCGTCGTACAGGCCCCACACCACCACGCCGCCCGGCTGCGAGGCGGCCACGAGCAGCGCTTCGGGCCTGAGCTCGCTGACGCCTGGCGCGTAGCGCTCCTGGTGCGTGATGGACGCGCCCACCACGGCTAGCAGGGCGCGGAGGTCGGTCTCGGCGGCGTCGCCGATAGCGCCCTCCAGCGCCATGAGCGCTAGCGAGGGGCGGTTCTCGCGGTAGGCGTCGGCCACGATGGCCGCCAGTGCGTCTGTGTCGTCAGCCGCCAGGGAGAACGCCCAGTACGGGTGCTCGGCCACCTGCGAGAAGGCGGTAGGCGCCAGTAGCGGCACGCCGGCCGCTTCGGCCACGCCGGCGACCTCGCGGGTAGCCAGCGGGGTGGTGCAGCACACTATGACCAGCGCGCCGCGGTCTATGAGTTCCTCCGCGTGGCGCCTGGCGGTGGCCGGGTTGCCAGCGTCGTCGCGTAGCTCGGGCGTGATCCTGACGCCGAAGATGCCGCCCGCAGCGCGGAGCCTTGCATCGAAATCGGCAGCTAGGAGCCACTGCGCCACGCCCGGTCCGGCGGCGGCGCCGGAGCGTGAGGCGATCACGCCAACCACGGCCGCGTCGGCCGGCATCTGAGCGTGCCCTGGCACAGCAAGGAGCATGAGTAGCAAGAACGCGAGCACCGAGCCAATGCCTGGCGCGGCGCGAGTATCAGGTCTTGGCAAGCGGGAGAGCATTCAAGGTCCCTTCAGCGCCCATCACCTGACGGGGCACTTAGGGGAGCTTATGTCGGGAAGATGAGAGGTGAAGAAAGTCGTGAAGAAGGTGGTGAAGAAAGTGGTGCGCCCGAACCGATTCGAACGGTTGACCTTGGGCTTAGGAGTCCCCTGCTCTATCCAGCTGAGCTACGGGCGCGCGCCGGGACCGATTGTACGGCGCGCGCCCGTTCCGGCTCAACCCGTGAGCGCACGTG
>Ga0265293_10013845_pt1 | contig 10382 bp, 7 predicted proteins | sample Munlanlewell138R_FD_192505 | JGI IMG/M metagenome (GOLD analysis project Ga0265293, IMG submission 192505) | Leachate microbial communities from a municipal landfill in Southern Ontario, Canada - Leachate well 138R | ecosystem: Engineered > Solid waste > Landfill > Unclassified | place: Canada...
TATGCCTCGGTCGTTTCTGCAGGAACAGAAAGAATGGTCGTTGAGTTCGCCGAGAAAAATTTGTTAATGAAAGCAAAATCAAGACCTGATCTGGTAAAACAAGTGCTGGGTAAGGCGCAGCGTGAAGGAATTATTCCGACGATACAGGCAGCTATGAATCGCCTGGATACACCGATGGCATTGGGGTATTCATCTGCTGGGGAGGTAATTTCTGTAGGGGATGGTGTCCCTGATATTAATCCTGGCGATCGGGTTGCCTGTGCTGGAGGTGGTTTTGCCAGTCATGCTGAATATGTTCTGATACCGAAAAACCTATTTGTAAAAATTCCTGATTCCGTTAGTTTTGAAGAAGCTGCATTTTCAACACTGGGAGCAATATCTTTGCATGGTTTCAGAATTGCTGCACCACAAATTGGTGAGAGCGTTGCGATTATTGGGCTGGGGTTATTAGGCTTGATCATGGTGGATATTTGCAAAGCTGCTGGCTTGAAAGTTTTTGGTATTGATCTGGACCCAACCCGGGTGGAAATGGCAACAAGTAGAGGAGTTTTGGCAGCTCAACGAGAATTGGCACCAGACGTAGGGTTAAATTTCACAGAAAACCGTGGATTTGATGTAGTCTTTATTTGTGCAGATACACATTCCAATGACCCGATCGAATTAGCAGGACAAATGGCTCGTGATAAAGGTACGGTTGTAGCTGTCGGAGCTGTGGGACTAGAAATTCCAAGAAAAACTTATTATGAAAAAGAGATTAACGTTTTAATTTCCAGATCGTACGGTCCGGGAAGATATGATAGCGATTATGAGGAAAAAGGCCAGGATTATCCATTTGGCTATGTGCGCTGGACTGAGGGTAGAAACCTGTCTGCCATTGTTGATTTGCTTGAGAATAAAAAGATAGACGTAAGATCCTTAATCACCCACCAATTTTCAATTGAAGATGGCGAAAAGGCATATGAAACGATTACAGGCAAAACAAATGAGAAATTTCTTGGGGTTCTCATTAATTATCCAGAAAGTGGATCCTCTGAACCCGTAGACCAGCGTATATTTCTACAGCAGAAATCTGAGAAATCCAGTCAAAAAAGTGAGGTAAGAATTGGTGTTCTGGGTGCAGGATTATACGCCAGTGCTGTATTTTTACCTGTTATTCAAAAATCAACTTCCGTTCAAAAATTAGGTATTTGCAGTGCAAAAGGTTTAAATGCAAGACAACTGGCGAAAAAATACCAATTTCAATTTGCATGTTCTGATGAAAATGATATTTATTCCAATGATGAAATCAATACAGTCGTTATCTTAACAAGACATAATGAACATGCCAGACAAATAATAAGTGGTTTGCAATCGAATAAACACATTTATTGTGAAAAACCTTTGGCGTTAAACCCTTCAGAATTATTGGCAGTAAAAAGTGCGTGGGAGAATTCCGAAGCAAAATTGATGGTAGGGTTTAATAGAAGATACTCAGCGTTTATTCAAAAAGCAAAGAATTTTCTTCATACGAGTGTTGAGCCTAGTGTTATCCATTATCGGGTAAATGCAGGTTTTATCCCCCCCAATCATTGGGTGCATGATCCTGCCCAGGGTGGTGGAAGGATTATTGGCGAGGGATGTCACTTTATTGATTTATGTATTTTTCTGACGGACTCAAAGCCTGTAAGCATTCAAACACTGGGGCTTCCCAACCTTGGAAAATACAATGATGATAATGTCGTTATTAATATGGTATTTGCAAATGGATCAATTTCCACGATTGAATACTTAGCCAATGGTGATAAAAGTGTTGAAAAGGAAACTCTGGAAATTTTTAGTGGTGGAAGGGTAGTTCAATTATTTGATTACAGAAAATTGCTGCTCACCGCCGATGGAAAAAAAACTCGGTTTCAAAGTCGCTTGAACCAAGATAAAGGGCACTTAACGGCATGGCAGTCTTTTGTTAATTCAATTGAAACAAATATTGATGCACCAATTGCTTTTGATGAATTATTTGAATCTTCATTGGTTACTATAGCAGCAGCGGAATCATTGAGAACGAAACAAACAATCATAATTGATGATTATTTGAGTTCTATTACAGAATAATTATTTTAGGGATTGTTCCTTTTTTTGGTAGGTAGACTTCTCCAATTAAAGAGATATTCTTTCTACGATCAGAGTTTAGGTTAGATACTTTCCTCTCAATACGCCTCATGGGGGTTTTTACAACCATTGAAAATTCGCTCAAATTATAATTTTGTGCGATAATTCACATTATTAATATTTAATTTCTTTGCAATTATTTACCTCAATTAAGAATCACCAGGAGGACATGTATGAATGAAATCGTGATTATCTTATCAAGATGGCAGTTTGCATTAACAACAATTTACCATTTTTTCTTTGTGCCTTTAACGATTGGCCTTTCGCTCATCGTGGCAATAATGCAGACTATTTATTACATCACCGGAGATTCACTTTATAAGCGGATGACCAAATATTGGGGAAAATTATTCCTCATCAATTTTGCAATGGGGGTAGTCACAGGCATCGTGATGGAGTTTCAATTTGGGATGGTATGGTCAGAATATTCCAGATACGTTGGTGATATTTTTGGGGCTCCTTTGGCGATCGAAGCTCTAGTTGCTTTCTTTTTGGAATCCATTTTCATTGGTGTATGGATTTTCGGTTGGGACAAACTTTCAAAAAAAGTTCATTTATTGTCAATCTGGCTGGTTGCAATTGGATCAACCCTGTCTGCTTATTGGATTCTGGTTGCCAATTCCTTTATGCAAGCGCCAGTCGGTTTCCAGCTAGATAATGGACGTATGATAATGAACGATTTTGGAGCGTTGATGGGCAATCCAAATGTATGGGTTCAATTTCCACATACCGTATTTGGGGGCTATACAACCGGTGCAATTTTTATCCTGGGTGTTAGTGCTTACTTTCTATTTCGAAAGAAACAGGTTGATTTCTTCCAGAAATCATTTCAGATTGCTGCAGTTTTTGGTTTGGTCTCAGTTTTTTTGGTGACCCTTGTTGGACATACGCAGGGTCAACATATGGTAAAAATTCAGCCGATGAAGATGGCCGCGGCCGAAGCGTTGTGGGATACTGAAAACCCTGCTTCATTTTCTCTTCTAACAATTGTGAATCAAAAAAAACAAACAGATATTATTTCAATCAGAATTCCCTATGTTTTGAGTTTTCTTTCGTATAACCGCTTCGATGGTGAAGTTAAAGGCATAAAGGATATACAAGCTGATTATGAGCAAAAATATGGCCCTGGAAATTACATACCCCCAATCACTCTTAATTATTGGTCATTCCGGGCTATGGTGGGTGCAGGCTTTTTGATGCTTTTCCTTACCGCTTTAAGCCTTTATTGGATTATGAGAAATAAACTTCTAAATGCTAAGCTTCTGAAATATTTTCCATTTGCAATCGGATTACCGTACCTTGCGAACACATCAGGCTGGTTATTAACTGAGGTTGGGCGCCAACCATGGGTGGTTTATGGTTATTTGAAAACGTCCGACTCAGTTTCTCCAAATCTGACTATTGGTATGTTGTGGACAACCGTAATTGGATTTACAGCAATTTATGGCGCATTGATGGCTGTTGATATTTATTTATTGGCAAAATATGCCAAGAAAATTGAAGTTGAAGAGCCGAAACAAACAGAAGACGAAAAACCCTATTGGGACTAATTGAGGTGAATGATGAATTATGAATCAATTTGGTTTGTATTAATCGCTATATTATTTATTGGTTATTTTATTTTGGAAGGTTTCGATTTTGGTGTTGGAATCTTACTACCTTTTGTTGCTAAGAATGATAACGAGCGAAGAATGGTTATCAATACCATTGGACCTCACTGGGATGGGAATGAAGTCTGGTTAATTACAGCTGGGGGAGCTATGTTTGCTGCTTTTCCGGAATGGTATGCAACTTTGTTCAGTGGTTTTTATATTGCTTTGTTCATCATATTAATCGCTTTGATCCTACGAGGTGTTGCTTTTGAATTTCGTGGTAAAGTGGAATCCAAAAAATGGAAAAGTTTCTGGGATTGGTCGATTTTTTTTGGAAGTGTAATCCCGGCGTTTTTATGGGGGGTTGCATTTACAAATTTTATACGTGGTGTTCCGATTGGACCAAATTTTTTATTCGTGGGCAATTTCTGGGATTTAATCAATAGTTACGCAATTATTGGTGGGTTGGTCACTTTAACAGGATTTATCGTGCATGGGGCAATCTTCTTATCCATGAAACTGGAAAAGTCTTTTGCTAAGAGGATTAATCATCTGTCTTTTAAATTGTGGGTTCCAAATATTTTAGTTCTAATATTATTTGCGATTGAAACCTATTTTTTCACTGACGTTATTGATCAACTCGGTATAAATCCAGGTGTCATTCCGATTGGTGCGATTCTGTCACTATTTGCTGTTGGTTGGCTTATAAAAATAGGAAGAAATGGCTGGGCATTTTTTATGAATAGCTTAGCAATTGTTTTTTCAGCCAGCACAATATTTTTGATCCTATATCCGCGGGTGTTGGTCTCAAGCATTGACCCAATGTACAGCCTGACGGTAATGAATAGTGCTTCAGGCACATATACTTTAAGAATTATGTCAATCATAGCACTTATTTTTGTTCCCGTTGTTATCGCTTATCAATCCTGGACTTATTGGATTTTTAGAAAACGCGTTTCGAGCGACCCTGAAAGTCTTCACTATTAGGTTCTGATTTTTCAAAAAAGAAAGCTTATTGATTGCAAGGTATAATTATTTAATAATTAGGAAAGGAATAAAAAATGAAAAAAGTAATCATTCCTGAAAATGGTCCAAAAGCAATTGGGGCATATTCTGCGGCAATTGAGACAGATTTATTTGTTTACACATCCGGTCAGTTAGGACTTGATCCAAAAACTGGATCATTGGTTGAGGGTGGTATCGAAGCAGAAACACACCAGGCTCTAAGAAACTTAGAAGATGTTTTGAAATCTGCTGGTTTAAGTTTGCAATCAGTTGTTAAAACAACCGTATTTCTGAAAGATATTAATGAATTTTCCCAAATGAACAAAATTTATGGTGAATACTTTACCAATGAACCACCAGCCAGATCTGCATTCCAGGTAGCTGCTTTGCCAAAAGCTGCTTCCGTTGAAATTGAAGCAGTTGCAGTAAAAAAGTAAATCTTTATTTCAAGAAATCATTTTACTGGAAAAATAAAACCTAAGGACGAAAACTATAAATGAACTTTGTTTCAGTTATTGTGCCTTGTTACAACGAAGAAAAAAATATAGGTTTTTTGCTTGAAGCGCTAAATCAACAGACTTACTCTAAGGAATTATTTGAAATAATAATTATTGATGGTCAATCTATTGATAATACTCTCGAAGTTATTGATTTTGAAAAAGAAAAATATTCTGAATTAGTCGTAAAAGTTATTCCAAATCCCCAAAAAAATATTCCTTCCGCCTTAAATATTGGCATTAAAAACAGCTCAGGTGAAATTATTGTTCGGATGGATGCACATTCAATTCCTGACCCTGACTATATCAGAATATGTGTAGAAAATCTTAATAACAATCTAGGTGCAAACGTTGGTGGTCGTTGGATTATTATTCCAGGATCGCAATCAAAAATGGGGAAGTGTATCTCTCTGGCTGCTGCCCATCCCTTTGGGGTTGGTGATGCCAAGTACCGTTATAGTTCTGATGCGGGTTATGTTGATACGGTTCCTTATGGAGCTTTTTATCGAACACTGATTTATGAAATAGGTTATTTCAATGAAAAATTATTAGCCAATGAAGATTATGAATTCAATGTCAGGATTCGTAATTTCGGAAAAAAAATATACTTTGATCCAAGAATCCAAACCCAATATATTGCGAGAGATTCGGTCAAAAATTTGGCAAAACAATACTGGAATTATGGATATTGGAAATTTCGCATGTTAAGGTTACATCCAAACACATTGAGATGGCGACAGGCAATCCCTCCCATATTCGTGGCTGGTATAATTCTTATGACCATTGCAGCGATTTTTTTCCCAATCGTATGGATGCCCCTGGTTTCCATCCTTCTTCTATACTTGATTGTTTTAGTTTTAGGCACATTTTCGGTAAAAAACCTCAAAGCAGATGGATATTGTTTATTTGGAATACCGATAGCAATTGCAGTCATGCATTTTTCTTGGGGTTTGGGTTTTATCTATAGTTTGATTACAGGATTGGTAAATAAAGAAAAGTATGGCTAATGCTGAAATAAATCAAAAAGAATTCTGGAAATTAAGACCATCTGAAAGAAAATTGATTCTTTTTACCGGGGATCTTCTGCTTGCCTTTCTATCTCTGTTTATTGCCCTCTATTTTTGGTCTGTAGAACCGGATGAATGGCTAAAATTTTCTTTACAATTTCTTGTTGAGCGACCACCATTTTGGTTTTATCTCCTGCCATTCATTTGGATTGTATTCTTATCTGGATTATATGATGTAAGAAAAGTTCATAAAATTTCTGAAACAATCAGTGGAATTGGCATATCAATCATTTTAAGTATTTCACTTTATTTAGTCGTGTTTTTCTTTTCACCACCAAACACACTACCAAGATTGGGGGTTGCATTATTTTTCATCAGTGCAGCAATCCTAACCGTTTTATGGCGATTGATTTATATAAAAATTTTTACCGGCTCTCGTTTTCAAAGACGTGTAATTATCGTTGGCGCAGGAAATTCCGGAAAAGTATTGGTTGAGATCATTAGAGATTCAACCCCAAAACCGTTTCAATTAATTGGGTTGGTTGATGATGATTTACAAAAAATTGGTTGTGAATTATCGACTTACCCTATTTTAGGATCGATTAAAGATTTGCCTGATCTTATTAATAAATTTCAAGTCTCAAACGTTGTCTTCTCCATCAGCGGTGAAATGAACCCAAACGTATTAAACATTCTGATTGAATTAGAAGAAAAAGGGATTGAAATTACATCAATGCCGGTTATGTATGAAGAATTAACAGGCCGAGTTCCCATTTATCTTCTAAAACCGGATTGGTTATTAAGAAGTTTTATCGATTACGCGCATGTCAACCGGTTTTATGAATTAGTAAAAAGGATAATTGATGTTTTTGTCGGAATTATTGGTTGTGTTTTGACAATCGCTTTATTTCCAATAATCGGATTTTTTATTATTATTGATAGTTGGGGGCCGATTATTTACTCTCAAGTTCGATTAGGGAAAAATGGAAAAAAATATAATATTTATAAATTTCGGACAATGTTTGTTGATGCTGAGAAAAATGGAAATATTAACCCAGCAGAAGAAAATGATGAGAGAATTACTACAATTGGAAAAATATTGCGAAAAAGTCACCTGGATGAAATTCCTCAATTTATCAACATTCTCAAAGGAGAAATGAGCATGGTCGGCCCGAGGTCAGAAAGACCGATGATTGTAGAAAATTACCAAAAGTGCATCCCATTCTATCGGGGAAGATTAATAGTCAAACCTGGGCTGACTGGTTGGGCACAGGTAAATTTTGGATATGCATCTAATATTGAGGAAAATGCGGTGAAACTTGAATATGATCTCTATTATATTAAACACAGAAATTTGATGATGGACCTTTCCATTTTGCTTTTAACAATTAGTTCAGTAATAGGGTTCCGAGGACGATAAAATGAAGAGACGCCCGAGTATACGGAATAAATATATTCTTTTCGGGGATCTTGTATTTATCTTGATTTCGATCCTAGGTAGTTATGCACTCAGGTTCGAACTTGGTCCTCAATTTTTCCAATATCTTCCCAGTGCGATTTGGATTGCCGCAACAGCCCTGATTGTAAAACCACTCATTTACTACTTGTTTGGTCTCTATCGACGAATGTGGATGTATGCAAGTGTTCAGGAATTAAAACTGATCATTGTGTCCGTAACCACAGCTTCGGTTGTGGTGTCAGCGGTTGTGATTTCGTTATTATCATTTGGTGTTTTCGAAGGATTACCACGTTCGGTTCTGGTAATTGACTGGATACTATCACTTGTTTTTGTTGGTGGTGTTCGCTTTTCATTGAGAATTATTGGTGACTCTGCATCAGTTGGAGCTTCTTCTTCAAAAAACGGCAACCAACGTAGATTGGTGATTGTAGGGGCTGGGGATGCAGGTGCATTGGTAGTTCGTGAAATTCAAAAAAATCCACAAATGGACCTATTGCCTGTAGGTTTTCTGGATGATAATCCAGCAAAACAAAAACAACAAATATATGGAATTCCGGTGGTAGGAACGATTACTGACCTTCCCAAAGTACTCGATAAACTTCGTGTAGATGAAGTGATCATAGCTATTCCCAGCGCACCTGGTCGAGTTGTACGTCTGGTAGCAGATATTTGTCGAATGAAAAATAAGCCATTCAGAACAATGCCTGGGATTTATGAATTGCTAGGTGGTTCTGTAAATGTAAACCGGTTGCGGGAAGTTGATATTACTGACTTGTTGAGAAGACAACCAACGAACATGAATGAAGAAATTGTGGGATCATCATTAAGCGGAAAGATTGTCTTAGTCACTGGTGCAGGTGGGTCAATCGGAAAAGAACTTTGCCGCCAAATAGCGCGATGGGGTCCTTCAGAATTAATTATGATGGGACATGGTGAAAATAGTATTTTTGAGAGTCTGTTAGATATGAGAGAGAGCTTTCCGGGACTCTCTATTACGCCAGTAATTGTGGATATGCGCGATAAAAACAGACTGCAGCAGGTAATTTTAAAGCACCACCCGGAAATTGTTTTTCATGCGGCTGCCCATAAACATGTTACGATGATGGAATTAAATATTGAGGAAGCTGTTACGAATAACATCATGGGCACAAAGAATCTGGTTGAAGTTTGTCTTGTAGCTGATGTAGCTAAATTTGTGATGATTTCAACCGACAAAGCTATTCGGCCAAAAAATGTTATGGGGGCATCCAAAAGAATTGCTGAAATGATCGTATTAAAAGCAGCCCGAAATAGTGGTAAAGCATTTAGTGTTGTTCGATTCGGAAATGTATTAGGAAGTAGAGGTAGTGTAGTTCCATTATTCAAACGACAGATATTTAAAGGTGGCCCAATAACGATTACCCATCCTGATATGAAGAGATACTTTATGACAATTCCTGAAGCAGTTTACCTTGTGCTTCAATCCGCTGGAATGGCAAATGGGGGAGAGACCTTTGTATTAAACATGGGTGATCAAGTGAAAATTGTCGATCTTGCAGAAGATTTAATCCGCCTTTCGGGATTAGAACCCGGAAGGGATATTGAAATTGTCTTTACGGGGTCACGACCCGGAGAAAAATTGGAGGAGGATTTGTGGGATGAAGGGTTAACTTTTCAGCGAACCAATCATCCAGACATCTACCACCTCCCTAATCAAGACGATCTGCCTTCTGAAGATCTTGATCAATTGGTGAATGAACTGGTAAGTTTAGCCATAAATGGAAATATTTCTGAAATCGTCAGAATATTTGATGAAAAAATACCTGGTGCACAGGTTCGAAAAACACCACCAGCTGATTTGAACACAATAAATTAATATGAATTTAGTTAATAAAAATACATGGGACCAATACTTCTCCAAGATTGAAAACCCCCATATTCTTCAAACGTTTGAATGGGGTGAATTAAAATCAAAGTTTGGGTGGACTCCATATAGAGTAGAACACGAAGGCTTTATTTTCCAAATATTGATGAGATCCTTACCCCTCGGGTTCAAAATAGCTTATATTGCAAAAAAAGATATTAATTTTGATAATAAAAAACTCTGGAATTCTATTGATAAGTTTTGTCGCTCTAAAAAGGCTGTCTATCTAAAATATGAATCCGATCTTTTTGTTTCTGAGAATGAAAAAAACTTGATAGATGACAGATTTATTAAATCCAAACCGATTCAACCTGGTAGTACGATAGAAATAGACTTACAAGGACAGGAAAGTGATTGGTTGGGGAGAATGAAACAAAAAACTCGTTACAACATTAAGCTGGCTATTAAAAAAGGCATTCAAGTTGAAAAAACGGAGGATGTATCAACCTTTTATGAGTTAATGGTGGATACTGGTAAACGCGATAACTTTGGCGTGCACTCAAAAAGTTACTATCAATTAGCCTATGATTTATTTAGTCCTAAAAATAATGTTGCCTTGCTGGTGGCGAAATTTCAGGATATTCCATTAGCCGGATTGATGGTTTTTCGGAGTGGCAATCGATCTTGGTATTTTTATGGAGCTTCAAATAATTTGGAAAGGAATAGAATGCCAACCTATTTGATCCAGTTTGAAGCAATGAAATGGGCTAAATCGCAAGGATGTGATATCTATGATTTGTGGGGGATTCCCGATGAACCTGAAGAAATTCTCGA
>Ga0265293_10013848_pt1 | contig 10375 bp, 4 predicted proteins | sample Munlanlewell138R_FD_192505 | JGI IMG/M metagenome (GOLD analysis project Ga0265293, IMG submission 192505) | Leachate microbial communities from a municipal landfill in Southern Ontario, Canada - Leachate well 138R | ecosystem: Engineered > Solid waste > Landfill > Unclassified | place: Canada...
CCGAACTTCGAGAACCAGGCCCCGGACTACCCGTTCTTCTCGGTCCTGATCACCGGCAACAACCGCGTCCAGGCAGCGCAGGACGCCCTGCGAGCCATCGCCGGGCAGAACCGCACCAAGCAGGCCACCGCCGTGCTGGACGCCCTGGAGCTGCTCGACGGCGAGAAGATCGACCCTTACAAGTCGAAGTACACCAAGTTCATCCTCGATGCCGTCAAAGCCAAGGGGCATGGCCAGGTAGTCAACCGCAACGAGATCATCCAGGACGACCACGGGCTGGAATACATGAACCCCGGCGGTTCCCGTCTTGAGCCGGAATGGGTGAGTGTCCTGGTGGCGGCGCTGGTCTACTCCGGCGACATCGTGCTCTCCATCCCGGGCAAGAAATTCGACGCCACCGGGTTGCAGCAACTGGCCGCGACCGGCATGGACGAGTTGGTCCGCTTCAAGCACCTGGAGCAGCCCAAGGAATGGAACCTGCCCGCGCTCAAGGCGCTGTTCGAACTGCTCGGCATGACGCCGGGTATGGCCCAGCTCGTCACCCAGGGCAAGGACGAGCCGGTGCAGAACCTGCAACAGGCCGTGGGCAAGATCGTCAAGCGCATCGTCATGACCCAGCAAACCCTGCGCGAAGGGTTGTCCTTCTGGGGCCTGGACCTGCTCGCGGGAACCGACCTGGCCAGCCAGGCCAGCGGGCTGGACGAGGCCAAGGGCTTCTTTGAATCGCTCCAGGCCTACTCCTCGCCGGGTAAGCTGAAAAACTTCCGCTACAACGCTCCCGAAGTGCTGGCCCACGAAAAGGCCGTGAAGGCCCTGGATGAGCTGGACGCCCTGCGCGAGTTCATCATGGACCACAGCCCGACGGCGTCTTGGCTCTCCACCGCCGAGGCGGTGCTGCCCGCCGAGCATGACTGGGTGGATCGCATGAAGACCACCCGGCAGGATGTGCTGGATGCCCTTAAGCAGGCCGACCTGTCCGAGCTGGCCAGCCAGTCCCAGAGCATCGGGGCCAAGCTGCAAAAGCTGAAGAAGGATTACACCGTCGCCTACATCGGCCTGCATACCAAGGCGCGGCTGGGCGTGAACGACGACAAGCGCAAGGCAGGACTGCTCAACGATCAGCGCCTGCAAACCCTGCTCAAGCTGGCCGGTATCGATCTGATGCCCCGGCAGCAGCTCACCGATTACCAGAACCGCCTGGCCGGGCTGAAGAGCTGCTTCGCACTGACCGAGCAAAACCTCGACGCCTCGCCCATCTGCCCGCATTGCGGGTTCCGGCCTTCGGTGGAAACCGGCGCGGCGGCAGGCTCGCAGATGATCGACCAGATGGACGCCCAGCTCGACGCCATGGTGACGGCCTGGACCTCCACCATCCTCAGCAACCTGGAGGACCCGATCACCCAGGCCAACATGGATCTGCTGAAGATCGACGACCGCGAACCGCTGGAGGCCTTCATCAAGTCGAAGGAACTGCCGGTGCCGCTGGACAGCAACTTTGTCCACGCGCTGAAGGAAGTGCTCTCCGGTCTGGTCAAGGTCACCGTCAAGGCGCAGGAGCTGCAACAGGCCCTGCAGGTCACCGACGGCCCGGCCACCCCGGCGGAGATGAAGAAACGCTTTGAGGAGTACATCGATCAGCTCACCAAGGGCAAGGACCCGGCCAAGGTGCGGATCGTCATGGAATGAATGAGTCACGGGTCGCGAGTCATGAGTCACGAGTCGAAGGATTGAAAATGGCAAGGATTGAAAAGTTCGAGGATATCGAAGCATGGCAACGGGCAAGACAGCTCGCCAAGGCCGTGTATGCCGTTACATCGGAAGGAAAGTTCGCTCGTGATTTCGGACTGCGTGACCAGATTCAACGGGCAGCCGTTTCGGTGATGTCCAATATTGCCGAAGGATTTGAGCGTGGTGGTGATGTTGAATTCCGGCGATTCCTTGCCATCGCAAAAGGCTCTGCCGGTGAAGTTAAGGCGCAGCTCTATGTGGCTCTTGATGCCGGGCTGATTGATAAGACCGCCTTTGACTCGCTTTACAAGTCGGCCACAGAAACAGGAAACCTCATTGGCGGTTTCATGAAATATCTGAGCAAAGGAATTAACAAATGAGCAGACATCAAGACCAGCCAACGCTGTTTCCGACAGAAGGACCCGAGACCCGCGACTCGGGACCCGTGACCTGCTTAGGCATGACCTTCGATAACGACGAGGCCCGCCGCGCCCATTTCACCGAAGAGCTGCGTAAGAAGCTGCAGGACCCGGAGTTCCGCAAGATCGAAGGCTTTCCCATCGGCAGCGATGAGGACATCCTGAACCTGAGCGACCCACCGTATTACACCGCGTGCCCGAATCCGTGGATTGCCGATTTCATAGCTGAATGGGAGGCGGAGAAGCCGAAACAGCCTGAAGGCCATCACTATCACCGTGAGCCATTTGCGACCGATGTGAGCGAGGGGAAAAACGACCCCATTTACAACGCGCACTCCTACCATACGAAGGTGCCGCACAAAGCGGTTATGCGCTATATCCTCCACTACACGCAGCCGGGTGACATCGTTTACGACGGATTCTGCGGGACCGGCATGACCGGTGTGGCTGCACAACTGTGCGGCAATCGTGAAGTGGTCATGTCTCTCGGCTATCAGGTAAAACCGGATGGAGCCATACTTCGGGAAGAGTTAGATGAAGATGGCAGGAAGGTTTGGAAGCCATTTTCGAAACTTGGCACTCGCAGAACTGTACTTAACGATCTTTCACCGGCAGCGTCTTTTATCGCTTACAACTACAACGCTCCAGTCAATGTTTCTGCTTTTCAGAGAGAGGCAAAGAAGATTCTTGCAGAGGTCGAAAAAGAATGCAGCTGGATGTACGAGACAAAGCATTCTGATGGCCGGATCGGGAAAATCAACTATACAGTCTGGTCCGATGTTTTTGTTTGCCCTGAATGTGCTCATGAAATCGTCTTTTGGGAAGTCGCGGTAGATAAGGATTCTGGTCAAGTTAGGGATGAATTTGAATGCCCTAACTGTTCGGCGCATCTTACAAAACGCAATATGGATCGGGCATGGGAAACTAAATACGACGCAGCACTCCAGGAAACAATTCGTCAAGTAAAGCAGGTCCCCGCGCTGATCAACTACTCTGCATCCGGAAAGAGATTCGAAAAAAGACCTGACGCCTTTGATATCGCCTTGATTGAAAAGATTGACAGCAAGGAAATCCCTTACTGGTACCCATCTATCCGGATGATTGATGGGAAGGAGACGAGGCGTAACGATCCTACCGGGATAACGCATGTCCATCATTTCTACACAAAAAGAAATTTATGGGCATTAGCCAGTTTTTGGAACCGGATCGGCTTATCTGAATTGAAGCCATTTTTATATCAATTTGTTCTGGGAAGTCTCCGCATATTAAGCAAGCAGGCAAAGCACAATAAAGAACGGCGCACTGAAAATGCAGGTCTGGGTTGGGTTAATGCTGGAGTTACAGGAACGCTCTATATCTCCTCCTGCCCAGCTGAGCAGTCCGTGCTGTTCTTTTTCTCAAAGAAGGTAGGCAAGCTTTCATCATTTGGTGAAGATGCCACTGCTTTTTGCTTATCCAATAGTTCTAGCACGGATGTCTCTGCACCAGATTCCTGCATAGATTATGTATTCCTCGATCCACCGTTTGGATCAAACTTGAACTATTCAGAGCTAAGCTTTAATTGGGAGTCCTGGCTGAATATTTTGACAAACAATAATGCAGAAGCCATTGAAAACAGCGTTCAAGGAAAAGGGATTAACGAATACCGCCAGCTAATGACGGCTTGCTTTAAGGAAGCATATCGACTTCTTAAACCAGGCCGCTGGATGACCGTTGAATTTTCAAACACCAAATCATCCGTTTGGAATAGTATTCAAGTAGCTCTTACAGAAGCTGGATTTATTGTGGCGAGCGTATCTGCCCTTGATAAGAAGCAAGGTAGCTTCAAGGCAGTAACCACACCTACAGCCGTCAAACAAGACCTCGTTATCTCCGCCTACAAACCCAATGGCGGCTTTGAAGAGCGTTTCCGGAAGGAGGCGCAAACCGAAGAAGGTGTGTGGGATTTTGTCCGCACGCACTTGAAGTATCTGCCGATCACGAAGCAACAGGGAGCCTTGCTGCAGTTCGTCCCGGAACGCGATCCGCGCATCCTGTTCGACCAAATGGTGGCCTACTACGTCCGCAAGGGCTACCCCGTGCCGATCTCAAGCCAGGAGTTCCAGATTGGGCTGTCGCAGCGTTTCATCGAGCGCGACGGCATGTTTTTCCTGCCGGATCAGGTGGCCGAATACGACCGCAAGAAGATGACCTCGGGCGAACTCAAGCAGATGTCCATGTTCGTCTCCGACGAGGCCTCCGCCATCCAGTGGCTCCGCCAGCTCATCAAGGAAAAACCACAGACCTTCTCCGACATCAATCCGCAGTTCATGCAGCAGCTCGGTGGCTGGAGCAAGAACGAAGCCCAGCTCGACCTGCGCGAACTGCTTAACCAGAACTTCCTCTGCTACGACGGCAAAGGCCCTGTACCCGAGCAGATCCACGCCTACCTCTCCACCAACTGGAAGGAACTGCGCAACCTGCCCAAGGATGATCCGGCGCTGGTGACCAAAGCCCGCGACCGCTGGTACGTGCCCGACCCCAACAAGGCTGGCGACCTGGAGAAGCTGCGCGAGAAAGCGCTGCTCAAGGAGTTCGAGGAGTACAAAGAGGTCAAAAAGAAACTCAAGGTCTTCCGCCTGGAAGCTGTCCGCGCCGGATTCAAGAAAGCCTGGCAGGAACGCGACTACGCCGTCATCGTCGCCGTGGCCGATAAGATCCCCAACAACGTCCTGGAAGAAGATCCCAAGCTGCTTATGTGGTACGACCAAGCGGTAACACGGATGGGGACCTGATTATGCGCTTGAGCAAAATAACCATTGACAACTTTCGTGGGATTAAGCACATAGAAGTCGAATTAGATCGTGATATGACGGTTCTGGTTGGTGAGAACAACGTGGGAAAAACCAGTGTCTTGGAGGCATTGCGACTGTGCCTTGATGTCGTGAAGTCTGACAAGACCTGCAATTTTTCTGAATACGACTTCTATCGGGATGATACCCGTACAGGGCTTGAAACCTGTGAGCCAGTCAGTATTACGCTCAGCTTTCTCGAATCAGAAGAACATCTCTGGCATGAGCATGTTACGCAAGCCCTTAATGAGGTGATTGTCGGTAGCGACTATTCGGTGATCAAGTTTCGAGTCACCGCTCAATTAGATGTGGATACTGGCCAACCCGTTCAAAGCTGGAGTTTCCTGGATGATGCCGATAACGAACTGGTTGGGCGTGCTGGTGCAATAAAGGAACTCAGACGGCTACGACCATTCTTTTTCCAGACTGCTCTGCGTGCCGCGAGAGATCAGTTTCACGGTCAGTCTACCTATTGGGCATCGTTCCTTAAAAACAGAGACATTGACGAAACAACCCAGCGTGCTTTGGAGGAGGAGCTTTATCAAGTCAACCAGAAGATTGTGGATGCGCATACCAGTTTCAGGGATGTCACTGAAGAAGTGAAGCGCATTTCTGATCTTGTCTCTGTTGGTCAGACAGATGCCGTAACCGTCGATCCTGCGCCAGCCGATGTCTACAAGGCGCTTAGGTATACCGACGTTAACCTGCTGACGGCGTCTAATGCCAAGATCCCGATCCGCAGCCACGGTGAAGGGACTCAGAGTCTGTCCGTGTTGCTCTTGTTCAGCGCCTATCTGAAGACCCGCCTTCAGGCTGACGTCGATAGATACGCCGACCCGATTATAGCTATTGAGGAACCGGAGGCGCATTTACATCCAAATGCCGTCCGAGCAGTCTGGCAACTGCTAAACGACTTGCCAGGACAAAAGATCGTGGCGACACACTCTGGTGACATCCTTTCTGAGGTGCCCGTATCAAAACTTCGTAGGATGAGCCGCGATGGCGACATCACTCAGTGTATGTCCTTACCGGATGGATTACTGACTGACGAAGAACTGCGAAAACTCAATCATCACGTGCGACGGAATCGGGGTGAATTGCTTTTCGCCCGGTGTTGGCTCCTAGTAGAAGGAGAGACGGATGTCTCTGTCTTTACCGATTGTGCTCCAATGCTTGGGATCGACTTGCATAGAGCAGGTGTAAGGATTGTCGAATACAGCCAAGTTGATCAGAACGCCTTCATAAAGTTGGCTGATGCATTGGGCATCAGATGGTTTCTTGTATCAGATGGTGACGCAGAGGGTGAGAGATATGCCAGATCGGCGAAGAGCCATTTGAATGGTAGAGACGAGAATCTTCACGTCCTAAGACTGACAAAAGAGAACATGGAAGTACTGCTTTGCGAGTCCGGTTATGGTGCTCCTTATGAAAGCAGGATCGATGAACAACAAAGGGGCCGCATCACGTTGCAACCTGAAGCTGCTGGTTACTGGAATCAAGTATGCGGAGTCGTGAAGGGTAAGTCGAAACCTGCCGCTGTTCTTGATGCGCTATTGTTGATGCGTGAGAAACAAGAACGAGGCGAGTCAGCAGTTCCTTTAGAGATTGAGGAAATATTGCGGGTGGCGTCAGGAGAAACCTTATGAGCATCACTCTCTCGGACTTGAACACTAATCAACGGTCAGCCGTTGAATGGGACGTAGGGCCGTTGCTGGTTCTTGCAGGACCTGGCTCAGGGAAAACAGCCGTTCTGACTCTCCGCATCGCCAATTTGATCCGGAACAGTCCGGAAGAAAATCATCGCATCCTTGGCCTTACTTTTACCGTCAAGGCGGCTGACGAAATGCAGAGTCGAATTCGAGACATACTTGGTGATGACTCAAGAAGAATTCAGCTGCGTACATTTCATTCATTCTGCACGGACATTCTCCGTCAGCATGGAAGCCAGTTGGGTCTTCGACCTGACTTTCAGGTGATTACGGATGAGAAAGACCGTATCGTAATACTGAAAGACCTCAATGATAGTGATCAAGTCGAGGTTGAAGACCCTGAGGGTTCGTTGAAGCAGATCGACACGATGTTCACGCACGGCATTACACCAGATGAACTTCCAAGATACTTCAAGGACGGGCAGGAGGATCAATGCAGAGCACTTCAGAATGTCTTCTTGGGCTATATGAAGCGGCTTGTCGATGAGAACCAGCTTGACTTCGGTTCGATGCTCCACCTTACGCGAGAATTGCTTGAAAGCAAGCCACGCATTGCCCGGCAAGTACGAACCGTTTATCGGTATGTGTGCGTGGACGAGTTCCAAGATACAAACCTAGCCCAATACAAGGTGCTCCGATTGCTATGTCCGGAAGCAACGTCGAACCTCTTCGTTGTGGCTGACGATGATCAGATCATCTTCCAGTGGAACGGAGCGGACCCGAAACGTTTGGAAGAATTGAAGAGTGATTATTCCCCCGAGATTATTCAGCTCCCTGAAAACTATCGTTGTCCTGCTGAGGTGGTGGAGATTGCCAATCGGCTCATATCACATAATCCCGAGCGGATGAGTTCAAAGAAGGAGGGGATAGCCCACAAAGCTGGGGCAGGCGCTATCCATCTGAAATCCTTCAATGACTTTAACGATGAAGTTCAAGGACTGATTTCGGCAATCGAGCCGGTTCCCAAAAATCAACGCGAGACATGCCTCGTGATCGCACGCAGCAACAAGCTGTTGGTGCAGGTAAAAGATGCGATGTTCTCAGCAGGAATGAATGCGGAGATTGTCAGCAAAAGCCAAGACTTCGCTAGTCCGCCAATCCAAGTGATGTACTACTCGATGAAGTTGGCTAATGCGCCGGAATCGCGGAGCTTACTCAACAAATTGTGTTCTGCCACTGGCCTAGTCGATGGAAACATGCTTTCTGCGGAAGATGTCGCGGCGAAGGCACGGGTAGAGGGAGTGACACCACTTAGAGCGTTCTTCTCCCTAAATGCCGAGCGCAACACCCTTGAGCCTTTAGCGACACAAGGGATTTCATTGCTTTGTGACGCGCTGGACTACATGAGCTTCGCACGAGAAGCAATCAAGGTGTTTGACGCTCTCAATCAAACCGACGGGGTTGGGGAGGCGTTCCCTGATTATGATGATGACAAAGCGAGTTGGGAACGGATTGCGGATCAAATTCACCGCACACATGGGGACAACGTCAGTCTGCATTTGTTTTTACAGGAGATGGATTTGTCACCAAAAGCCAAGGCGTTGTCCAAGGACTGCGTCAGGCTTCAGACGGTACACACAGCGAAGGGCGTGGAGTTCGACAATGTGTATGTGATTGGTTTAGTAGAGGACCAGTTCCCAACCTACTTTGCCATCAAGAATGGTGATTCTGCCATTCAAGAGGAACGTCGAAATTGCTTTGTGGCCGTCACCAGATCATCTAGGAAATTGTATTTGAGCTATGCACGCCAGTACTTCGGCTGGAGCAAGCAACCATCGAGATTCCTGCATGAAATGGGGCTGATCAATGGACAGTGACTGGCAATACAGCACCGTTCATAACAGCGCCTGCAAGGTCATCGAAGAACAGACCTTGTGGGGGCAAACGGCTTGCCGTGTCTGGTTGCCGAACCAGGACGCGGTGGTGCGCGTGCCCCGCTCCGCCTTGCGGCCGCTGAGTGCCGACCTGCAGCCGGAGATCGAGGCCGGGCGTATTGCCTATGTGGCCGCAGCCGCCAAGGTGGCGGAAGTGCTCGAAGGTTCCACCAGCGCCTCCGCCGGCCATGTATTGCTGGCTCCCATGGAGTCCAACGTCATTCCGCTGCCGCACCAGATCCACGCCTTGTCTCGGGCCATTTCCGGCGACCGCGTGCGCTACCTGCTGGCCGACGAGGTGGGTCTCGGCAAGACCATCGAGGCCGGTCTGGTCATGCGCGAGCTCAAGCTGCGCGGGCTGGTTCGGCGAATCCTGGTCGTCTCTCCCAAAGGCATCGCTACTCAGTGGGTGGCGGAAATGCAGACCCACTTCAACGAGCAGTTCCAGCTCGTGCTGGGCGACGACATCAGCACCTTGCAGCGCCTGGCTCCCCAATTTGAAAAGAGCGCGGACCACCGGAACTCAGCCTGGTCGATGTTCGATCAGGTCATCGTCTCCCTGGATTCGGTCAAGCCCATGGACAAGCGGCGCGGTTGGACCGCCGAGCGCGTCGCCGAATACAACCGCAGCCGGTTCGAGGACCTGATTACCGCCGGTTGGGATCTGGTGGTGGTGGACGAAGCGCACCGCCTGGGCGGCAGCACCGATCAGGTCGCCCGCTACAAACTCGGCAAGGGCCTGGCGGAGGCCGCGCCCTATGTGTTGCTCCTTTCGGCGACTCCCCACCAGGGGAAGACCGATGCCTTTCATCGCCTGATGAATCTGCTGGATGACGACGCCTTTCCGGATATGGACAGCGTCTCCCGTGAGCGGGTGGCCCCGTATGTCATCCGCACCGAAAAGCGCAAGGCCATCGATGCCGACGGCAAGCCGCTCTTCAAACCCCGGCGGACGCAGATGGCCCCGGTGGCCTGGGAGAGCCGTCACCAACTGCAGCAGCTTCTCTACGAGGCGGTGACCGACTATGTGCGCGAGGGCTACAACCAGGCCCTGCGCGAGAAGAAGCGCCACATCGGCTTTCTGATGATCCTGATGCAGCGCCTGGTGGTTTCCAGCACCCGGGCGATCCGCACCACGCTGGAGCGTCGGCTTGCGGCACTCAAGGATGGTGAGCAACAAGCCAGCCTGCGCCTGGCGGAACTGGAAAACGGCGCGGAGGGATCGGAAAGCCCAGACGATGAATTAGCCGAGCTATATGACATGGACGGCCAGGAGCTGCTCGATGAGCTGCTGAAATCCCACGTGTCGGCTCTGCAGAGCGAAGGAAGCCATGTTGAGACCCTGCTCGAAGCGGCGGTCCGTTGTGAGCAGGCGGGTCCGGATGCCAAGGCCGAGGCTCTGATCGAGTGGATCTACAAGCTGCAAGCCGAGGAAAACGAACCGGATCTGAAGGTGCTGATCTTCACCGAGTTCGTGCCGACCCAGCAGATGCTGAAGGAGTTTCTGGAAGCCCGGGGAATCTCGGTGGTCACCCTGAACGGCTCCATGGCCATGGAGGAACGTGGGGCAGCCCAGGATGCCTTCCGCAAATCGCACCGCGTATTGGTCTCCACCGATGCGGGCGGTGAGGGTCTGAACCTGCAGTTCGCCCATGTCATCATCAACTATGACATCCCCTGGAATCCCATGCGGCTGGAGCAGCGTATCGGCCGCGTGGACCGTATCGGCCAGCCCAAAACCGTACAGGCGATCAATTTCGTATTTGAGGATTCAGTCGAGTTCCGGGTCCGCGAAGTTCTGGAGCAGAAGCTCT
>Ga0265293_10013849_pt1 | contig 10374 bp, 9 predicted proteins | sample Munlanlewell138R_FD_192505 | JGI IMG/M metagenome (GOLD analysis project Ga0265293, IMG submission 192505) | Leachate microbial communities from a municipal landfill in Southern Ontario, Canada - Leachate well 138R | ecosystem: Engineered > Solid waste > Landfill > Unclassified | place: Canada...
CATGACAATAGCGATTAGTTCACTGATGCTGATACCTTCATCTTGGTAGACGGATTCTTCCACAACGGTTCCTCATTTTTTAAGCACGGGCTGATCCGCACCTATATTCCATAGGATTGCTGTTGCTTTGGAGGTATGGTGGATAGTGGTAAAACAGAACGCAACAGGGCACACCATATGACGGTCAAATGATACCATAGCCCTCCAGTAAAGTAAATGCTTGTTATACAACTGCATTTGGCTATTAAATATAGATAGGTGCTTACAATGTGAGCTTTTGTTGCTCGTAAAAGTCTGACATCAGTAGGCAAAATCGGCACTCATGAAGGTTGGAATAAAATCAACAACAGCCGATTGTCTTCCAATTTCAACGATTTTCAATCCTTTCAGAAAGATAAAAAGATGACAGAAGTTGTTGTAACAGCCAACCTGTATGCTTGGCTGATAATGAGCCCCTGCTATACATTTACCGCATACATGTCGTGATAATGATCTATCGACCACGACAAAGGGGATGTTGCCATGAAAAAATTCAGACGTATGGTTGGATTGGCTCTCGTGTTCACATCGACGCTTGCCCTCCTCTTTGCAGCCCCAATGAGTGAACAGCAGGCGTCAGTTTCCTCTCCTGCCCCTGTGAATGAGGTACAGGTACAGCCGACCCCACGATTTGTCGTACACCCAACACCAGAGCGCTGGGGCACTGAGCTGGGCGTTTTGAATCAAACCGGATATACCTTTGTCTCCCTAGATATCTATAGTGAACGAATGAGCAACCTTTCTCCTAATCAGGAGAATTTGCTGACCACTCCCCTTGAGAGCGGTGACCGAGTTCAGATCAACCTCCTCCACCATCTTTTGCTGTTCAATGAACTCTCCCGTCAAGACAGCAAGCCTTTTTACTATACGGCGATCGATGAGGATGGGGATTACTTTCAGGGAGTCTGGGACCCTGCCCACGATTTGTGGACTATCAGCCTAGACTTTGAGGATTACCGAGGTGACTATCTTGCAAGGCGATTTCCCGCTGACGGAGCGGTGTTTGGCGTCCTGAATCGAATCAATTCACCGATCATTGAATTCTCCTTTGCCCCTGCCGATGAGAATCTTCTCGGAGAAGCCGTCCTCTTACCAGGCCAAGAGGCCATTATTCCTGCCGTCTTGGCTCTCGGCAGTGTAGATGAGGACAAATCTACCTATCGCTGGGATGCCTATGATGAGAGTGGACAGCGCTATACTGGCTACTACTCTCCTGCCGAGTCCTCCAAGGCCATCACAATCTTCCCTATGAGCCAGGTTTACATCCAAGAAGGCCAATATGAGTTGATAGTAGATAACCAGCTCGATGATGCAATCTGGTATCTCTTTGCAATGACTGGCCAAGAGTATCTCTATGGAGATTGGGGCGATGACCTCCTTGGATACACTATCATCCTGGAAGGTCAGGAAGAGCAGGTAGATCTGTATGGATCGCCCCGCCTTGCCCAGTTGTTGGATAGCGGTTGGGAGGGAAGACTCTATCTGGTCGCTGAGACCTACGACGAAGGAAGCTACCTCGTCTACACCGAAGTGAGCCCTGACTATCCCTACATGTATGTCTCGGTCAATGCTTCACGGCTGATTGATGAATCCATATACCAAGAGGAAGAGGAGGGGGTTGAGTTGGTCCTCTACAACAATACTCAGGGGCAGCTTTGGATCCTCCATGAATCAACCGAACCCGTCCAGCCATCCTATGGAGAGGACTTGTTGGGAGATGGAATTTGGGAGCATGACCAGTTCATTACCCTGAGCGTTGAACGGCCATTTGTGGACTCTGGTCAGCAGCTGTACCTCTGGGCATACGATAAGGATGGCCAGCCTTACCTACGCACCTGGAGTGGTGGGGAAGGGCGGGTTTTAATCTATACTGAGGCTGACCGAGTTCTGTGATTTAGGTCTTCACTTGCCACTTTTGATGATACGGTATATACAGGAGACATGGGCAAAAGACGAGCTTCTTTGACTGTCATGATCAAGCCGGCATCGGCTGCATGCAACCTCGCCTGTGATTACTGCTTCTATCTGGACACCGCTGCCCACCGCAAGGAGGGCACGTGGCCAAAGATGGGTGATGATGTCGTTCAGGCCACTATCCACAAAAGCCTCGATGAAGCACAACAGGTGAGTTTTGTCTTCCAAGGAGGGGAGCCCTCCTTGGCAGGCTTGGCGTTCTTTGAGCGCTTCGTTCGCGAAGTAGCTACATACAAAAAGCCCGAGCAAACCATCCATTACGCTTTTCAGACCAACGGTCTCAACCTCGACAAAGCGTGGGCCTCCTTCTTCAAAGAGCACGAATTTCTGGTGGGAATCTCCTTTGACGGAAACCCGAAGATCCATGATATTCACCGCTTTGACCGTAAGGGTGAGGGCAGTGGGCGAAAAGTTTCTAAGGCTATTGCTCTGGCAAACGAAGAGGGGGTTGCTTTCAACACCCTCTCGGTCGTCACCAATACAACAGCAGACAATACCGAGCGTGTGTGGCGATGGCTTGTTGACCAAGGTATCACATACCACCAGTACATCGCCTGCATCGATCCTTTGGAGGGAGAACACAACTTCCTCAGCCCCGCCTCGTATGGACGATTTTTGAAGGACTCCTTTGACCTCTACTACTGGTCCTTCATGAGCGATGAGTGGATCTCAGTGCGCTTCTTTGACAACCTCGTGGGTATGCTCCTAGGAATGGCCCCAGAGAGTTGTGATATGGCCGGCGTTTGCTCAGCCAACTACGTCGTTGAGTCCAATGGGAATATCTATCCCTGTGATTTTTATTGCTTTGATGATCAGCTACTGGGCAACATCCTCACCGACTCGTACGCAGATCTCGATGAGAAGCGAAGCGAGCTGCGATTTATTGAAGACTCTCCCAATCGCATCGATGGGTGTGAGAGCTGTCAGTGGCAACCCCTGTGTCGTGGAGGCTGTAAGCGATATCGCTCCTCAGAGGGGTACAAGTACTGCTCCTCGATGAAGGAATTCTTTCCCTATGCCATCAAGCGTCTGAATCAAATGGCCTCAATACTCGAACAGAGGCGCCGATGAAAGCCGAAAAACACATCGCCTGGGAGCAAAAAGGAAAGCCTCCAATCACCTTCCGCTTCTTCCTCCGTCTCTTTTGGACAACCTTCACCCTCTCTATGTTCACCTTCGGTGGTGGTTTTGTCATCATCAGCCTGATGAGAAAGAAGATGGTCGTCGAGCTTGGGTGGATCAACGATGAGGATATGTTGGACTTTGTGACGATTGCCCAGTCTAGTCCCGGTCCTATTGCAGTCAATGGCTCTTTGATGGTCGGCTACCACCTCGCCAGAGTCCCTGGGGCACTGGTAGCAGCTTTGGGGACCGTCCTGCCTCCGATGATCATCCTCACCCTCGTCAGCCTGGGCTATAAGGCTGTGGCTGACAACCAGGTAATAGCGGTAGCCTTTGGTGGCATGCGAGCAGTGGTAGCGGCAATTGTGCTACAGGTCACCTGGGCGCTCTTCAAGCCGCTGACCCACCAAAAGAGAGCGCTTCCTATCGTCCTCTTTGTTCTGAGCTTTGTCGCCCTCTATGTATTGAGAATTAACATCATGGTGGTGATGATCAGTATCATCCTCTTCTCAATCATCCACAGTGTGATCGCCTTGAAGCGAGGAGAGAAGTGATGGGCAGCCTTCTTGGTAAACTCTTTATCAGCTTCTTTCAGATCGGCCTCTTCTCCATCGGAGGAGGGTATGCAGCGATGCCCCTCATCAAAGCCCAGGTGGTCGACCTTCATGGATGGCTCACTGCCATTGAGTTCAGTGATCTGGTCACCATCGCCGAGATGACCCCGGGCCCTATCGCTATCAATAGCGCTACTTTCGTAGGCATGCGTGTGGCAGGCCTGGTTGGAGTGGTAGTGGCGACGCTCGGAAATATCCTACCCTCGATCATCATCATGCTCATCTTGGCAAAGCTCTATGAGAAGTACGCCGAGCAAACCCTCCTCAAAAAAGTACTGGAGGGGGTACGTCCGGTAGTCGTCGCTGCCATCTTTACCGCAGGCCTTGGGCTCTTACAGCTTGCGGTAGTCAGCTTCACCTCCCCTGACATCTTTGCGTCCGTTGTCTTTGTCCTCTCCTTCATCGCCTTGAATAGTCGACGTATCAAGGTCGGCCCCATTGCGCTTTTGGCCATTGGGGCGGTGGTGGGAATAGGGTGGTCATTTATTTTTTGATATGAGTGCTTAATTCGAGCTAGACTATGGGAGTATTTCAATCAAGGATGGACAGCAAATGGTACGCATAACAAAACGTGTCTTTACGGATCTGGCAATCTTCATGATTGGCTTTGGGATGGTGGTTGGTATCGCCTTCCCCTTCTTCATGGTAGTGCTCGGCATGAGCCATGATATTGCCTACACGTGGTGGTTCTTCACTGTCTGTATCATCGCCGGCCTCTTCGTAGGTGCGGTTAATATCATTCTCGCGCACTCCATCGTAGGTTCTCGTCTCATCCTGATGGCCCAGAAGATGGAGCAAGTTGAGTCCCACCTCAAAGAGATCGGCGGAAAAGGGGGCGATGAGATTGACTGCACCCCAGAGGCTTGCCACCTGCCGGTGGACAGCGAAGATGCCATTGGGACGAGTTCGCGAGCCTTCAACTCTCTCGTCGATACCCTTGGCTCCTCCTTGCAGCTGGAGAAGCGCGTGCGCTCCTACACCAGCATGCTCACCAGCCACCTCAAGATTAGTGAGCTGTGCCAGAATGCACTGGGAGCCCTCCTAGAGATGTTCGAATTCTCTGGCGGTGCTATCTTTGTTGAGGAGGGGGGAGCGCTTAACCTGCGGAGCAGTCAAGGACTCTCCGGTGAATCAGCGCTTGGAGAGAATCCTATCGTACTGAAGGCACTGCAAACCCTTGAGGTAAAAGTCATCGATATACCCGAAGAACTCTTCGTCGATGCAGTCTTGGCAACCTTCCGCCCTCGTGCGGTGGTTGTCCAGCCTGTGGTCTATAAGGGCGTGGGACTTGGGGTAATTCTTCTCGCATCCCAACACGCAGTGGACGAGGAGACCGCTCAGCGTCTAGACCTCTTCTCAGCGAGCTTTGCTCTCGCTCTGCATAACGCCGTCACCTACGCCCAGGTTCAGCAGCTCGCTGCCATCGATCCCTTAACGGGCATCTACAACCGACGCTTCGGCCTCTCTCGGCTGCATGAAGAGTACGTGCGAGCAGTGAAACAAAACGGCTCCATTGGCCTCTTGATGATCGACGCTGACTACTTCAAGGAAATCAACGACACCTATGGCCATACCGTAGGAGATCGAGTACTGCAATCCATTGCCACCACTGCTCGCAGGCAACTGCGCGATGGAGACATCATTGCTCGCCTTGGCGGTGATGAGTTTATGGTAGTGCTGCTTGGCGCCAACAAGACCGACACTCTTGCTATCGCAGAGTCAATCCGGCGCTCGATCGAGGAGAAGCGGATGAAGTGGGGCGACCAAGAGATCAAGGTCACCGTCTCCATCGGGGCTGTCTCACTCTCAGAGAACATCGACCTTGATGAAGAGAAGCTCATTGAAGCAGCTGACGCTGCCCTTTACCAGGTCAAGGAGAGTGGACGCAACCGCGCAGGGATTTGAGCAAACACTGCTGAAAAAAGGAAGAGACGATGCTGCTGTGTTGTTCAGAACGTGAGTCCAGGATCTTTGAAAATGCATTCGATATCCCCCTTGGGCTTTATGATGAGTCATACACTTGGGATGTGAGAATTGCTGCCACTATGGATCTACAGCTACGAGCCTTGGTGATGAGAAACCGCGCAACAGGCTACGTTCTCTTGTTGGATTTGAGAGAAGAGTGGATCCTACTCACCCAAACACGCCATTTAGCCTTAATGGAAGAAGCCTTGATAGCGGCAGGATTTCGACATAGTGACGTCGGTTTTTATCTGAGAAAAGGGAAAGACTTTGTCCTCGGTGTTGATCAAACGCCTCCGTATGCAAAGAGAAAACTGGCCGAATTGGTTAAGTGGGTAGAGGAGGTGGGTTTTGCCAAGGCATCAAAGGATATTGCAGACCGACCAGTAACGCTCAACCACCGGCGCGTTGATGCTCGAGCCCTCCTTGCAGCACACCTTGAACAACGAAAGCCAGAGATTGTCAAAGAGATGCATTCGGCAATGATTGTTCATGTTGATCTCTTTCTACCGCCGAAAAAGAAGGTGTGGCGGCGTTTTCTTGTACCGATGGATGCAAGTTTTGGAGATTTGCACTACATCATCCAAGAGGGATTTGGATGGAATGGGCGCCACCTCCACGAGTTTATTGATGGCCTTTTCAAACGCATTCGTCCCAAAGAGTGGATTGAGAAGTCACCACAAATAAGTGATGGAGTTCAATTGGTCGATGAAGAGCTGGTGTTTGTGGGCCAGCTTTCGCAGAGAGCAGAGTATTGGTTAGGTGTAGGAAATGGTCTTTTTCACTCTCTAGAGGTGCAGCAATTTGTACTGGTAGAGGAAGAGCCAGCGCCCCTGTGTATCGATGGAGGCGGTGATATCTCCTGGGAGGGTATAGGAGGACTCTTTGATGATCTTGAGCACTCCGATGGCGAGATGACCCCAGATTGGAGTGAGGCGGCCCGCGATGTATACCACTTTGATAAAAGTCGTATCAATAGCGGCCTGAGTGACCTCTTTTACGGCGTGCAGCCCACATCGTGGATATAAGTCACTATCCTATCGAGCGGCTGCGTCTTTCGTGGAGAAAAACCGGTAGTCTTGGTTTGATCCTCTTAGGAATCTGACGATGCTCTTCTGTATCAAGGAGCGTGTAGTGGCGCTCCTTTACCGCTTGGATGAACTCTTCGATCGTTGAGAGAGGATAGTCAAAACCCATACCACGGGTAGCGGGCCCCACTTTGTCGATTGAGTGAATATCCGTTCCACTGGTCATCAGAAGATCATACTCCTCTGCGTAAAGGCGTGCTCGTTGGTTTTGATCAATGTCGTTTGCTCCATTGACCACCTCAACACCGTGCACTGCATCAGGATAAAGCTGAATTGACCAGTTGTAGGAGCGCTCTCGGAAGGGATGGGCTTGGATCATCAACCCACCTGCTCGGTCAACGACCTCAAAGAGGGTAGCCTGGTCCCATCGCATAATCTCAGGGTGGTCCAAAAGCCACTCTTTATCCAGGCCATAGATGAGATACTCATCATCGCCATAGCAGGCTTCCCAGCCAAAGAAGACGGAGAGACCTGCCTGATCGCCGGCCTCCTTTGCTCGTTCATAGCCTCGAGCGAAGCGATGAACCTGCTTCTCCCAAGAGAGGTTGGATGGGATATTGGTATTACCATTGAAGAAGTGATCGGTAACTATAATGCCGCTAAAACCTGCGGCAAGGTAGGGGTCGATATACTCGATCGCCCAGCTTGTAGCACACGCACTCGCTTCGCGCGTGTGTAGGTGTGTTTCATATAAATACTGACTCATTTACTCTATCTTATCAATTGAGAAGAGTTCTTGCTACTGGTTCAGACAGTCCGTGGATCAATGTCCAGGGTGTAGTCGATCTCTTCATAGCCAAAGCCATGGATTTGGTCATACTCCTCTACCACCCCGTCCAAATCTCCTTCCTTGAGGGCCTCACCCTCTTGCTGCAGTGCCCACCTTCTCTCAACTTCCGCTTGGATATCTTCACGCATCTCCCAATCGTCGACACGTAGTCTTCCATCCTCATCGGTGGGAACAGGGCCCCCAGTGTAGAGGATCGTGGTGAAGAGCCGATAGATCTGCTCGGTGCACTGCTCATGCAGGTTCTCTTCCTTCATGACAGCGTAGAGGAGGGCCATGTAGAGCGGTACGATCGGGATGACCGCACTGGCTCGAGTGACCAGGGCCTTGTTCACTGAGACAAAGGCTTGCCCGTCCAGTGGTCTCAGCAGTTCATTCAGTGTTGCAGCACTTGCCTCCAGGTGTTCCTTCGCTTTACCGATGGTCCCTTCACGATAGACAGGGTAGGTGAGCTGAGGGCCGATATAGGAGTAGGAGACTGTGCGAAACCCCTCACTGAGAAGACCTCGCTCTTTAAGGTACTCGATCCAAAGGATCCAATCTTCACCCCCCATCACCTTCACCGTCTCTTTGGTTTGGGTTCCTTCAGCAGGATCGATGGTCGCTTCCGTGACAATGTCACTTTCCAGTCCAACAGAGAGAGCAGTAAATGGTTTTCCAATCGGTTTGAGAACAGAGCGGTAGGTCTCTCCCGTATCGGGGTCAATACGAAGGGGACTAGCCAAAGAGTAGACCACGAGATCTATCTGTCCAAACTCCTCTTTGATGAGGGAGGCTACCTCCTCCTTCATGGCAGTGGAGAAGGCGTCGCCAAAGCGTGAGAACGCTTTATGACCACTAGCTCTTGCCGCTTCTTCGAAGACGCGGGTGTTGTACCAACCAGGGGTGGCAGTCTTGGTCTCAGTGGGTTCACGCTCAAAGCTCACGTTGATCGTATCGGCACCACCGGCAAAGGTAGCGACGATACGACTAGAGAGTCCGTAGCCAGTTGAGCCGCCCAAAACGAGCACTCGCTTGGGGAAGGGTAGCCCGCTAGTAGACGGATAGCGCTCATCGGTCGAGCTTTTCGCCTGTTCTTTGACCCAATTAATCTGATTCTCGACCGAACGCCGACATCCTACCGGATGGGCGGTGAGACTGACGTTACGCATGACTTTCTTTGTAATGACCATGATCTCTTATCCTTGGTTAGGGGTGCTGACAATACACATCCACGACGCTTCGGCGGCAACCTCACCATCGACGGTGATGGTGCCCTTTTGTCGAAGCATGATTTGGCTCACGCGGGTATTATGCACCTCAATGACTGCCTTGTCCCCAGGTTTTACTTGACTGCGAAACTTTGCCTTCTCGATGGTGGCTAGGACAAAGAATGCCCCTTTGGGAAGGATTCCCGCCTGACAGAGGCCCGCTCCGCCGGTTTGGGCCATCGTTTCGACCAAAATGACACCCGGTACTACCGGGTAGTCAGGAAAGTGGCCATCGAAGAAGAAGTGCTCTTCACCAAAGGTTCGGGTAGCAACGGTGTGGTGTTTATCTACCTCAACCAGCTCATCGACAAAGAGAAAGGGGTCGCGATGCGGCAGTAGTTCCTTGGGACTCTCATAAGGTGTTTCCATCTCAGCTCTCCTTGTACGCTTTGAAGAGAAGCACACCATTGTGTCCTCCAAAGCCCAGTGAGTTACTCATAGCATACTCAATGTTTGCCTCAATTCCCACCTTGGGTACATAGTTGAGGTCACACGCCTTGTCTGCCTCATCGAGGTTCTGCGTGGGAGGGACAAACGAGTCTCGCATCGCGAGGAGGCAGATGATCGCCTCTACGGCGCCCGCGGCTCCGATGAGGTGGCTGGTCATCGACTTGGTAGAAGAGACCTTCAGTGTATAGGCATGTTCTCCAAAGACCTCTTTGATCGCACGGGTCTCCATCGGATCATTGACCGGGGTGGAGGTCCCATGGGCATTGATGTAGCCAACCTGGCTCGGCTCAATGTTTGCCATGGAGAGGGTGGCAGCCATTGCCCTTGCAGCTCCTTCACCTTCAGGGTCGGGGGCAGTGAGGTGGTAGGCATCACAGGTCATCGAGTAGCCGACCACCTCACCTAAAATTGTAGCTCCTCGCTTCTTGGCATGGGTGAGGGACTCAAGGATCAACATGCCGGCGCCCTCTCCCATGACAAAGCCGTCACGATCCTTATCGAAAGGACGACTCGCCTTCTGGGGGGTATCATTGTATTTGGTGGAGAGGGCTTGGAGGCGGCAGAAACCAGCAATAGCAAGCTGGGTGATGGCAGCCTCAGTGCCCCCAGTAACAGCACAATCCACCATACCAAAGCGGATAGCATTGAATGCTTCACCGATTGCATCGGTGCCACTGGCGCAAGCAGTCACTGTGGTATGGGCAGGGCCCTTGATACCAAACTGGATGGCGATATTGCCAGCCGCTTCGTTGGCGATGAGCTTGGGGATAGTCAGCGGCGCAACACCTTGGGGCCCGCGGTCAAAGAGCTTAGCCATATTCTCCTCAACGATTTCAAAGCCGCCGATACCGTTACCGATGTAGACACCACTGCGATACGGATCCAAGGTATCCGAAAAGAGGCCTGCCTGTTTGTACGCTTGGGCTGCAGCATGGGCAGCGTACTTGGTGAAGTCGGCCATACCTCGCAGTTGTTTGCGATCCAGAAGGTCAGAGGGGTCAAAATCTTTGACTTCACCGGCGATTTTTGCCGGATAGTCGGTGGTATCGAACTTGGTGATCGGCCCGATACCGCTCTTACCCGCTTTG
>Ga0265293_10013851_pt1 | contig 10373 bp, 9 predicted proteins | sample Munlanlewell138R_FD_192505 | JGI IMG/M metagenome (GOLD analysis project Ga0265293, IMG submission 192505) | Leachate microbial communities from a municipal landfill in Southern Ontario, Canada - Leachate well 138R | ecosystem: Engineered > Solid waste > Landfill > Unclassified | place: Canada...
CCCGGCGTTTGAACAATCGGGCGTTGCGCATTGCATCAGCTATACCCACCCGATGATGATCGCCGAGCTTGGCCCCCGCCGCTTTGCCGCCGAAGGATCGCCCGCCGATTGCGTGCTGGCCGCCCTCTATGATGTCATGCCCGAACGCCCCGACCTGGTGCTGTCGGGGGTGAACCGGGGCAATAACGCCGCCGATAACGTGCTTTATTCCGGCACCGTCGGCGGCGCGATGGAAGGCGCGCTGCAGGGCCTGCCCGCGATCGCCCTGTCGCAATATTACGGCCCCGGCAACTTTCAGCTTTCCAACCCGTTTGAGGCCGCAGCCCACCATGGCGCGGCCACGGTGCGCGCGTTGCTGAATGGCGCGTTCTGGGATGGCGAGGATTACCGCATTTTCTATAACGTCAACTTCCCCCCCGTGGCCGCCGATCAGGTCAAGGGGTTGAAGGTCGTGTCGCAAGGCTTTCGCAAGGATGCCTATTTCGGGGTTGAACCGCATATGTCGCCCGCAGGCCGCAAATTCCTGTGGATCAAGAATGCCGGTTCCCAACAACAGCCGACCGAACCGGGCACCGATGCCTGGGCCAATCTGGCGGGCCATATTTCGGTAACGCCGATGCGCGCCGATCTGACCGCCCATGACCGGCTGACACCGCTGCGCGAGCGGCTGGAAAAATCGCCCCTGATCAACACCACCATGGGCCTTGCCCATGAATGACACCACCGCCGAGCGCAAAATGCAATTTCTCTACGCCCTGCGCTCAAAGGGGGTGACGGATAAACGCACCCTCGCCGCGATGGAAAAAATCGACCGTGGCCCCTTTGTGCGCGGGCTTTTTGCCGATCGCGCCTATGAGGATATGCCCCTGCCGATTGCCTGCGGCCAGACGATCAGCCAGCCGTCCATCGTCGGGCTGATGACCCAGGCGCTGAATGTGCAGCCGCGCGACAAGGTGCTAGAGGTGGGCACAGGCTCGGGCTATCAGGCGGCGATCCTCAGCCAGCTTGCGCGCCGGGTCTATACCGTGGATCGCCACCGCCGCCTTGTGCGTGAGGCGCAGGAAATCTTTGACGCGCTGGGGCTGGCCAATGTCACCGCCTTTACCGCCGATGGATCGCATGGGCTGCCCGAACAGGCGCCGTTCGACCGCATCCTTGTGGCCGCGGCCGCCGAAGATCCGCCCGGCCCCCTCTTGGCGCAATTGCGCATCGGGGGTATCATGGTGCTGCCGGTGGGCCAATCGGATACGGTGCAAAGCCTGATCAAGGTCACACGAACCGAGACAGGCTTCGATTACGAAGAATTGCGCCCCGTCCGTTTCGTGCCGCTGCTTGAGGGGTTGGGACAGGATGACTAACCCCATCGCGATTGCGCATGAACGAAATGACGCCCCATATCAACAGGGGCGCAGAACGAGGAAAAGACGAGCCATGGCCCCTGCACGCCCCCTGTTTCGCGCCCTTTTGGTGGGCGGCACCGCCCTTGCCACGCTGGGGGCCTGTAGCGATCCGTTCGATTTCGATCTGCGGCGCTATACCAACACGCTGGATACATCCGAAGCCGCGTTGCAGGCGGTGGCCGCGCGCCCGTCGCCCGATAACCGTGGGGTGATTTCCTATCCCAACTATCAGGTCGCGGTGGCGCGTCAGGGCGACACGATCGCCGATGTCGCCGCCCGCGTCGGCCTGCCGACCGAGGAACTGGCCCGCTATAACGGCATTTCCACCGATATCCAGCTGCGCCGGGACGAAGTGATCGCCCTGCCCCAGCGCGTAAGCGAACCTTCGCCTGCCACTGGCGCGCCCTATTCCGGCCCGATCCGCCCCGCCGATCAGATCGATGTGGCAACCCTTGCCGGTGGCGCGATCGAGCGCGCGGATGCCGGTGCCGGCGCGGTGCAATCCTCGGTCATCAGCCCGGCACAACCCGCACCCACTCAGACCGCTGCCGCGCCCGTCGCCACCCCCGCGCCGCCCGCACAAATCGGGTCCGAGCCCGTCCGCCATCAGGTCAAACGCGGCGAGACAGCCTCGATCCTTGCGCGCCAATATGGCGTGAGCTTGCAGGCATTGGCGGAATGGAACGGGCTTGACGGGAATTACACCCTGCGCGAAGGCCAGCACCTGTTGATCCCCGTGGCCTCGCAAACACCGCCGCCGCGCACCGCCGCCGCCACGCCCGCACCCGGCGCGGGATCGGCAACCCCCGTGCCCCCATCGGCGGCGGCGCCGCTGCCCGCGCAAAATGCAACGCCCGCGGCCCCCGCGATGCCGGCATCACCCAATCTGGGTGCCCAGCAAACCGCCAGCAGCGCGCGCTTTACCCTGCCGGTTCCCGGCCCCATCGTGCGCGATTACGATCAGGACAAAAGCGCCTTCGTGCTGTTTCAGGCCGCCCCCGGCACCCCGGTCAAAGTCGCGGATGCGGGCACGGTGCGCCTGATTTCCAAAAACGCCGAAGGGGTTGAAATCATGGTTGTCGATCATGGCGGCGGCGTGCAGACCGCCTATTCCTTTATCGACGGGATCAGCGTGCAGCGCGGCGACAGCGTGACACGCGGCCAGACCGTCGCACGCGTCGCCCAGAATGAATTCAACGCCCTGCAATTCATGGTGTTCCAAGGCACGCAGACCGTCGATCCGACGCCGTTTCTGCGGTGAAACCACCTGACCGCGCGCTATCCCCGCGCGGTTAGCTTCACGCCCTTGCGCCCGGCCAGATCGGTGAAATATTGCCACGCCACCCGGCCCGAACGCGCGCCGCGCGTGGCCTGCCATTCAATTGCCTCGCGCCGCAGATCATCGTCGCTGATCTGCACCCCATAGGCATCGCAATAGCCGCGCACCATCGCCAGATATTCATCCTGCGTGCAGGGATGAAAGCCGAGCCACAGGCCAAAACGATCGGAAAGTGACACTTTTTCCTCGACCGCCTCGGCCGGGTTGATGGCTGAACTGCGCTCATTCTCGATCATGTCGCGCGGCATCAGGTGGCGGCGGTTCGACGTGGCATAAAACACCACATTATCGGGCCGCCCCTCGATCCCGCCATCAAGCACGGCCTTGAGCGATTTGTAATGCTGATCGTCATGGCTAAAGGAAAGATCATCGCAATACAGCAGGAACCGATGCGGCACGCCGCGCAAAAACCCCAGCAACCGGCCGATACTGGGCAGGTCTTCGCGTTGAATTTCAATGATTTTCAGCGCCTCGCCCTGCGCCAGAACGCGCGCATGCACCGCTTTGACCAGCGAAGATTTGCCCATGCCGCGCGCGCCCCACAACAGCGCATTATTCGCAGGCAGCCCCCGGGCAAATTGCAAGGTATTATCCAAAAGGATATCGCGGGCGCGGTCGATCCCCAGCAAAAGATCCAGCGCCACGCGGCTTACATCCGTGATTGGCACCAGCCTGTCGGGCGCCACATGCCAGACAAAGGCATCCGCCGCATCAAAATCCGGCGCAGCACCCGCGGGGGGCGCCATGCGTTCCAACGCCTGCGCGATCCGGGCAAGGGCATCGGCACTCATGGTTTCGGGGCCTCGCCGGTATCCTGCGGATCGTCGTAAATATCGTAAAGGCTTTCATCCTCGCCCAGCACGCCTTCGGCGCGCAGGCGCTTTTCCTGCCGGCGTTCGCCACGTGCAACCAGAATGATCGAGATTTCATAAAGACCATAGATCGCGACAAACAGGATGATCTGCGTGATCACATCGGGCGGCGTCACGATAGCGGCCACCGCGAGAATGCCGACGATCGCATATTTGCGCATCCGCTTCAGCCCCGGCGCCGTCACGATCCCCGCCCGTCCCATCAGCGTCAGCAGGACCGGTAGTTGAAAACAAAGACCAAAGGCCGCGATGAATTTCACGGTCAGCGACAGATATTCATCGACCGACCCCTGAAAGGTGATACCGGCAGTGGCCAACTGCCCATCCTCGGCGATCAGATCACCGCCCATCCCTACCTGTTGAAAGTTAAGAAAGAATGAAAAGGCCATCGGAATGACGACATAAAACGCAAAAGCCGCGCCCAGCATGAACATGATCGGCGAAGCCAGCATGAAGGGCAAAAACGCGCCGCGTTCATTTTTATAAAGCCCCGGCGCCACGAAACGCCACATTTGCAGCGCAATATAGGGAAACGAAAGGATCAACCCGCCCAACAACGACACCCGGATCGCTACGAAAAACCCTTCCTGCAGCTTGATCAGGATCAGCCCGCATTCCTGGCCGCGATCCCCCAAAGCGTCACAAATCGGCTGGGTCAGATAATTGAAAATCGGGTTCCAGACGGTAAAACAGGCCACCATTGCGATGATGAACACCACCAGCGACCGAATCAGCCGCGTGCGCAATTCGGCCAGATGCTCGACCAAGGGGGCAGAGCTTTTGTCGATTTCGTCCAGATCGTCGGTGGTGGTCATTCAGTCGGTCTTTCGGCGCTCAGCGCGGGGGATGGCGCTGCGACATCGGCATCCGCGGGTTCCAGCGGCGCGGCCTCGGGGGTATCGGCGGCGGGCTTGGGTGCCGGGCGATAGGCTGGGCGCGGCATGGCGGGCGATGCGCTTGGCCCTTCGGCGTAGTCCTGCGGGATCGGGCCTGCGGGTTTGGCCGGCGCGTCATTGATGGCCGCATCATCCGTCGCTTTGGGCGCGGGTGTTACCGCCGGTTTCGCCCCGCTGGCCGATGGTTTGCGCGCGGGATCCCACTTTTCGAACCGGTCGGCTGCGGCATTGAGCTTGTCGAGCCCCATCTTGCGCGGATCTGCCGCCGACTTCAACGTGTTGGTCACATCCTTGACCCCCGCCTGGTCGGCTGCATCCTCCATCGCGCGGGAAAATTCACGCGCCATCGACCGCGCCTGGGCGGTGAATCGGCCCAGCGTGCGAAACAGAACGGGCAAATCCTTTGGCCCGACAACGATCAAGGCCACGACCGCAATCAGAATGAATTCGGACGTTCCGATACCCAGCATTTCCGCGCGCCCTTATCAGACCCTCAGGCCTGATCCTTTTCCTTGGCCGGCGACACGTCGCGCGCCGTTTCAAGGCCGGCTTCGATTTCCTTGGTGCCGTCATCGACGCCGCGTTTGAACGCCGTGATTCCGCGGCCGACTTCGCCCATCAGCGACGAGATCTTGCCCCGTCCAAACAGCACGAGCACAACGACCGCGATCAGCAGCAGGCCGGGCAGGCCAATATTGTTGAGCATGTCTTCTCTCCCATGATCGGGCGCCGGGGCGCCCAAGATACTCGGTTCAAATGTAAGACTTCGCCGCGCAATGTGAAAGCGGCAAAAGCGTGATCCCCCGTAAATTTGACCGTGCCGCGCCTTACCCGGCGGCAGGAAAAACGAAACACCGTTCGCGGCGCAGCATCAGCCAGAGCGGCGTGCCCGCTTTGGGCAGGAATACCGATGGCACCGTGGCGCGCAGGATCGAGCCGTCGAAATCCATGCGAAACTCCACCAGCGTTTCGCGCCCCATGAAGCGCGCGCGTTCCACCACACCGCGCGCGGGCGTGCCATCCTGCGGCGTCGGATTCGGCCCGCGACCATTGCGGTCGAAATCGATCCGCAGATGCTGCGGGCGGATCACGATATCGACGCGGGTGCCATCGGCATGGCCGGGGGCCAGAAATTCGCCAAAGGCCGTCGGCACCAAAGCCCCTTGAACAACGCCGCTAATCACGTTGATATCGCTGAAAAACGCGGCGGCTGCGCGATCCACCGGGGCGTTATAGATGTTATAGGGCGCGCCTTGCTGCACGATTCGGCCTTCGCGCATCAGTGCAATTTCATCGGCCATGCGCATGGCCTCATCCGGTTCATGCGTGACCAGCAGCACCGCCGCCCCCGCCTCTTTCAGCACGGCCAGGGTAGTGTCGCGGATGTCATCCTTCAGCCGCTCATCCAGCCCCGAAAAGGGTTCATCCATCAACATCACCGAGGGGCGCGGGGCAAGCGCGCGCGCCAGCGCGACCCGTTGCTGTTCGCCCCCCGACAATTGATGGGGATATTTTGCAATCATATGCAAAAGCCCCACCCGGTCGAGCAATTCTTCCACCCGCGCGCGCCTGTCCTGCCGCGATCCTTTCAGGCCAAAGGCCACATTCGCCGCCACATCCAGATGCGGGAACAGGGCGAAATCCTGAAACATCAGCCCGACCGAGCGCCTTTCGGGGGGAACGCGGCGAATCGTATCGCAGACCAGTTCACCATCGACGCAGATCTTGCCGCTGTCTTGCATATCGACCCCGGCAATAATGCGTAACGTCGTCGATTTTCCGCAACCCGACGGCCCCAAAAGACATGTCACCTGCCCCGGCATCACGCTGAGCGAGACATCGCGCACCACTTCGCGGCTCCCAAAGCTGCGGGTGATATTGCTGATTTCAAGCCGTGGGACCGGCTGGGACAAGGCCGCCTGCCTCCTGTTATCCGGGCATTTTGATCGGGTTGCCTAGCATTGTCGGACGAAAATCGCAACGGCAGCCGCGTGATCAGCCGGTTTCACATCATCGGACCCTCCTTTCCTATATCACCGGCCCAATATGCGCCCGATTCGGTTAAGATCGCGTTGACGGATATGTAAAATGCCCCGTTCAATATCTGCGTCCTGCGCTTGCCCCGCCGCCTCGGCGCGCGTATATCGCGCCCATGCTGGAGCGCACCCATAACACACCCGATTTGCCCGCCGAGATTGCCCGGCGGCGCACCTTTGCCATCATCGCGCACCCCGATGCGGGCAAAACCACATTGACCGAAAAATTCCTGCTTTATGGCGGCGCGATCCAGATGGCCGGGCAAGTCCGCGCCAAGGGCGAAGCGCGGCGCACGCGCTCGGACTTCATGAAAATGGAACAGGATCGGGGGATTTCGGTCTCGGCCTCGGCGATGTCGTTCGATTTCAGCGGCTGTCAGTTCAATCTGGTGGACACGCCCGGCCACTCGGATTTTTCCGAAGATACGTACCGCACGCTCACCGCCGTGGATGCCGCGATCATGGTGATCGACGGCGCCAAAGGCGTGGAAAGCCAGACGCAAAAGCTGTTCGAAGTCTGTCGGCTGCGCGATCTGCCGATCCTGACATTTTGTAACAAAATGGATCGCGAAAGCCGCGATACATTTGAAATCATCGATGAAATTCAGGAAAACCTGGCAATCGACGTCACGCCTGCAAGCTGGCCCATCGGGGTCGGGCGCGATTTCATTGGCTGCTATGATATTCTGGGCGACCGGCTGGAACTGATGGACCGGGCCGATCGCAACAAGGTCGCGCAAAGCATTGCGATCAAAGGGTTGGACGATCCCCGACTAGCGCAACATGTGCCCGCCGATCTGCTGGACAAGTTGCGCGAGGAACTGGAAATGGCCCGTGCCTTGCTGCCGGAATTTGACCGGCAGGCGTTTTTGGATGGCACGCTGACGCCGATCTGGTTCGGTTCGGCAATCAACAGTTTCGGGGTCAAGGAATTGATGGATGGCATCGCCGATTTCGGCCCGGTGCCGCAGCCGCAATCGGCCGAGCCGCGCCAGATCGGACCGGGCGAGCGTTCCGTCATGGGTTTCGTGTTCAAGGTTCAAGCCAATATGGACCCCAAACACCGCGACCGCGTGGCCTTTGTGCGGCTGGCGTCGGGACATTTCATGCGGGGTATGAAACTGACCCATGTGCGCAGCAAAAAGCAGATGGCGATCACCAATCCGGTGCTGTTTCTGGCCGCTGACCGCGAATTGGCGGATGAGGCCTGGGCCGGCGATATCATCGGCATCCCCAACCACGGGCAGTTGCGCATCGGCGATACACTGACCGAGGGCGAGGCGATCCGCATCACCGGCATTCCGTCTTTTGCGCCGGAATTGCTGCAAACCGTGCGCGCGGGCGATCCGATGAAGGCAAAACATCTCGAAAAGGCGCTGATGCAATTTGCCGAAGAAGGTGCGGCCAAAGTGTTCAAACCCGCAATCGGGTCGGGCTTTATCGTGGGCGTTGTCGGGGCGCTGCAATTTGACGTTCTGGCAAGCCGGATCGAGATTGAATATGGCCTGCCCGTGCGGTTCGAGCCTTCGCAATTCAGCTCGGCGCGCTGGGTTACCGGCCCGCAGGCGGCGGTGGATGCCTTTGCGGCAACCAACAAGCAGCATATCAGCCATGATCACGACGGCGATGTGGTTTATATGACCCGCCTGCAATGGGATATCGACCGCGTGGCGCGTGACCACCCGGAACTGACGCTGAGCGCGATCAAGGAAATGGTATAGCGGTCAGCCGTTTGGCAATATGTGCGCCGCCCGGCCTGACGGCCTGGCCTTATCCCACTTCTGCATCCATCGTGATTTCGCAACTAAGCAATTTCGACACCGGGCAATCGGTCTCGGCGGTTCGGGCCGCTTTCATGATGGCCTCGCGATCCCCGTCGGCGCTGATCGTTGTTTCCAGATGCGCCGCCGTGATTTCAAATCCGCCATCGCGCTTTTCCAGTGTGATCGACGATTTCGTCTCGATCTTTTCAGGATTGATCCCGTCCTGGCTAAGGATATTTGCCAGCGCCATGGAAAAGCAGGCCGCATGGGCCGCGCCGATCAGCTCTTCGGGGTTGGTGCCGGGTTCATCCTCGAATCTTTGGCCAAAACCATAGGGTTGCGCCGATAAGGCCCCGCTTTGGGTGGAAATCTCGCCCTTGCCGCCTTTCAGATCGCCCTGCCAGATCGCGCTGCCGTGTTTCTTCATCATCTCGCTGTCCTCCATAGCTTGGGGTCATGTCGCCCCGATACGTCAACCCCGGCGCCAGCACTCGGTTCCGCCCATGCCTGTGGATAACTCTGTGTGCAAATCGGGGGAAAGCCACGATAAAGCCACAATGCCGCCATCTTTGCCGCGGGCGCAAATCCGCTGTTTCCCGCCCGGCAATGCGACATTGACCTTTGGCGCGAAATGATATAGGTGGTGGCCCATTGAGAAGGCACCTTGTGGATAAGTTGGGCCGCCGGCCACCTTCTCCAGTCGATACGGGCCAAAAGTGTCCGTAAACAAACGGATACGCATGACAAAATTTTCTGATCTGAAATTGGACCCCAAGGTCCTGAAGGCCATTGAAGAAACGGGCTATGAAACGCCCACCCCAATTCAGGCGGGCGCAATCCCGCCCGCGCTGGAAGGGCGCGATGTTCTGGGTATCGCCCAGACCGGCACCGGCAAGACCGCATCATTCGTGTTGCCGATGATCACCATGCTGGCCAAGGGCCGCGCCCGCGCGCGGATGCCGCGCAGCCTTGTGCTGGCCCCCACACGGGAATTGGCCGCACAGGTGGCCGAGAATTTCGATACCTATACCAAACATCTGAAGCTGACCAAGGCGCTGCTGATCGGTGGCGTGTCGTTCAAGGAACAGGATCTGCTGATCGATCGCGGCGTCGATGTATTGATCGCGACGCCGGGCCGGTTGCTCGATCATTTTGAACGCGGCAAATTGCTGCTGACCGGCGTGCAGATCATGGTGGTGGATGAGGCCGACCGGATGCTTGACATGGGGTTCATCCCCGATATCGAACGGATCTTCAGCCTGACCCCATTCACCCGGCAGACGCTGTTCTTCAGCGCCACCATGGCCCCCGAGATCGAGCGGATCACCAATACATTCCTTTCGGCCCCCGCCCGGGTCGAAGTGGCGCGCCAAGCCACCGCGTCGGAAAATATCGATCAATGCGTGGTGATGTTCAAAGGCACGCGCCGCGATTCTGCCGCCAGCGAAAAGCGCGCGCTGCTGCGCGCCCTGATCGATGCCGAAGGCGATACGCTGACCAACGCGATCATCTTTTGCAACCGCAAGACCGATGTGGATATCGTCACCAAAAGCCTGACAAAATACGGCTATGACGCGGCAGCGATCCATGGCGATCTGGAACAATCGCAACGCACCCGCACGCTCGAAGGGTTCCGCGAAGGGCGGTTGAAAATCCTTGTGGCATCCGACGTTGCCGCACGTGGGCTGGATGTGCCCTCGGTCAGCCATGTGATCAATTACGATGTGCCCACCCATCCCGAAGATTACGTTCACCGCATCGGCCGCACCGGCCGCGCCGGGCGTTCGGGCAAGGCGATCATGATCTGCGAACCGCGCGATGAAAAAAGCCTCGCGGCCGTCGAATCGCTGATTGCCAAGGATATCACCCGCCGCGACAATCCGCTGGGCACCCCCGCGCCCGAGGCCGAACCCGCGCCCCAGCCGCAGGAAAAACCCAAACGCACCCGCAGCCGCGCCAAACCCGAGGTCAAGGCCGACGAGGCCCCCGCCAAGGCCGAGGCCGAGCAAACCCCCAGCCCCGCGCCGCAGCCCAAACCCCAGCCCGAGCCGCGCAGCCAGCAGCCGC
>Ga0265293_10013852_pt1 | contig 10373 bp, 12 predicted proteins | sample Munlanlewell138R_FD_192505 | JGI IMG/M metagenome (GOLD analysis project Ga0265293, IMG submission 192505) | Leachate microbial communities from a municipal landfill in Southern Ontario, Canada - Leachate well 138R | ecosystem: Engineered > Solid waste > Landfill > Unclassified | place: Canada...
GGGCGACAAGCTCAGTCGCGATGGACTGGCGGGCGGCCACGTCCATCGTGCCGTTCGCTGCCTGGACAGCCAGCTCGCGCGAACGCTGGAGGATGCTGTGGATCTCGTCCATCGCGCCTTCAGCAGTCTGGATCATCGAGATGCCGTCGTGGGCGTTGCGCAGGGCCTGGGCGTTGCCGCGAATCTGGCTGCGCATCTTCTCGGAGATGCCGAGGCCAGCAGCGTCGTCCGCGGCGCGGTTGATGCGGTAGCCGCTGGAGAGCTTTTCCAACACCTTGCCCATCTTGAGCCCGGTGGTGTTCAGGTTACGCTGTGCATTCAGCGCACCAATGTTGGTAACGATCGAAGACATCTAGTTCGTCCCTCTCGATTCCACTGCCCCTGGGGGGCACCCGAGCTGCGATTGTGGGATTTGCGGCCCGGTGTTCGTCTTGGTTATCGAGATGCGCAGAGAAGCACGAGGGGCCGAAACGGGAACTGGAGAGTAGAAGAAAAGTAAAGGCCCGGCTGAGTGGCCGGGCCCTGCGGGTACTACCGAAGGAAGTTCAATAATGTCATGTTCGAGGTGCGGCCGATCGCCTGCAGCGCTGCCTGGAAGGCGACGTCCTGCGCGGAGAGCTGTAGCACCGTCTCTGTAATGTCCGCGTCCTCTATTTCGGCGCGGAGCATCTGCAGGTCGGTATCCGACTTTTCGGAGAGCCGCTGGGCAGCCTCGAACCGGTTCACCCGGGCGCCAATTTCCGCGCGAACGTCGATCATGCGGTCTATCGCCGTGTCGAGCACACTGATGCTGGCTGCGATCACGGAGCCCGTCGCGCCCGTGTTCAGGTTGTCGCGAAGTGTGAGCAGTTCGTCGAAAATGTTCCCAAAGACGGCAACTCCGCTGACATTCACGGCCACCTTGTCTTGCTTCGAGATCTGCCGGATGCGTTCGCCGGTGTCGCCCACGAACGTAATCGCCGTTGGTGGCGACCCCGTGACGTCGTATGCGGGTGTCCTTGTCTGGTGCCCGCTGAAGATGTAGGCGCCGGCGAAGTTGGTGTTCGCAAGCTGCGCCAATTGGCCGATAAGCTGGTCCACCTCTGCTGCGATCGCACCGCGATTGTCGGGGCCGAGCGGCCCGTTCGCCGCCCGGATGGTCAGTTCCCGGACGCGCTGCAGGGCATCGGTAGCGCCATCGAGTGCGGCCTCGGTGGCATTCATGAAGGCGACGCCGCTGGAGAGGTTGCGACGCATCTGCTCTTCGAAGGCGATGTCGCGGCGATGGCCCAGCGAGAGCACCGTGCCTGCCGGGTCGTCGCTCGCGCGGTGGACCTTCTTCTCGGTGGCGAGTTGCCGCTGGAGCAGGTCCAGCCGTTCGGTGACGTTCTGGAGGTAGCCCAGGCGGGCGGTGAGCCGTGACTGTTCGGAAACGCGCATCGTTACACCGCCATCCGGTTGATCAGCGTGTCGAGCATTTCGTCGATCGTGGTGATGACACGCGCAGCCGCCTGGTATGCGTACTGTGCGGCGTGAAGGTTTGCCACCTCTTCATCGATGTTCACGCCCTGGACCGACTGTCGCATCGCTTCGAGGTGGTTCGTCAGCAACTGGTTGGACGCCGCCAACCCCTGGACGCGGCTCACATCCGCCCCAAGGACAGCGACCATGCTCGAGTAGTACTCCTCGAACGTCTGCGTCCCCAGCGTCGCCTGCATCTGGAGCTCGGCGATTTGGAGGGCAACCGAGCCATCGCCCGGCTTCCCGGCGCCACCCGCCGCTGCGATCTTGTTGGGGTCGGACAACAGGTCGGCGTGGAGCGCGATATCGGCGGCCCCGGTGCCGCTGAAGAAGTCCCTTTCCGGGCCCGGAGGGCCGGCCAGGTCATCCAGGCCGTAACCTGTCTTATGTAGCGTGTTCACGGATTCGATGAGCTTCGCCGCCAGGGTATCGAGCTTCGCGATGAGTGCCGGCATGTCCGTATCCCGGGCATCGAGCAGGCCTCGAAGCTCCCCACTCGAAACATCCACAGCGACGCCGTCGCTCACGAACTGGAGGTTCTTCATCTCCGGGGTGCCGCCATCGCCGACTACTTCGACTGCATACGACTGGGCCCCGGAAACCAGGTCGTGGTTACCGAGCTTGACGGTCACGGTGTGGTCCGATTCCTCCGTGACGTCGATGTTGCCGATCTCTGCGAGCTGGTCGAGCAGCAAGTCTCGCCGGTCGCGCAGGTCATTCGCCATTTCGCCGGAGAGCTCGACCTGCTTCACCTGGAAGTTCAGCTGGGCGAGTTCGTCTGCGATTGCATTGATGCGGAGGCCCATGGCATCGACCTGGTAGTTCAGGTCATCACGCTGCTTCGTCAGGTTCGAATGGGCGCGTTGGATGCGAGAGGCGAGGGTAGTCGTCGTATGCACCAGGGTGGTGCGGGCCGCGCTGCCTTCCGGGTCGTTCACCACGTCGTGCCACGCGTTCCAGAACTGCGCCAGCATCGCAGCGAGGCCATCGTCGCTCGGGTCGTTGAAGACGAGTTCGGCCTTTTCGAGCGCCTGGGCCTGCGTCTCCGACTGCGTTCGCTGCCCGAGCGCCTGGCGCTGCTGGTAGTCGAGAAAGATATCGCGCACGCGATTGACGTCGCTGGCATCGACACCGAAGCCGGTGCGGCCAAGCAAGGCGTCGCGCGTGAAATGGTCACTCCCATCGATGCCCAACGGACGCAGGAGCACGCGCTGCCGCGAGAAGCCCGGGGAGGTCGCGTTCGCTAGGTTGTGCGACGCGACGTCGACGGCGAGCTGGTGCGCGCGAAGCGCTTTGACGGCGATATCCAGACCAATCGAAATTCCCATCGGTTTCCCTACGCGCTCCGCGAAACGATACCGCGCGACTGGTGCACTTCCTGCTGGCCGGCCGCCCCATAGGTGGGCGACGAAAGCCCGGCGAGGAGCCCGAGCCAGCGCTCGCGCAGCTTCACCGCATTCAGGATGAGGCGGGCGTTATCGTCCTGGGCGGTGCGAAGCTTCGCAGCCTGCTCGAGGAGCCGTTCGTGCGCGTCGCTGATTCCGTTCACGCCAAGACTATCGGCAAGCGGCACGAGCTCATCGAGGGCCTGGAAGTGACCAAGGCGTGACGTCAGTTCAGTCCGCGCTTCTTCGAGCGCGTCGATCTGGCTCACCACCCCGAGCATGCGCTCGCTGAGGGCGTTCATGGCATCGAAGTCCGAGCGGATGATCGCCCGCTGTTCGGAGAAGGCCAGGCTCACAAGTTCCGACAGCGCGCGCTCTTGCTCGAGCATCAACTCAAGCAGCTTCTCCAGCAGCCCAACCTTCTCATCCATATCGCTACTCGAAGGTGCCGGTGGCGGCGAGCCGGATGGCGATCTCGCGCGCGTCGGAGGAGTAGGCGCCGCTGGCGATCGCTGCCTTTAGTGCCGCGACCTGGCGCATGCGGACTTCGGGCGAATTCGCCACCGCTCGTGCTGTCGCCGCCACCATCCGACCGCGATTCGAGAGACTCACGTGATCGAGGTCGTTCTGTGGGCTTTCGCCAGCGCCGTCCTGCCGGCCAGCTGTCTGGTCTACACCGCCAGCCGACTGCCCCTGGCTGGTTCGGCTTGAGATGAGTGGGTTTAGTCCGTCTATCCGCGTCATAGTCGGTTCTCCTAACGGGTCAGATTGGTGGCGAGAGCGAGCATCTCGTCTCCTACCTGGAATGACTTCAAAGACGCCTGGTAGGCGCGTTGAGCAATGATCATGGTCGTGAACTCCTCCGCCATGTCGACGTTAGAGCCTTCGACCGCACCGGGGACGATGGCCGCGAAGCCATCGGCGCCGGGAACGCCCTCGGTACGTGCACCGCTATTCACGGTTTCGCCGTAGAGCCCGTCGCCGAGCTGGACGAGGCCCTGCGGGTTCGCGAAACGCGAGAGCGTGAGGCGGCCGACCTCCTGGCGTTCGCCCGCTTCGTCCAGCGCCGTAATGCGGCCGGTCTGGTCGATAGCGGGCTCGCGATAGCCAGCCGGCAGCGTCACGGGCGGTTCCAGGAAGCGACCACCGAAGGCGACCACGTTGCCATCCGCGTCGACGCTGAGCCCTCCGAAGCGGGAGTACACCACCGCACCATCGAAGTCGCGGACGGCGAAGAAACTGTCATCCGTGATCGCAAAGTGCAGGGGGTCATCCGTGTGCTGGGGAGCCCCACCAAGGAAGACCCGGTCGGTCGTCGTCTCGGCGACGCCCAGGCGCCCGCCCTCCGGCGGGATGGCTGGCACCGGTGCGCCCTGGTGGAGTGCCCGGGTCCGCTTGAAGCCAGCGGTGTTCACATTCGCGAGGTTGTTCCCCACGACATCGAGCACCGACTGGTTATGCATCATGCCGCTGGCGGCTGCGCTAAGAATCGTAGGCATCGCTTACCGTCCCCAACTCCCGAGCTGGCTGGCCGCCTGGTCGAGGGTGTTGTCGAGTGTCGAAAGGACCGTCTGGTTCGCCTGGTAGGCGCGCTGCACGGTCAGCATGCTGGTCATCTCTTCCACAAGGTTGGAATTCGAACGTTCGATGAAGCCCTGGCGGACACCTCCCGCCGGCACCCCCTGGCCATCGGCCACGAAGTAGGCTTCACCCGAGCGCGTCAGTTGCGCTGGTGTGAAATCCATCACCTGGAGTTGCGCGACGAACGCGCCGCCACTGGTGATAACGCCATCGCTGTCCACTTCAACCGCACCCGCAGGCAGGTTGATCCTCCCGCCCGCCACGTCCAGGACGTAGTAGCCGTGGCTCGTGACCAGGTCGCCATTCGCATCGCGTCCGAAGCGGCCGTCGCGGGTGTAGAACAGCTCTCCGCCCGGCGCTTCCACCGCGAAGAAGCCGCGGTCGGTTGCCAGGTCGAGCTCGTTCCCGGTCTGCTGGAGGGGGCCACTGGAAAAGTCCGTGCTGAACTCGGCGATGAAGCTCCCCGTACCGATTTGACCGACGATCGCATCGATGCGCGATGGCAACGGCGCAGGCACACCGGCCTGTTGCGAGATGAGCACGTCCGCGAACGACTGCTTGGCAGCGATTTCGCGCTTGTAGCCCGCGGTGTTCGCGTTCGCGATGTTGTTCGCGAGCACGTCCTGGTACCGCCAGGCAGCGTCCATCGCTGTGAACGCAGAATAGAGTCCCTTGATCATGCCGCCCTCCGCCGGCGACGCCGGACGCTGAAGAGGATGAGTGCTGTGCCAGCCATCACGCTGGCGGTCGTAATGATGCGCCCCCAGGGCGTGCCGGCCGGGGGTTCACCCGTTTCCGGCAAGTGCGAAGGTCGGATATCTCCGGCAGCGCTGCCATCGGGGCTATCCCCGATCACGGTGAATCGTCCGGCTATAGATCGCCCTTCAGGGACCTGATCCGCTGCCGTTTCCGCCGTTCGAGCGGCGATCAGGAAGAGGTTGTAGTCGTAGCGGTCGAGGCCGATGAGCTTCGTTTCGTAGGCACCAACGCCCGAAGACTCGACCGGGATCTCTCCGATCCGGAGCGCCGATCCGTCGGGCGCGACCATCCAGCCTTCGTAGCTCACGCCCGCCTGCGGGGGCAGGTTCTTCACTTCGACACGTGCATAGGCTTCTGCGAAGCTGAATTCCAACACCCCCTCCGCGTCCTTCGGACCGTAGTTCGAAACACCGGAGAGGTAGGTCAGTTTCACCAGCTGAGGCACACCGTTGGCGCGAGCATCCGCCGCTCCTCCGACGAGGCCAAGCAGCACGAGTGCCACGAGGGCCACCAGCATTCCGCTCCTGGACATCAATGTAGTACTCCCTGGCGGCGCAGCAGCAGCCGCACTTCTTCTTCGCTCCGGTTCATCCGCCGCGCGAGAGACGGTACATCCACGCCAACTTCGCTCACCCGCGCAGCGACGGACCGCGAATCGCGGGAGAAGGCTGCCTGTGGCGAGGGAGCGTAGGCCTGCCGGGCGGCCCGCTTTACCACCGCCTGGGAGGCCGCCGGTTCAATAAACCGGCGGGGGCGAGGCTCCTTCCGGAGCCGCTGGATCTCTACATAGAGGTAGCCGAGCGCGCCAAGGCAGACGAGCTGCGACACGGCGAGCAGGGCGACTGCATCGTTCATGATTTGCCCCCTTAGGCCGCGCGGTCCCGTTCGAGGCGCGCGCGCAGCCGGCCGAGCGCACGGCCGTGTAGCTGGCACACTCGCGATTCGGAGATGTCGAGAATTTGCGCGATCTCCTTCATCGTCATCTCGTCCTTGTAGTAGAGGCTGACGATGAGCCATTCCCGCTCTGGCAGCGTCTTGATGGCACCCGCGAGTGCGTCCACCATCTGGCGCTTCTCCATCCGGTTGGTGAAGTCCTCTTCGTTTGGATCGGGTGGCATGTCGGAATAGCCGGAGCCATCCTCGTTATCGTTCCGATCGAGCAGCCCATCGAGCGAGACAGTCACCCAGCTCGAATCGACGAGCATGGTGTTGAACTGCTGGCGCGTCATACCCATCGCGTCGGCAAGCTCCGCATCGGTGGGCTCGCGGCCCAGCGTGCCAGTCAACTCGCGCGTCACCTGCTCCAGGCGCTTTGCCTTCTGCCGAACGCTCCTGGGCAGGCGGTCCAGGCCGCGCAAGGCATCGATAATCGCCCCGCGGATGCGGCTGATGGCGTAGGTCTCGAACTTCACGCCGCGGCTGTCATCGAAGCGGTCCAGCGCCTCGATGAGCCCGATCGTCCCGTAGCTCAGGATGTCCTCGTAGTCGAGGATCGCCGGCAGCCCGATAGCGAGCCGCCCCACGACGTACTTCACTAGCGGCGCGTATTGCTGAATCGCGGCATCGCGGTCCAGCGGCATGCTCCGCGCCTCACTGGCAACAGCCATTGGAGTCCCTCCTCACGGCATTACTCATCGTCCGCGTCCCCGGGGATGTCCCCTTCAGCGTGTTCCTCGGTGGCGGGATCCGCCGGTGGTTCTTCCTCCGGCGTGGTGCTCGCCAGCGCTGGATGCCAGCCGACGGTTAGCACCGCTTCGGCGCCAAACGCCAGGACGGTGAAAAGCACGAAAATGAACACCGCTCGCATGAGCGAATAGTCGAGCGTTGTGCCAGCGCGCTGTCCGAGCCAGGCGCTGCCAACTGCGATCAACAGCGCGAAGTAGACGCCGTAGCGCGCCACGGTGAAGGGCCGGAAATTCGTCACAACTGCCCCCGCCGCCGCATCTCGAGCTGTCGCCGCATCAGGAAGCGGGCGATCTTGTCGCGCTCGCTCAGGTGGATGTCCGCGAACACGCAGTGGATGCGATAGTTGCGGTTCTCGGGCGCTGGCGGGTCGTTACCGACGACGCGCATGCGCGCCCGCACTTCGCCGCACTGCGGCAGTTCCATGTGCAGCCCAAGCCACTCTCCCGGGATACCGGGGGTGCGGGAGCTCAGGCAGACGCCGCCCTCGCTGAGATCGACCACCGTGCAGTTCAACGACAATCCTGGCGATGCATCGATGCGCTCCTTGTCGAGCACGATGCTGTACACGGAGATGGGGCGAATGGCGATGGGCAAGCGGAAGTAGTTACGGCGGTCGGCATCTTCGATGCCGGCAGGGAGCGCCAGGTACTGCCACTGCCCGTCGCGAGACATCCCTTTTGTCTCGGTGGCGAAGCGCCCGCGACGGCCGCGGAAGAAGTACTCGCAGTGGATGACCGCGCCGGAGGGCAGTGGCCGTTGCTGCAGGCGCTGCATGGGCACAAGCACGGCGAACCGCTCGTTGCCAACGTCTTCCACCCGGGTTGCGAACGCCTCCACTTCCCCTCCGATCAAGACTTCGACGCGTAGTGATACGCCCGGCACAAGCCCCTGGGCCCGGAACGGATTGTTACGCGCTTGTGATGAGACGCCCATTGGTTCTGTCCCCTGAGGTTCCTCGGAGAATCCCTGATGCCAGCTCAAGCGGCTCCAGCGTCTCGATCCCCGTACTTATGTCCCTCCCTGAGCTTAAGAAGGCCACCCCCAGCCCAGACTGAACAGCTAGGGAGAATACCGGTGTCAGGTCGGTGGCAAGGTCCGCCCCGGTGATCACACAGCCAGAAAGGCGGCGGGCGACGTACTCCCGCACCTGTGCTTCCAGCGCTTCCCGCTGCCAATGCGCCGGGAGCGCGAGGTAGGCATGGTGGGCGCTGGACAGCCCTCGCGGGGGCTTCCACGGGCCCGCGGGCACATCCACGAAGAGGCAGGTCCCTCTGCGCGAACGCGCGGCGAGGTTTGCGATCTGCGAAGGATCAGTGGCATCAGCCACCGGCAGGCCGGTCGCCTCGGCGTGGGCGTGGAGCTGGTCACGGCTGCGGTTCGTGTCCGCAGCGACGAGCAGTGCCTCCCGTCCGGCGTCAGCGCAGTCGAGTGCCATCCGCATCAACGCCGTCGTGCGACCCGCACCCGCGGGCCCCTGGATCGTCACCAGTGCCGTCTGCAGCTCCTCCGGATAACGGACCTCGAGTGCGCCCAATGCCGCGACGAGGCACTGCAGCGCATCGCCCTCCTGTGGCGCAGCCTGCCTCACCCGCTCGGCGGCCCGCTGGGAGAGTCCGGCAGCACGCAGCTCAGCAACGACGGGGTCCCTATCGCTGGCGAAATCAATGATCGCCGGGAGGGGACGTGCAACGTCCCCGATTGGGCGTGGGCGCGTACGCATCGCCCAGTCGTGCGATGGCGGTGCCTCGTCCTCAATCTCGTCGAGCCCTCCGAAGGGGATGCGGCGGGCTTCGTCGAACCCACCGATCGTGCGAGGGCTGGCCGGAGCCTCCTTTGCAACGAAGCCCGCAAACCACTCCTGCTCGGGGGCAGGCACGCTTTCCACGGGCACCGGGTCCGAGAGGTCGACCGGCGGCTCGAGGGATTCGCGCGCGGCCAGGTCCTCAAGGTCACCGACGGTGCAGCGCTCTTCCAGCCCATGCAGGTAGCCCAGGACGCCGTCGACCATCGTCCGCTGCAAATCCAGCGAAAGACCCGGTTCGGCGTTGGGCGGCGCGGCGAGCAGTTCGATAAGCGGCTCCGCACCATCCCGCATCAGGCTGCGGGTGCGCACGATGATGGCGTCCGGGCCGAATTCCGCGCGCACGCGCTCGTAGAGCCGCCGCATGTCGCTACCGATGAATCGCTTCGTTTCCACCGACGTTCACCTCGATGCTCCCGGCCGCTTCGACGGCCGTCTGGGGCGTGATTTCCGCAAAGGAGAGGACCGTGACGTTGGGCAGGCGCCGTTCGAGCAGCCGCCGCAACGCCAGGCGAATGCGTGATGAGCAGAGGATGATTGGGTCGCGGCCAGAAGAGGCCACGCGCTCGACTTCCGAGCCAATGACGCCAAGCAACCGCTGGAGTTGCCATGGCGGCATCGCCACGGTGCTCCCGCGCTCGGTTTGCTGAATGGCACTGGCGATCTCATCCTCCGTGCGGGTGCCCACGGTGATGACGTGCATCGCACCGAGGTCGTCGGCGTACTGGCGGCTGATCTGCCGGGCAAGTGCCGCGCGGGCGTACTCCGTGAGCAAGTCGACGTCGCGCGTGAGCCGGCCGTGTGTGGCCAGCGCTTCGGCGATGGTGACCAGGTCGCGGATCGAGACGCGCTCCGCGAGGAGGTTCTGCAGCACTTCCTGCACTTCGCCGACCGTGAGGGTCGAGGGCACGAGCTCTTCGACCAGCGCGGGGTATTCGTGGCGCAGGTTTTCGAGGAGGTTCTGCACGTCCTGGCGGCTCAGCAGGTCGGGTGCGAAGCGCTTCACGAGCTCCGTAAGGTGGGTGGCCAACACCGACTCGGCGTCGACCACGGTGTAGCCAAGCAACTCCGCCCGCTCCTTCTGATTCGCAACAATCCACTTGGCGGGTAGCCCGAAGGCGGGCTCCTGCGTCTCGATGCCGGGGATGTCGCCCTCCGCCGTGCCGGGGTCCATAGCAAGGTAGTGGCCCGGTTGCAGAGAGCCACGGGCAATCTCGACGCCACGCAGCTTCACGACGTAGGTGTTCGGCGAATGTACCAGGTTGTCGCGCACGCGAACCGTCGGCAGCACGACGCCGAGGTCGAGCGCCAACTGGCGGCGGATCATGGTGATGCGCCGGAGCAGGCCACCACCAGACTGCTCGTCGACAATCGGGATCAGGCCGTAGCCCACCTCGATCTCGATCGGGTCGACGGACATCATCTGGATGACTTGCTGAGGTCCAAGCTGTTCCGGTTCCGCAGGCGGCGCGACGGGCACCTCGGCGGCGGCCAGTGCTTCGGCGTCCTGGGACCGCTTGATCATGTACCCGCTCGCCGCAACCAGCCCCGCGACCGCAAAGAACGGGAGCTTGGGCAGGCCCGGCAGCATGCCGAAGATCGCCAGCGTGGTACCCGCGATGAGGAGCGGCCGCGACTGGCCCGAAAGCTGGTCGAACATC
>Ga0265293_10013853_pt1 | contig 10373 bp, 12 predicted proteins | sample Munlanlewell138R_FD_192505 | JGI IMG/M metagenome (GOLD analysis project Ga0265293, IMG submission 192505) | Leachate microbial communities from a municipal landfill in Southern Ontario, Canada - Leachate well 138R | ecosystem: Engineered > Solid waste > Landfill > Unclassified | place: Canada...
GAAATATTCGGTTTTCAGTTTACCAGCCAGTTAAGTAAATACTATCTGATAATGGGCATTTGTGTAATTGCTGTATTCGTTGCAAAAAATCTTGCCAGAACTCGTCAGGGCAGGGCTTTTGTTGCTGTTAGAGATAATGATCTGGCAGCCCAGGTCATGGGCATAAGTTTGTTCCGTTACAAGCTGCTGGCTTTTTTCGTGGGATGCTTTTTTGCCGGTATCAGCGGAGCACTGCTGGCTCACTGTTATTATGGTTTTCTTAACCCTGAGTTTTTTAGCTTTAAGGAATCCATATTGTACGTTGGAATGATCATCATCGGCGGTCTTGGTACAACCGTTGGGCCGATATTTGGAGTAGTTTTTATCCGCTTGCTGGAACGGTTGATATCACTTGAGCTGGTTCCGTTTCTGGAGTCAACGGTAACTGCGTTGCCCTCCGGATGGGCTTCAGGGGTTACCCCGATGCTCTTTGGTTTGGTGATTGTTCTGTTTTTGATTCTTGAACCGAGGGGTGTCGCTCACCGATGGCAGATGTTTAAAAATTCCTATCGTCTCTGGCCCTTCTCTTACTAAAATAATCAGGGCTGTAAAATTAAAAAGGAAAAGCGGGAGGAAATCTAAATGGCTAGTAAGCATTCGAAGGATATCACCAGACGCGGGTTTATCAAAGGCACCGGTGTGGCATCATTGGTTTTGTTTATCGGGGGTGTACCCTTTTTGATATCAGCCTGTGGTGAAACAAAACAAACTATCAAAATAGGACTTTCCACACCGAGCACGGGGCCTGCTGCTGAAAAAGGGCAGGTACTCGAGCACGGGAACAAGGATGCGGTTCGCTATATAAATGAAGAATGGGGAGGGGTTGGAGGCTACCCGGTTGAACTGGTTTGGATGGATAATGGCTATAATCCATCCAATATGGTCAATAATGTTCACAAATTCATGGACAGCAGATGCATCACCTTCGGGTGTTCCTCTTCGGCAATGATGACGGCCGGGATGTCTGCAGCCAACCAGAACGGTTTTACCGGGCTTGCGGTATACGGAGCTCCGGTTATTTACAGGCCACCAAAGCATATATACGGACAGATGCCCGATTACGGAGATGACTTTGTAGTATTTGCCCAGTATTACAAAGACAACCTCTGGAATGGTCAGGGCAAGCCGAAAGTTGCCATGCATTTGCTAAACAATTCTACCGGTTCAGGTGCTCATGACGGGGCAAAGGCAAAGGCTGCCGAGATGGGGTTTGAGTTGATAGAGCCGGTCTATGAACATACGGCAAGTACCACTTCGGAAACCACAAGCTTGAACTCTATCAGGTCGCTGAACCCTGATATTCTCTATATTGCCAGTACGCCTAAACCCAGTTCAGTGATAATCAAAAATGCCAACGAGCTAGGGATGACAGGTGGTAACATGGTGATCGCCTGTGGACATGCCGGGATGACCAAAGCGCTGGTTGATCTGGCAGGCGCCGATGTTTGTGAAGGGGTTTATGGCCTTTTTCCGACGGTCAACTGGGATGATGATGCTTCGGGAATGGAAAAATTAAAAGAATATTGCCAGCGTTACCACCCATCTGACTATGGCAATATGGATTATATTGCTTCCTGGTGTCAGAGCCTGATTATGGCAAAAGCTGCTGAACTGGCAGTGGAATCGGTTGGTTATGAAGCTCTGGCAAAGGGAGACGGAGCGGCATGGAAAGCTTACGAGGATTACGGGATCAAAGCCCTTAATAATTATGACGTGGAGGGGCTTCAGGGGCCGGTAAGCTACACTGTAGGTGATAATCGTATGTCAAAATCACTCCGCGTTTTCCAGGTACAGCAAGGCAGCATCAATCCAGTAACCGACTGGATTGATGCGCCGCTGATTGAGTATGAAAAATACGACTGGTTCGGAAAGCAGTAGAATACTGACAGGAACGGCATGCTAAAATTAAACAATATAGAAGTTACCTATCTAAACGTAATACGAGTGATCCACGGCGTTTCCATGATTGTGCCAGATGGCCAGATAGTGGCCCTTCTGGGAGGCAATGGGGCTGGGAAAAGCACTACTCTTAAGGCGATATCCGGGCTTCTCCATGTTGAAGTAGGAAAGGTAACCGATGGTTCAATCTACTGGGATGAAACTCGTATAGATGAAAAAGGCGCCGAAGATATTGGCAGGCTCGGAATCGTACAGGCCCTGGAAGGCAGGCGCATATTCGGCCATCTCACTGCTGAAGAAAACCTTCTGGTGGGAGCATTTAATCGGAGTAACCGGGGTCAGGTCAGGGATGATATGGATATGGTTTACCATTATTTCCCCAGGCTGAAAGACCTCAGAAAAAACACGGCCGGGTATCTCTCCGGTGGGGAGCAGCAGATGGTTGTTATCGGCAGAGCTATGATGGCTGCTCCCAAAATGATGATGCTTGATGAACCTTCCCTTGGCCTGGCTCCGATGCTGGTGGAAGAAATCTACGAAATAATAAAACGCTTCAACCGAGAGCAGAAAACTTCTGTTCTTATCGTTGAGCAGAATGTCCGGGTTGCTCTCAGCATAGCTGATTACGGATACGTATTGGAAAACGGCAGGGTTGTCCTTGACGGAAGCGCTGATTTCCTCAAGAACAACGAAGATGTCAAAGAGTTTTACATGGGGCTTTCGGCAACCGGAGCCAAGAAGAACTATCGCGAACTCAAGCATTACAAGAGGCGAAAAAGATGGCTTTAAGAAGAGACGAACATTACGATGAATGGGAAACAATTTCTCCTGAGGCCAGGAATAATTTTCTCAATGGCAAGCTGAGGTTGCAGATGCGCCATGTTTATGACCATTCTTCAGCGGCAAGAAAGGTATTTGAAAAAGCCGGGCTTGAGGCTGATGATGTTAAAAATGTAAGTGATTTAGCCCGTCTGCCGGTGACCCGTAAAGAGGATATCATCCGCCTTCAGGAGGAAAATCCTCCTTATGGTGGCTTGGAGACTGTTGCGCTTTCGGAAATCGAACGCGTTTTTATCTCACCCGGTCCGGTATACGAGGTACAGCCCGCTCACGTTGAATGGTTCAGCCGGGCACTGTGGGCCGCTGGTTTCAGGAGGGGCGATGTGGTGCTGAACAGCTTTACATATCATCTTTCTCCAGCCGGACTGCTTATGCATGAAGGCCTAAGAAATTGTGGGGCTACGGTAGTAGTTACCGGAGCAGGAAATACCGAGATACAACTGCGTGCTATGAAGCATTTGAAAGTCACTGGTTTTCTGGGTACACCGTCGTTTTTGATGACGCTTATAAAAAGGGCTGAAGAAGCCGGAGAAGATTTCAGAGAAAAATATGAATTGCAGAGAGCATGGTTCACTGGTGAACCATTGGCTGCTTCTGCGCGCACTGCCTTTGAACAGGAATACGGTATTGATACCTTCCAGGGTTATGCGGTAACCGAGCCCGGCGGAGTAATAGCTTACGAGTGCCAGTGTAAGCAGGGCTTTCACCTTATGGATGACTACGTGGTTGAAATCGTTGATCCGGCCACTGGCTCGCCAGTTGAGGCTGGCGAAGTTGGCGAGGTGTTGGTAACTCCCATACATAATAAAACCTGGGGGCTGGTAAGATTCGGGACCGGCGATCTCTCTACCCTGGATACATCTCCTTGCCCCTGTGGAAGAAGCGCTCCCAGGTTAAAGGGAATTCTGGGCAGGGCGGGAGATGCGGTAAAAATCCGTGGAATGTTTGTGGTGGGAAGAGAGGTTGATGGGTTGATGGGAAGATTTAAAGAAGTAACCAACTACAAGCTGCGGGTGAGTCGTAGTGGGGAACGGGATCTGGCAGAGATGATTATCAGCCTGAAAACAGGAGCAGATGAACTGGCTGTCAGCAGCCAAATCGCCAGGGACTTCCAGTCAAGATGCCGGATTAAGCTCGATGATATTCGAATTGAAGCGGAAGGTAGTTTTAAACCGGGGGATGCCAAGATAGAAGATTCTCGGACCTGGGAATAAACAGGTTTTATGTTTCAGGCTTCCTTGCCAAGGTAAGCCGCAACTACTTCGGGATTAGATCTAACCTCCTCCGGTGTTCCATCGGCAATCTTTCTGCCGAAATCAAGCACGATTATGCGGTCGGCAATATCCATAACAACTCCCATATCATGCTCAATAAGTATAATGCTTTTCACGCCGTCTCTGAGTACTGGAGTGTTTGGGTAAGTTTGCCCCTGACCTTCAAAAATATCGATAATAAAACGGGCAATATCTTCTTTTTCTTCCAGATTCATTCCGGCCATAGGTTCGTCGAGCAAGAGGACGGAGGGTTCAAGGGCAAGGGCTCTGCCAAGTTCGACTCTCTTGCGCATACCGTACGGCAGGGATCCAACCACGCTTTTACGAATAGGTTCAATCTCCAAAAAGTCTATGATATCCTCAGCTATTCGGCGGTGTTCTACCTCTTCCTTGTGGGCTGGACCAAAATATAAGGCGGAAGAGAACACATTTTGCTTCATATGCACATGCCGGGCTGCCATTATATTTTCCAGCGATGTCAAACCTGCGTATAACTCGATATTCTGGAAAGTCCTTGCCAGGCCCATTTTTGCTGCCAGGTCCGGACGTATTCCTGTGATGTTTTTGCCCCTGAAAGTTATGCTGCCTTTTTGCGGTTTGTAGAAACCGTTGATGCAGTTTAGCAGACAGGTTTTCCCGGCACCATTTGGCCCAATAACTGCCAGAATCTCGTTTTCTCTTACCTGGGCACTCACTCCCTTGAGGGCTTGCACTCCGCCAAAAGTAAGCTCGAGATTGTCTATATCCAGAATAACGGATTTATCCATTTTGGTTGTTCTCTTCAGACATAAGTTTAGCGCGATAGCCGGTCGTATAATCGCATGGGAGACCCAGGCATCCCGGTTTGATGGGATGTTTATATTCGGCTTCGATATTTTGTGGGCTTTTATTTTCTTTGCCAGGATTTTGGCCGAATCCTGTACATCCCAAAGAGCCGTCCCTGTATACAAAGATTGTAACCTCGTCACGCACGGCATCACAATATATGGTTGTTGCAGTAATTTGCCAGTCGACCATTAGAACCTCTCAGCAGCAAGCAAAATGTCTTAAGCACTATTATACCTGAAACCACAGGCGTAATGCTTGTTTTACAGCAGTCGTTATGTTTTAATTAGCCGTAATAATTTGGTCAGGAGGGCGGTATGGCACGTTATCTTCAGTTGGTTGTGCTTACAGATAAAGGGCGGAAGAATTTTAATGAAAATCCGGACTGGATAAAAGAAGAGCTTGATAAAGAAATTGAGCTTTTGGGCGGGAAAATCGTCACCCAGTATGCACTTTTGGGCAAATATGACTTTATCAATATAATCGAAGCTCCCTCGGATGAGGTTGCGGCAAAAATCGCCATCAAGCTATCGGCAACTGGAACAGTAAATCCGACAACCATGGCAGCTATCCCGCTGGAAAGCCTTGTTCAGACCCTTCGCAAAAGTGGCCAGCCCGACTGGTAGGCTGAAACAGGAAGCGTAAACTATTTTTATTTGTGAGGAATGACCAACACTGGAATTGAAGACTCTTTGAGCACTTTTTCAGTCACGCTTCCAAATGCCCAGCGAGCGATGCCGGTGCGCCCGTGGCTGCTCATTACGATAATATCTGTGTCATTCTGGCGGGCATAATCCAGTATAGCTTCAGCTGCTGAACCGGTGACGGCAACGGTTCTGGCGCTTATTCCCTTTTCTGCCAGAAATGCGCTTGTTTTTTCAAGGTATTCTTCCATTTCTTCCTGATAGGCTTCATCCAGTTGCCGGGCAAGATCGCTGCTGAGACGCTGCCTGACACCGCTGTCCATAGGTTCTCTTGCTCTCAGCAGGACTACGGCAGGAGGGTTTTTGCTTTCTGCCAGTTCGACCACATGGTTCAAACTGGTTTCGGATAGTGCTGAACCATCAAGGGGCACCAGAATACTTTTATACATCAACTTTCCTCCTGATAAGATATAATAATATTTTACCATAACAAAAAAATGGTTGATGTATATATGTGATAAAAAACCCAGCATGGAATAAACGCAGGTTGCCATCACTATATGTGATATCTGTATTATTACAAAATTGGAACAGGTGTTATGTCTGAACTGATATTAACCACAGCTTTATTGCGGGAGCTGGTTGAAAACAAGAATTTTAAGGCTCTCAGAGAAGAGCTTGTCAGGCTGGACAGTGTGGACATCGCTGATCTGTTGAAGGCGGCCGATGACAGCAGCGCCCTTATGAGCTTTCGTTTGTTGCCCAAAGACCTTGCCATGCAGGTGTTCGATCATCTCGATTCCAGTCAACAGCTAAAATTGCTCGAGACTTTTACCGACAACCGGGCCAGGTTTTTCTTTGAATCGATGCAGCCAGACGACCGGGCGGAGCTCCTGGATGAAGTGCCTGCCAAGGTGGCAAGGCGGCTGTTGAAACTGCTGTCTACTTATGAAAGGCAGGCAACCCTGATACTGCTCGGTTATAAAGATAATACCGCCGGTCGAGTGATGACGCCTGATTTTATAGATCTGGATTCCCGTATTAATATTGCTCAAGCCCTGGATCGAATCCGCAAGCTGGCGGTCGAAAAGGAGACCATCTATGTTGCTTATGTGATGGACAGCGGCAGGAAATTACTGGGCACTGTTAGCCTTAAAGACCTGGTATTAGCTGATCCTGAAACCAGGATTACGGAAATCACCTCGGAAAATCCCAAAACCGTTAGCACATTTACTGACCAGGAAGAGGTTGCCAGAATATTAAGAGATTATGATCTGCTGGCTGTGCCGGTAGTAGATGCTGAGAATCGTCTGGTTGGTATCGTAACCTGGGATGACGTGGTAGATATTTTTGAAGAAGAGGCGACTGAAGATATGTACCGGTTTGGTGCGGTAACCGGCACCGAACAAGGCTACTTTGCTTCGCGGCTGTTCAGTGTGGTCAAAAGCAGGGTGGTGTGGCTTTTTTTGCTGATCATTGTAAATACCATTACCGGCTCCATTATAGCCGGACAGGAAGATTTACTCGGGGAAGTAGTCATCCTGGCTGCTTTTATTCCTTTGCTTATCGGCACCGGAGGCAACATCGGTTCTCAATCAGCAACAGTAGTAATAAGAGGGCTTGCAACCGGGGAAATTACTCCGCGGCGGGCTTCCTCCATCATACTTCGGGAAGCTGGTATAGGTTTGATGCTGGGGCTGGTTCTGGCGATACTGGTTTTAGGGTGGGCATACCTGCTGGGAAGGAGCATTGAAGTAGCGGTGGTTGTAAGCATCACATTAATCTGTATAGCAACACTGGCCACCTTAACTGGCGGCTCTTTACCTTTTTTATTCCGTTTATTTAAAGTAGACCCAGCGTTGGTTTCGGCTCCTTTCATTACCACTGTAATGGATATATTTGGAGTGGTTCTCTATTTTTTAATAGCAAACATGGTTCTTGCGTTCTAGCGTTTTACAACAATAAAGCTCTTGACACACCAAACAGTTTAAACCATAATTGTTAGATAAGCCTAACTAAGAGGTGGCAATTTGACCGATCGCCAGTCAGCCAGTATGGAAGATTATCTTGAAGCAATTATGGTTTTGGACCGGGAGGGAGGAAAAGTAACCGTAACCCGTATCAGCCAGGCTATGGGCGTAAAAAAACCCAGCGTAACATCAGCTCTGTCAAGGCTGGTTGAAATGGGGTTCGCAACACATGAAAAATACGGTGAAATCCATCTAACTGGCAAAGGGTTAAGAATTGCCCGCGATGTATACAAGCGCCACCAGGCTCTTAAGAGGTTTTTGATAGATATTCTTGATGTAAAAGAAGATATTGCTTCTGAAGATGCGTGTCGCATGGAGCACTATCTAAGCTCAATAAGTGTGGAAAGGCTGGACAAGTTCATAGAATATGTAATGGGCTGCCCGCAGGGGAAGCCTTTGTGGCTGGAGGGTTTTAACTATTACCTGAATCATGGTAAGAGAAATCCTGAGCATATGGCGGCATGTTCTTCACGGTGCAAGGTCTCATCTAAAAACGGTAAATTATTTTGAGAAGGAGCTTTATTGAAAAGTAAAGGTTTTCCATTGTCTCTGGCTCCGGCATACAGAGATCTGGAGATTGTTGACGTAAATGCAGGATGCGGTTTAAAAACCCGGCTGGGTGATATGGGAATCGTCCCAGGGTCAATAGTACGTCTGGTGAGTCCGGAAACTAATGGTCCGGTGATTGTTGAGGTTAAAGGTTCACGCCTTGCGCTGGGCAGGGGTGCCGCCCAGCGTGTGATAGTTGTTGAAAGATTATCGGAAGAAGAGAGGTAGCAGTTGGAAAACGGGATACCTGTTGGCAGAATATTTGGAATTTCGATCAGGATACACCTTTCCTGGTTTATAATATTTGGCCTTGTTACCTGGGCTCTTGCTTATAACTATTTTCCACTCACTTATCCCGGATGGTCAACTGGCCTTACCATAGGCATCAGTCTGGTGACCAGCCTTTTATTTTTCCTGTCCGTGCTGATTCACGAAATTTCTCACAGCCTGGTAGCAAAAAAATACGGCATTCCGGTTTCCTCCATCACGCTTTTTATCCTTGGCGGCATCGCTGAAATAGCTGAAGAACCGAAGGAGCCAAAGGTAGAATTCCTGGTGGCAATTGCCGGGCCTCTGTCAAGCATTATTATAGGAATCATATTTGGCGCTCTATGGCTTACTCTGCCGATCGGAGCCGAGGCGGTTATTGCAGTTTCCTTTTGGCTAGCCTGGATAAACCTTATGCTGGGCGTATTTAACCTTCTTCCAGGATTCCCGATGGATGGAGGCAGGGTTTTAAGATCGCTTATCTGGTGGAAAACCGATGACCTTGACCGATCTACGCGCATAGCTTCGAACATCGGCCAGGGTGTTGGCATGTTGTTTATCCTGGGTGGCATTTTTCTGATATTTTACGGCTTGCTGCTCAACGGCGTATGGATAAGCATCATAGGCTGGTTTATCAGAAGTGCTGCAGCTTCAAGCTACCGCCAGTTAACTGTCAGGCAGTTAATGAAAGGGCACACGGTAAAAGAGGTCATGAGCCTGGATTGTTCTATGGTTGAGCCGGACATGAGTGTAAAAAAACTGGTTAATGATCATATTCTTCCCAGCGGCAAGCGCTGCTTTGGCGTTACCTTGGAGGGGCAGATAAAGGGGCTGGTGGTGCTGGCCGATGTTAAAAAACTCGAGCGAAGTGAATGGGAGGGAACCCGTGTGGAGCAGATAATGACCCCGCTTGATCAGTTAAAGGCAGTTGGGCCAGAGGAAGAACTGGGTGAGGCGTTCAAGCTTCTAACCAAGAATAATATTAACCAGCTTCCGGTAATTATGGATGGCAGGCTGGAGGGTATTTTGGCTCGGGATAATCTTTTGAACTTCATAAGCTTAAAAGAAGGTCTCGGTTTGAATTGACGGACGATCAAGAATAAGAAAAACCCGCTTAAATTAAAAAATTTAGAAGCGGGTTTTTAGTCTATTGAGATGTAGTTTGCTTGTTAGTCCAAGCTGAAAAGAGTAACCAGTTTACTCGGCAGATTCCATAAACACTACTATTTCTGCTCCATTGGGCGTATCTTTTACACCAACTGTGGCATCATTGAGGTGCGCTGCCAGGATGCCGTTTACAACCAGCACGCGCTTGTTGTTGTAATTCACAAAGTGGTCACCTTCTTTCGGCTTGCCAACTCCAATGGCAAAATTAACTCCATCCTCGGTTACAAGTCTAAGGCAATCGTCTTTGGTATCAGCCTTTTCTTCAAGCATTTTCTCGAGCTCACGAGCGGCTCTTTCGGTCACTTTCAACATACTGGTAATCTCCTGTTTTCTTAGTATTGGGTATTTAAAGCATCAACTGTTTTCATAATAACAGAGGCAAACTGGAAGTTCAAATAAATAGCGCTGATAATACAGTTTAGCTTTATTAATTGACTTGGAGCGCGTATTTTCCTATAATTGGCGTTTGTTGACATTGGCAGGTAAATCTGCCAAAATGGTGCCCGAGTGGCGCAACGGTAGCGCAACCGACTTGTAATCGGTAGGTTAGCGGGTTCGAGTCCCCTCTCGGGCTTGCGCCTATTTTTTTGTCAACTTTATAGTGTTCAAATGGAGGGATGCCGGAGCGGCCAATCGGAGCAGACTGTAAATCTGCCGCCTGGAAGGGCTACACAGGTTCGAATCCTGTTCCCTCCACCATATTTTTTACTGGACACGAAACGCCTGGCGCGTGTATAATAAGCAGGTTGCCCACATAGCTCAGCAGGTAGAGCACGTTCTTGGTAAGAACGGGGTCATCAGTTCGAATCTGATTGTGGGCTTTTAATAAAAAAAATTAA
>Ga0265293_10013854_pt1 | contig 10372 bp, 7 predicted proteins | sample Munlanlewell138R_FD_192505 | JGI IMG/M metagenome (GOLD analysis project Ga0265293, IMG submission 192505) | Leachate microbial communities from a municipal landfill in Southern Ontario, Canada - Leachate well 138R | ecosystem: Engineered > Solid waste > Landfill > Unclassified | place: Canada...
GCGCCGGCCACCGTTGGGCAAGAATGGCCTGCTAGCCGCACTGCATCCGCGTAACGGTAATCCATGATGCCCTCTGTTGCGCTACCCAGTAATTGAGCTAAAGGGTCGTGCAAACGAATTACTGGCGCTTTATCAAAGAATTCTGGAAATGTCATGTCGTTCACCTAAAGGAGTAGTAAATTAGGGAGCCTCTGAATAACGTTACCGAGGACGCTAACACAAGGCGCAACGACCAACGGGAGTATCAGCCAAAGGCTGGCCCGAAGGGCGAGTGCTAGCGAGTCAAAACGTACGAAAAAGCGCAGTTTACACATAGTAAATGAGCTCTTTATTCGCTTCTCTCCCCCCTTCGGGCCGTGCTAAAGCACGTTCAATCTAAAGATTGTGAGTACGTTTTTAACGCGGTGGTAGCTACGCAGGTAGTTATTCCGAGGTTTCTTAGAAACAAGAGTATGAGTTAACGCAAGCAACAGCAACTACTGTAGCTCGCATACTTATTGACTAACCCTAAATACAGGATTATTTTTCAACCACCCATTTAAGCACTGGTGTTTTGCAGTTTAGCCGTGGTTATCTGCAGCCGTTTGTTTAAGCGCGTAGGCCTTGTCATCACTCTGTCATTTTCAAGCGCTGTAATATGTATGACATAATTTTACGTTAACGACAGGATAAATTCATGACGGGTAAGACGGTACTCATTATTGATGATGAAGCCCCAATTCGGGAAATGATCGCAGTGGCTTTAAAGATGGCTGGCTATGCATGTTTAGAGGCAGAAAACGCACAAACTGGACACGCTGTAGTGGTGGATCATCAACCCGATATTATTTTGCTCGATTGGATGATGCCGGATGTCAGCGGTATTGAGTTAGCACGTCGATTAAAGCGCGAACCGGCCAGCGCCGACATACCCATCATTATGCTCACGGCGCGCGGCGAAGAGGACAACAAAGTCCAAGGACTGGAAGCCGGTGCAGACGACTACATCACCAAACCCTTCTCACCGCGCGAGCTTATCGCACGCATCAAAGCCGTGTTACGCCGCACCGCCACCGCTGGCATTGATGAACCCATCGAGATCGAGGGCTTGCATCTGGATCCCAGCAGTCAGCGCGTGAGTTTAGAGGGCGTCGCCTTAGATCTCGGTCCCACCGAGTTTCGCTTGCTGCAATTTTTCATGACCCACCCCGAGCGTGCTTACAGTCGCAGCCAGCTATTGGATCAGGTGTGGGGCGGCAATGTCTACATTGAAGAGCGCACCGTGGATGTACACATTCGGCGTTTACGCTTAACATTAGGCGAAAAGCACAGGCATTTAGTGCAAACTGTACGCGGCACCGGCTATCGTTTTTCAACTCAGGCTTAAACGCTCTATGTTCTGCAGACTTTTATGAAGCGCTTATTACGCAAAGAGCTGATACGCCTCATCGGCTTCACCCTCGTGGGCGCACTTGTGGGCTGGTACTGGAATAAGCCGGCCTTAGGGGCGGCCGCAACGCTGGCTGTGCTCTTAGCGCAGCACATGTGGCAGCTACTGCGTTTAGCACGCTGGCTGCAGCACCCCGAGCAAACGCCCCCAGAAGCGCATAAACTCTGGGGCGAGGTGTTCGACGGCATTTACCATTACCAGCGCCGGCAAAAAGCGGACCAAAACCGGTTAACAACGCTGCTAGAACGTATCCAGGACTCTAGCCAAGCACTACGCGATGGCGTGGTCATGATCGATCACCAAGGCAATCTGGAATGGTGGAACCATGCCGCGCAAGCCATGCTCGGTTTGTGCGCCGACAGTGACCGCGGCCAGCCCATCACGCATTTACTGCGCCACCCGCGTTTTGTCGACTATTATGAGCGCCAGCAGTACCTAGACCCCCTCGTCTTGCCCTCACACATCACCGAAGATCGGCTGTTTGAATATCAGATTACGCTCTTTGGTAAAAACGAACGTCTACTGTTGGTGCGTGATTGCACTAAAATGCAACGCTTAGAACGGATGCGGCAAGACTTTGTCGCCAATGTCTCGCATGAATTGCGCACCCCTTTAACCGTGCTTTCAGGTTACCTAGAGACTTTTAGCGATCATGCCCACGAGCTACCCACGCACTGGCAGCGTGGCTTAACCCTGATGAACGAGCAGTCCGCACGCATGGAGCACTTGGTCAACGAGCTGCTGACGCTCTCGCGCCTGGAAACCAGCACATTTAAAGCAGAAGCTGAGCCGCTATCCATTGCCCAGCTTTTAGTCGCCATTCGCGCCGATGCGCTCGCTCTCTGCGAGCAGCAACACGAGATTGTCCTCACCGTCGATGAATCCTTACGCCTGCGTGGTAACGTCAATGAGTTACGCAGTGCGTTTTCCAATTTAGTATTTAACGCGGTGAAATACACACCGCCGGGCAGCCGCATTGAGCTACGCTGGTATGCCGATGAGGACGGCGCCCGTCTTGAGGTCAAAGACAACGGGCCGGGCATTGATAGCAAGCACTTGGGCTTTCTCACCCAGCGCTTTTATCGCGTGGAGGACAGCCGCTCGACCCACACCGGCGGCACCGGTTTAGGGCTGGCCATCGTCAAGCATGTGATGCTGCGCCATCAAGGCCGCTTAACGATTAGCAGCAGCGCCCACGAAGGTAGCTGCTTCACCTGTCATTTCCCGCTGACGCACACCCTCTAGCGGTCAGCACGCCGCCAGCGCGTACAGCTTTAAACCCCTACGGCTGCGGGGTTGGGCGGCGCTGCGCCATGGCCGCTTCGATTTGTTCTAGCTCGGCATAACGCACGTCCTGCCCTTCAACTAAGTAGATCACGTACTCAGCCAAATTGCTGGCGTGATCGCCAACCCGCTCCAAGGAGCGCAGCACCCACATAATGTTCATCACTTGTGATATAGCGCGCGGGTCTTCCATCATAAACGTAATCAAAGCACGCGTAGCCGAGCGGTATTCGAGATCCACATTCTCATCCTCACGCAGCACCGCCAGCGCTTGGGTGCTGTCAAAGCGGGCAAAGGCATTGAGCGCATCCTGCACCATTTGCCGTACATGGTTGCCCAGATGACGCACCTCAATGTAGCCCCGCGGTGACGCCCCTTCCTCAGCCAACCTGAGCGTGGCCCGCGCCACCTTACTGGCTTCATCACCGATACGCTCCAAATCAGCCGTGGCACGAATGACCGCCAGCACTAAGCGCAAATCCGAAGCAGCCGGTTGGCGACGCGCAAGAATTTGCGTGCAATACTCGTCAATCTCTAACTGCAACAGATTAACCTGATGGTCCTTAGCTCGCACCTCTGTGGCCAAGCGGCTGTCACCGTCGAGCAATGACTGCACGGCATCTTTCACCTGCTGCTCAACCATGCCGCCCATTTCCAACAGTTGGCTGCGTATTTCTTCTAATTCATCGTTAAATTTTTGTGAAATGTGTGTGCTATGTTTTTCTGGATTAATTTTCATCATAACTGCCCATTGTGAATGTGGATAACTCGCTAAGAACGCCTAAAAAGCCTAAAACAAAGCCGCTCTAAGGCCTCACTAGCCATAACGCCCGGTGATGTAGTCTTCCGTTTGTTTATTAGCCGGGTTGGTAAACAGGGTGTCTGTGCTATCAAACTCCAACAACTGCCCCAGATACATAAACGCGGTGTAATCCGACACCCGCGCTGCCTGCTGCATATTGTGGGTGACGATCACAATGGTGAAACGATCTTTAAGATCGTTAATCAGCTCTTCAATTTTTAACGTTGAGATCGGATCCAGCGCCGAGGCCGGCTCATCGAGCAGCAGCACTTCTGGCTTAACCGCAATGGTGCGGGCAATCACTAAACGCTGTTGTTGCCCCCCAGACATACCCAGCGCCGACTCATGCAGGCGGTCTTTGGTTTCCTCCCATAACGCCGCTGATTGCAACGCCCACTCCACGGTTTCATCCAAAATGCGTTTATTATTAATCCCCTGGATGCGCAAACCATAAGCGACGTTTTCATAAATGGATTTCGGAAAAGGGTTGGGTTTTTGGAACACCATGCCGACCCGGCGGCGCAAATCCGCCACATCCACACCCTTCTGGTAAATATCATGCCCATCAATCGTAACCTTGCCTTCAATACGCACACCATCCACCAAATCATTCATGCGATTAAATGAGCGCAACAAGGTGGATTTGCCGCAACCTGAGGGGCCAATAAAGGCGGTGATGCGTTTTTTCGGAATCTGCATGCTGATCCCTTTTAACGCCTCGGTTTCACCGTAATACAGGTGCATATCCTGCACCTCAATACAGGGCGTTTCATCAGCCAGGTTCAGCTGTTGGCCCGGCCGGCCTAGCGTATTCATGCGCATCGCCGGTGTTGCTGTTGTTGAAGTCATGCTTACTACCCTTTACTCACTGATTAACATTCAAATTATCGACCACAAAGTCACCGTTAAACGACTCAGCTCGCCTGAGTTCCGTGCGGCACTGCGCACATCACTACATATCCAGCGCACGATACTTTTCCCGCAAACGGTTACGGATGGCAATCGCTGTTAAGTTGAGCACCGCAATCACCACCACCAACATAAGTGCGGTGGCGTACACCAACGGCCGCGCTGCCTCAACGTTAGGGCTCTGAAAGCCTACGTCATAAATGTGAAAACCCAGATGCATAAACTTACGCTCCAAGTGCAAGAAAGGTGCGTTGACATCCAAAGGTAGGTTCGGCGCCAGCTTAACCACGCCCACCAGCATCAAAGGCGCCACCTCACCGGCTGCACGGGCCACCGCTAAAATCACCCCAGTCATCATCGCGGGGCTGGCCATGGGAATCACCACTCGCATCAGGGTTTCAAACTTGGTGGCGCCCAACGCCAGCGAGCCTTCGCGCACTGAACGTGGAATCCGCGATAAACCCTCTTCGGTGGCGACAATCACCACTGGCAAGGTCAGCAGCGCCAGCGTGAGCGAGGCCCATAATAAGCCGGGCGTACCAAAGGTAGGCGAAGGTAACGCTGGGGCATAAAACAGCTCATCCAAGTTGCCGCCGATAAAATAAACAAAAAAACCTAAGCCAAATACGCCGTAAACAATCGACGGCACCCCCGCCAGGTTATTCACTGCAATACGAATCATGCGCGTCACAAAACCCTGAGTGGCGTATTCGCGCAAGTACACCGCCGCCACCACACCAAAGGGGGTCACGATTAACGACATAATCATCACCATCAGCACAGTGCCGAAAATCGCTGGGAAGATACCGCCTTCCGTATTGGCCTCGCGGGGGTCGTCTGTGACAAACTCCACCAGCTTCATGGCATAGTGCTGGGTTTTCTGCCACAGGCTTTGCGCGTTAGGCTGATACAAACGCACCACGTCGCTGAAGTTAATTTCTTTTTGCTGACCATCCGCTGTCACCACCACTAACGCATCACGATTGAGCGGCGTATACAGTGCCATAAGCGCTTGCTCTAGGCGGTCGTACTCTGCCTGCAGCGCAGCCTGCTCGGCATGCAAAGACGCTAAGCGCTCAGGGGTCGCCAAACCGTCCAACACTAAACCCCGCTCTTGTAAGCGGAGTTTTTCCAGCTGATAGTTAACGGCGCCTATCTCACCGCCCTCCAGCGTTTGAATGTGCTTATAAATACCCGTGGCCCGTTCGGTACGCTGCTTTACCTCTTGCCACAGCGTGTTGTCGGCTGGGGTTTGCTCGGCGATCAGCTGACCATCTTCTTTCACCCCAACAATATAGCCGTAGAAATTGCCCCATTCGCGGCGCTCAATGGTCACCGCGTTTTCAGGGTAGCTTAACTCACTGAGCTGCCGCTCCAGCACCCAGCGAAAGTCCGAGCCATAGAGATCGCGGTTACCCACTTTAATCAACTGCCGCTCCAGCATCTCCACCCCCTCAGGCACCTCAATGCCTGAGTTGCGGATTTGCTCGGCAGTGACCTGCTCGCGCTGCACGCGCTCACCCAGTACCGCCATCTGTACCCCTGAACTGTCGGTGTACTGATACTCCTGCAAACTGGCCGGCCAAAAATGCACCAAACCGCGGGTAGCAATCACCCCTAATAAGCCCAGCACCAACACCACACTGATGGCCACTGCACCGGCGTTAAGCCACACCCAAGGACTACCGCTGGCGAACCATTTTCTGAGTGAAACCTGCATATCTTAAGCTCCTAAACCTGTCCCAGTGCCGTGTTACAGCGTGCTGTATTTTTTACGCAGGCGTTGTCGCACTACGTCAGCCAAGGTGTTGACCACAAAGGTGAATACGAACAACACCAAGGCGGCTAAGAATAAAATCCGGTAATGACTGCTGCCCAGCGCCGACTCACCCATTTCCACGGCAATGTTGGCGGCGAGGGTGCGCATCCCTTCAAAAATATTGGCATTCATAATCGGCGTGTTACCGGTGGCCATTAACACAATCATGGTCTCGCCCACGGCGCGGCCCATACCAATCATCACCGCCGAGAAAATCCCTGGGCTGGCGGTGGGCAACACCACTTTGACTAAGGTTTGCCACGGCGTAGCTCCTAACGCTAACGAGCCATGGCTTAAGGATTTAGGCACCCCAAACAAGGCATCTTCAGCAATGGAATAAATAGTAGGGATGACCGCAAAGCCCATGGCAAAGCCCACCACCATGGCGTTGCGCTGATCAAAGTTAATGCCTAGGTCATTGCTCAGCCAGCTGCGCATGTCCCCTTGGAAAAATAACAGTTCCATGGGCTGACTTAAGCTGAATGACAGCCACGCCAAGAGCACCACCAGCGGGATTAACAGCACCACATGCCAGCCATCTGGTACGACATCGCGCAGCTTGGCCGGCAATTGCGCCCAGAGAAAGCCAAAGGTGATAATGCCCAGCGGCAGAATCAGTAAGATTGCAAACACCCCAGGCAAGTGGGACTCCATAAAGGGCGCGAGGAATAAGCCGGCAAAAAACCCGAGAATAACCGTGGGCAAAGCCTCCATCAGCTCTATCACAGGTTTAACCTTGCTACGCACGCTGGGCGCCATAAAGTAGGCCGTATACATAGCGCCGCAAATAGCCAGAGGCACCGACAGCAACATCGCATAAAAGGCAGCCTTCAACGTACCAAAGGCCAGCGGGGTTAAGCTGAATTTAGGCTCAAACTCATTGGAGGCCGAAGACGACTGCCAAGTGTACTCCGGCTCGCTGTAGCCTTCGTACCACACCTTGCCCCACAGCGATTTAAGCGAGGTTTCCGGATGCGGGTTGTCGATGGCATAGCGCGTCAATAGGCCCTGCGCATCCTGCACCAACAGCATAGACGCCCGCGGCGCTAGACTGACCAACAACGGCTCACCCTCTAATAAAGGCACATCAATGGCGGTTTTTTCGGCGGTGGTATTAAACACCCCCACGCGGCCGGTGCTATCAATGGCGACAAAACCCTTGCGGCGCTGCTCTGCTTCGAGGATTTTAATCGGCGCCTCACCCAGTTTTAGGGTACGAATTTTGGTTAACTGCTGCTGGTTGTGCTCATCACGCACCATAAAATACTGACTAATCTGCCCTCGCGAGTCGCCCACTAACAAGGACTGCTGCGCCAGCTGAAAGACCATCTGTGTCACCCGCTGGCCCGGCTCGGCTAAGGTCAGCGTATGCATGAGCTCAATATTGTTTAACTGGCGGCTGTTATACACATCCAAACGGCCGTTACCACGCAAGGCAAAAAGATAATGATGATCCGGTGCGATTAGAATCCGCTCATAGGCGGTGGCGCTAGGGAAGTTAATCGGCTCAAGGCTCTCCTGCACTTGGCCCGTAATGAAATTGGTTTTCTGGCGCAACAGGCTCATCACCACCTGCCCTTCATCCACCAAACCAGCCAATAGCTTACCGCTCGGTGCGTCCTGCATAGTGATGTAGTGAAGGGCTCGGCCCTGTGCATCCAACTCAAGCGCCTTGCCGTTAAAGAGCTGCACAACGCGTGGTTCCACCCCTAAGCGCTCGCCCTGTTCGTCAAACTTCACTTTAAAGGTGATCGCTGCAGCAATCGCATTACCGTTGTTTAAGCCGAGCAACAGGCTGTCATCGCCGGGCGTTTTCACCTTCACACTTGTGATCTGCCCCCCTGCTAACGCTAACGACTGACTCGAGAGCGGCGCGCCGGTTTGCGCATCAATAAAATGCAGCTGTCCCGCCTCATCAAGCAACGCGGAAATTTCATTTTGCTCTTCGGTAAACAGCGCCAGCAAGGGCTGTGAGCGCGCCGACTCAGGCAGCTCAAAGCGGCTTTCTTGCTCAATAGTGGCGCTTTTAAACAGCGGCATCACCTCATACATGAGGTAAAAGAAAATCAGCGTAATAGCGACAATCACACTCCAGCCACCCACGGCAATAGCACGACGCGCAAACGCATCTTTGAACGCACGAAATTGGCGACGTTTACGAATGCGAGAACTGTTCAGCTCCTGCTCTAACAGCGACGATATATCCTGCATGACCTGACCTTTGGAATTTAACCTGCGCACAGGGTACGACTTATTTATGACAGCACAATGACACACAAAAAAGGGAGCCTAAGCCCCCCTTTCTGTGACACTTCAACAAGACTCGCCCTTAGAGCTCTAGCTCTTGGTAAAGCCGCTCAACCACTGCAGCGGGCAAAGGCACATAGCCGTCACGGTTCACCACCTCTTGCCCTTGCTTAGACAGCATCAGCTTAACGAACTCGCGATCGAGCGGCGCTAAGGGCTGATTTGGGCGCTTATTCACGTAGACATACAGGTAACGCGACAGCGGAAAGTCACCGGTGGCGGCTTGCTCAGGGGTGGCCTCAATGTAGGGCCCTCCCTCTTGAGCGGCTAAGGGCACAGCGCGCACCGAGGAGGTGCGGTAGCCAATGCCCGAGTAACCAATGGCATTAAGAGACGAGGATACCGACTGCACCACCGAAGCGGAACCGGGCTGTTCGTTCACACTGTTTTTAAAGTCGCCTTTACACAACGCATTGTCTTTAAAGTAACCGTAGGTGCCGGAGACCGAGTTACGCCCGTACAGCTGAATCGGACGGTTAGCCCAAGCATCGCTCAAGCCCAAATCCCCCCAGCGGGTGACATCCGTGCCCGTACCACAACGGCGAGTGGAGGAGAAAATAGCATCCACCTGCTCAATGGTCAGACCTTGAATGGGGTTGTCCTTATGCACATACACAGCCAACGCATCAATCGCCACCGGCACGGGTGTTGGGCGATAACCATGACGGGCCTCAAAGGCTTGGATTTCACTGTCTTTCATCATCCGTGACATCGGCCCCATGCTAGCGGTGCCCTCTGCTAACGCCGGTGGCGCGGTGGAGGAGCCAGCGGCTTGAACCTGAATATTTACATTCGGATAGTTTTTCTTAAACTCCTCGCCCCACAGCGTCATCAGATTGGCCAAGGTATCTGATCCCACGCTGGTTAAATTGCCTGACACACCACTGGCACGCTCATAAACAGGCAGCTGTGCATCCACTGCCGCCGTGGCCGTTAAGGTTGAGATTGCCGTGCAAAGACCTAATGCCGTTGCCAGTATTTTCATTTTTGCGGTCATACTCTTCTCCGATTCATTCATCAAGCAAAACGATAGGTGTTGTATCAGCACGCAAGCCTGCGCCATCTGATAATTGCATGCTAAGGGGCTTAAATGACAATTTAATGAAACCCCAACACAAACATGAATCCTGTCGAGCAACAAAAGCAGAGAAACGAAACCTCTTTAAGTTAAGAAAAAACCAGAACACTTGCTATGCCTACGGTTTATCTTTAAATTACATACGCACAAATACGCATACGTACTTATAGGCGTGCATTTTGAATCCGCACGCCCTAGGCGATGCGTTGTGTGTGGTTTTTTACTAGCAGGCTGCGGCCTTCGGAGGATATATGCAATCAGTCAGGCAAATGCTGATGAGTTTTTGTGCTTACACCCATCTTTGGCGGGTAATCAAACACGCTATTGTTGAACGTAGGCTGCCAGACTCTATTAGATAAGGTGCCCTTATTGCGCTACTGGGTTCTTTTGTCCATTTTTTTGGCTCGCCTTATTAATGGGCGCCAGCAAGGCAGAGCTTATTTTTCATGCCACGCACTCGGGGGTGGTATTTTGCTTGGGTGTCCTGCTAATGCTTAAAACCCTGAGCGATGAAAGGCAGGCCAAACTTGCTAAGCAGTGATTGCTTGTATCTATCGCTGCCCCAACAGCTGTAGCCCATCAAGCAAGACTAACCCTGCAAACAGGGCCAGCAACAGCGCCAGCGTGCGCATTACGACTCTATAGGCTCGCTCGCTGAGTAAGTGGCGATACTGACCTACCAAGACAGCTAAAACCACCTTTGAGCCGACCAAGGGCAGGTAAAAGCCCAGCATAAACAACACG
>Ga0265293_10013855_pt1 | contig 10372 bp, 5 predicted proteins | sample Munlanlewell138R_FD_192505 | JGI IMG/M metagenome (GOLD analysis project Ga0265293, IMG submission 192505) | Leachate microbial communities from a municipal landfill in Southern Ontario, Canada - Leachate well 138R | ecosystem: Engineered > Solid waste > Landfill > Unclassified | place: Canada...
GGAATAGTGGAAAAAGAGTTTAGAGTGCAGAGTGAAAAAATAGAAATAAATGAAAACGTAACAATTAATGGAAACATATATATTGAAACTAATTCAGAAATTAATTTGTCATCTAAATATCCAAATGCAGTTGTTGTAAAAATGAAAAGTAATGTGATGACAAAAGCAGAAAAAACAAATTATATGATTAGAGAGATACTTGAAGCTATAACTGCAATTACGTTATTTGTAATAGTTAATTTAATAATAAGAAAAATGTTACCTAATATGTTTGATGCTTTAGCTAAAAAAGCTAACAAATACTCTAGGTATACTATACTAATTGGAGTAGTGGGGCTTGTAACAATACCCCTTGTAATCTTTTTACTATTAGGTATGTGTATATATGAAATGGCAATTATCGGAGGACCACTATTAATAATCTATATTTCGCTTATATTAATAACCATTATACTAGCTAAATTTATAGTTGGTTCAGTAATGTTTGAATTACTTAAAGATAAACTAAAAGATGAAAATAAAAAGACTAAAGAAGTGTTATTATTAATAGCGATATATTCAGCAATATACATATTATCTGCATTACCATACATATCAGGCTTCATGATACTTGCAACAATACTATTGTCTTCTGGTATAGTTATAACTGGAATAACAAGAAAATTAGACAAAGTGAAATAAAGTAACTTTAAAATATAAGAAAATAAGAAAAACATGTTGACAAAGCATGTTTTTTTTATTATAATAGAACTCGGCAACAGGTAAAAGATGGGCGCATAGCTCAGTTGGGAGAGCATCTGCCTTACAAGCAGGGGGTCATAGGTTCGAGCCCTATTGTGCCCACCATTTTTTACTTGGCCTGGTAGTTCAGTTGGTTAGAACGCTAGCCTGTCACGCTAGAGGTCGTGGGTTCGAGTCCCATTCAGGTCGCCATTTTTTTTATTTGCCTTGGTAGCTCAGTCGGTAGAGCAAGGGACTGAAAATCCCTGTGTCGGCGGTTCGATTCCGTCCCAAGGCACCAAGAGACAAATGGAAAAATAAACATATTTTACCATTTGTTATTGTATATGTATTATATTTTAATTTAAAACATATATTATAATATGGTTTGCGGGAATAGCTCAGTTGATAGAGCGCTGCCTTGCCAAGGCAGAGGTCGCGGGTTTGAGCCCCGTTTCCCGCTCCATTTTTATATTATAAATAATATAATGTGTAATATTGTAAATATAATTATCATATGCTATAATGTAAAAACTTAATTAGTTAAGAATAAAACAATATATTAGGCGCCATAGCCAAGCGGTAAGGCACGAGTCTGCAAAACTCTGATCCCCGGTTCAAATCCGGGTGGCGCCTCCAAAAATTTAGGCTCAATGTCAAATGTTGGGGTAAGGATAATGAAATTATCTTTGCCTCACTTCTTTTTAGGCTGTATAATAATATTGAGTTCATTATACAATATATACAGTAGTAGAAGAGTTTGAACTGCTTTTAAAGAATAATTATTAAATGGCTGTAAATGTCTAAAATGTAGAGGTAAATATTGACATAATTAAACAGTTGTGATAATATAAATGCAAATTAAGAGTGATGATGTCAGTATAACTATTATTGATGGATGAAAGGAGAATTCTCATGAAGATGGAAAAATATGAATCGCCTAAAATTTTAAACAAATTTTCGTGTACAGAGCCAGTTGAAACTGGTTGTTGCCTAAGATCCTGCGGAGGAAAGCCACATCATTTGGGAACAAACAAGATTAGCAAATCTGTTAAAAAAAGTTTGGAGAATGCCATTAAATAGTAAAGTGTTTTAAGCTGTGTTCTTATTAAGGGTAAAGTATAAAAGTATCACTAAGTTTTAGAAAATTTAAAAATGACATCATCGTTTTTAATGTAATTATTAACAAAAGAAGAGAAAACTATATATAGTTTTCTCTTTAATATTATTATATTAAGGAGGTTTTTTGATGAGTAATATTAAATTTAGAAAAGAGGAAAACGGATATCTGGTGTATTTTACAAACGAAAGAACAAATACAATGGTTAATAAAACAGGAAAGGTAGCTCTTGACATGATAATTAACCAAGGAAATACAATAGAGGAAGTTATAAAGTTTTTTATCGAACAATATGATGGAGTAAAAAAAGAACAAATTGAAAAGGAGATAAAGGAGTATTTAAAAGAAATTTTAGATCGGCTTGGGAAAAACACTTTTAATGAAGCTGAACAGCTCCTTTTAAAAGCTCCTCTCGGTGTTGAAATTGAAATAACTACTGCATGCAATATGAGATGTAGGCATTGTTTTCAAGGAGATTATCCTCAAAAATACATGGAATTTGAAAAATTTAAGAAAATTGTAGATATTCTTTGTCATACAAATGTCTACGAAATTAATTTAGTGGGTGGTGAAATATTTTGCCACAAAGATTTATATAAAATGATAAAGTATGTTAAAAACAAAAACATGGCTATTACTATTGTTACAAACGGACTTGCTATTGATGATAAATGGGTTGATATTCTCGCAGATTTGCCGAATCTTCATCTTTTACTTAGTATGGATGGAATTGGAAAGGTTCATGATTATATTAGAGGTGAAGGAAAATATATTAAACTTCAAGAGACATTAAAGAAACTACAGCAAAAAAATATAAATGTTGAAGTTTTAACAACCCTTAATGCTTATAATGCTAAATATGTGGATGAAATTGTTGATTACACAAGAGAGACGGGTATTCCAGCCAATTTTAATCTTTTTAAACCGTTTGGTAATAGACATAAAAATTTAATTCTAGAGCCTAATGAATTCTTTTCAATAATGAAGAAGTTATTATTCAAAAGAACAAAAGAAGGTTATAAGTTAGGAATTTCTGATGCAGGCTTGGTAGCGTACATGCTTGGTTTACCAGAAAGAAATGAATGCACTGCTACTTTGGCTGGCCTTGTAATCACAGTTGATGGTAAAATGTTGACATGCCCTTATCTTTTAGAAATAGGATATTATAAATTTGATGATTTGCCAGATTTTGATGAAAATTATATTAATGAATGGGCTAACGGAAGAATATTTAACGAATTTAGAAATAATGGACTTAAAAATTGCCAAGCAAGATCACTTATTTTTTCAGGTGATGTAAAAGGATATGATCCTTATGGACTTGAAGCATATAAAAAGATGTTGTTTGACATTCAATCGGAGTTAATATAATCAAGAACAAGCTTAATGCTTACATTATTATCTAAGTCATTTAATTAATAGATATCAGTTAGAAAACTGTAAATATACTTGTTTTCTAACTGACACTATTGATTAAGCATTATAAAATTAGTATAATATCAGAAATGAGGTGAGGGAATATGTTGGAAGTAAAAAGTATAACATATAGTATTAATTCTAAAATTATTCTTAATAATATTTCTTTTAAATTAAACCGCGGGAGCAAGATGGGTTTGATTGGCAGTAACGGTGTTGGTAAAAGCACTTTGCTTAAAATAATAATTGGAGAATTGCAGCAAGAAGAAGGAGAGGTTTTTAAAGCAAAGGATACTCTTATAGGTTATTTCAAACAAGAAATGGAAATATTGGACACCTCAAAAACAATATCAGAATATATAAAAGATTATGTTGGTATTACTGATATTGAAAGTAAAATGTCTAAACTAGAAGAAAATTTAAATGTTCCTAAAAATTTAGAAATATATTCACAGTTGCAAGAAGTTTACTTAGCATTAGATGGTTATAATTTTAATTACAAGATTAACACTATGTTAAATGGTATTGGAATAGGTGAAACAAGGAGAAATGACACTATACAAAATTTAAGTGGCGGACAAAAAAGCAAGGTAATGCTTGTAGCAGTACTTTTAAAGGGAGCAGATTTATTACTTTTAGATGAGCCTACAAATAACCTTGATATTAATGCTTTGAAATGGCTTGAAGATTACTTAAGTAAAATTGAAGTACCTTTAATGATAGTTTCACATGATAGAGTTTTTCTTGATAAGTTGATAAATAAAGTTATATATATTGACTATTTTAGCAGGGAAGCCATAGAATACAAAGGTAATTTTTCAAGATATTTAGAAGCTATGGAATCAAAGTATGATACTGATTTAAAACTTTTTGAAGAACAACAAGAAGAGATTACCAAAATCAAAAAAGAGATAAAACAGAAAAAAGATTGGGCTATATCTGGAAGGTTTCAAAATGTTAAAGATAATGACAAATATACTAAAGGATATGAAAGAGATAGAGCGAGTTCTCTTGCAAAGGCAGCAAAGTCATCTGAGAAAAAACTTGAACAGATGAAAAAGTATGAAAAACCAAAAAAACTTCCTAAGCTCAAAATAAATATATCTGCGAATGAAAAAGATGGTAATTGTAATATTATTTTAAAAAAATTATATTGTGGTTACGACTATAGTATATTAGATAATATTAACTATACTATAGAAATGGGTAAAAAAGTCGTGATTACAGGAGAGAATGGTTCAGGTAAAACAACATTAATTAAAACTATTGTTGGAATTTTAAAACCAATTAATGGAGAAGTCATTATGGGCACGGGAATCAGGATAGCATACATGCCTCAAGAATCAAATAAAAGTTGCACAAGTACATTAAAAGAGTATATGTTAGCTAAAGTTAAGGATAATCAAAATAAAGTATTTACAGTTCTAAATCAATTCGGTATCAATTATGAGGACAAAGATAAAAAAATAATAAATTTTAGTCCTGGACAAAGGCTAAGAATAGAACTTGCCATTTTTTCACTTTTAAATATCAATACTCTTATTTTAGATGAACCAACAAATCATTTAGATTTAGATTGCTTAGAAGCTTTAGAAAATGTTATATCAGAGTTTGATGGTATAATAATAGTAATTACTCATGACAGAAGATTTATATCTAAATTAGGGGATGCTGAAATTTTAAAAGTAAAAGATAGTAAGTTAATTGAAATTGATGTTAAAGAATTATTTTAAAGTCAAAAGAAATCACATAGATGTGATTTCTTTTGACTTTAATATTTTAAAATAAAATATTAAATATTAAATATTAAATATAAAATATAAATATAAATTAACTTACCCCCCACTATTGATTAAGAGTCTGTTTATGAGTTAATTGGAATTTTTTGAAAAAAAAGAATGTTGAAGTATTAATTTTATTCACGCCCACATTTATTATACAGCCTTTTTAATGAAAAGTTAAGCCGAGGAATATAATATAAATATCTATAAAAAAGGGTACAAAAAGATATTATATAGATAGAGAAAGTTATTAATAACATTTTTATAACTATGTCATAAAAGGTCGAATAATGTCAAAAAAAGGTTTTAAAAAGGTTTTATGGTATAATATTAACACAGAACAAAGTAGAACTAAAATTACAAATAAAAAAGATAATATAATAATTCGAGGTTTACACATTAAATATCATGATTTGTAAAGAGGTTTTATTATGCATTATAGAAAAAATCAGCTGATTTGTAAGGAGGAAATATAATGGAAAACACAACAAATTTTAAACTTGATAATAAAGAAAAGTTATATGAAGGATTAAACTATTTATACCCATTAAGTAAGACTCTAAGATTCGAGTTGAAACCAATAGGTAAAACGAGAGAAAACATTGAAAAAGAAGGCGTATTGAAAATTGACAAAGAAAGAGAAATTGCATATAGCAATGTAAAAAAGATAATAGATGACTATCACAAAGATTTTATTGAAAGAACATTAACTGATTTTAAATTACAAAATCTAGAAGAACATTATAATATGTTTTTGAAAAATGATTTAAACGAAGATGAAAAAAAAGAAATTTTAATACAAAAAGAAAAATTGAGGAAACAAATATCTAAAGTATTTAAAGATAAGGAAGAATATAAAGGGCTGTTTAATAAAGAAATGATCCAAAAATATCTTGATGAATATTTAAAAAGAAATAAGATTGAAGATGAAAAATTAAAAAAAGATATAGAAGATTTTAAAAGATTTACTACTTATTTCACTGGATTTAATAAAAACAGGGAAAACATGTATAGTCATGAAGAAAAGGAAACAGCAATAGCATATAGAATTATAAATGAAAATATGAGTATGTTTATAAATAACATAAAGATATATGAAAAAATTAAAGAGTATATAGATGAAAAGTCACTGATAGAATCAATCAGAAAAATAATAAATAAAGAAGTAAGTTTACAAGAGATTTTTACAATAGAATATTTTAATAATTGTTTAACACAAAAAGGAATAACAGAATATAATGATATACTCTCGGGATATACAAAAGAAGATGGAACTAACGTACAAGGGATAAATCAAATTGTAAATTTAACATCACAAAAAATAAAAATAAAGTTACCCATATTTAAAAAAATGTATAAGCAAATATTGAGCGATGTAGAAAGTAAATCCTTTATAATAGAGAATTTTGAAAAGGATTTAGATGTTATAAATGCAATAAAAGAATATAGTAAAATAATAAACACAGAAATTAATAGAATGGATGCAAATATATTTGAAACTATAAAAAATATAGATAAGTTTGATATATATAAAATCTATATCAATAAAAATGAAAACTTAACTAAGTTTTCAAATGAAGTTCTTGATGACTGGTCAAAGATATATTCATATGTATCTAGGGATTATGATGATAATTATCTAGGTGAAAATAATATTGGTACAAAAAAATATATTTTAGAAAAAGAAAAGTATTTAAAAAAAGTAGAAAATTATTCTATTGGTTATTTAAAAGATATTATATTTCGTTATGATGAGAATAGAACAAATATAGTTGACTATATAAAGCAACTAAAATACAAATCGGAAGAGAATAACATACTAAATAATGTAAAAACATCGTATGATGATTTGCTACCAATACTAGTAGTTGACAATAAAAATCTAAAAGGATTTATAAAAGATCAAAATAAAACAAATTCAATTAAAAAATATTTAGACTATATTAAAGACTTACAAAGGTTTATAGAAATGTTTGATATTAAAGATAATACTATCGAAAAGGATGAAGTTTTCTATTCTAGGTCTGTACAAGCTTTAGATAATATAAAACTAATAAATCCATTATATAATAAAATAAGGAATTATTTGACACAAAAACCATATTCGACTAATAAAGTGAAAATAAACTTTGATAACGCGGTGTTACTTTCAGGATGGGATTTAAATAAAGAGGAGGCCAAGGCAAGCGTAATATTTGAAAAAGACAACGATTATTATTTGGGTATAATGAATAAAAAACATAGAAAAATATTTATTAATAAAGAAACTGAAATTGATGAAAATATTTACAGGAAAATGGTATATAAATTTATACCTGGCCCATATAAAATGTTACCTAAAGCATTTCTTTCAAAAAAAGGTCAAGAAACATTTAAAACTTCAGAATATATTATAGATAAATATAATAAAGGAATGCATAAAAAGGGTGAAAACTTTGATATGAACTTTTGTCACGAATTAATAGATTTTTTTAAGGAATCAATTAATCTTCATGAGGATTGGAAAAATTTTGATTTTAAATTTTCAGATACAAAAGCATATGCAGACATAAGTCAATTTTATCGTGAAGTTGAAAGACAAGGCTACAAAATAAGCTTTTCGAATTATTCAGAAGAATATATTAATGAATTAGTTGATAGTGGGAAATTATACCTGTTCCAAATATATAATAAAGATTTTTCAAAAAATAAAAAGAATAATAATGGAAAGCCTAATTTGCATACAATGTATTGGAAGGCTTTATTTGAAAAAGATAATTTAGATAAGGGAGTATATAAACTTAATGGAGAAGCAGAAATGTTTTATAGAGAAGCTAGTTTAAAAAAGGAGGTTACTCACGAAAAAGGGATTCCCATTGATAATAAAAATACAGATACTATAAAAAGAAAACCAAAGAGTACATTTAACTATGAGCTAATAAAAGACAAGAGATTTACAGAAGATAAATTTATGTTTCATGTTCCAATAACTTTAAATTTTAATAATCATGGAATAAACAATATAAATTATATAGTTAATGAAAATATAAAAAAAATTAAAGGAAATTATATAATAGGAATAGATAGAGGAGAAAGAAATCTTATATATGTTGTAGTAATAGATGAAAGAGGAAAGATTGTTGAGCAATTGTCACTAAACGATATAATAAACAATTATAATGGAGTTGAGTATAAAACAGAATATCATAATTTATTAGAAAAAAGAGAAAAAGAAAGAGATATTTCAAGGAAAAACTGGGAAAATATTAAAAATATTAAAGAGCTTAAAGAAGGTTATTTAAGTCAAGTTGTACATAAAATATCAGAACTTTTAATAAAATACAATGCTATTTTAGTTTTAGAAGATTTAAATTATGGGTTTAAGAATTCTAGAATAAAGTTTGAAAAACAGGTATATCAGAAGTTTGAAAAAATGCTTATTGATAAATTAAATTATCTTGTTTTTAAAAGCAATAATCAAAAAGAAGCGGGTGGACTTTTAAATGCTTACCAACTTACAAATAAATTTTCTAGTTTTAAAAAGCTAGGAAAACAAACAGGAATATTATTTTATATTCCAGCATGGCAAACAAGCAAAATTGATCCGACAACAGGTTTTTCTAATCTATTAAGCATAAAGTATGAAAACAAGGAAAGAGCACAGTCATTTATATCAACAATTGACGATATAAGATACAACAAAGAATATAACTATTATGAATTTGATATAGATTATTCAAAGTTTAACATTACAAAACATGGACTTAATTCTAATTGGACAATTTGTACCTATGGGACAAGAATATTTAATAAAAAGAACGGTAACATATGGGAATCTAAAGAGATAAATTTAACAGAAAAGTGGAAAGGATTTTTTAATAAAAACGACATTGAAAATAATAACATTAAAAAGGAAATATTGTCAAAACAAGATGCAAAATTTTATGAGGAATTTATGTTTTTATTTAAGTTGACAATGCAAATTAGGAATAGTGTAACCAGCAGTAATATTGACTATATGATATCTCCTGTAAAAAATAAAAAAGGAGAATTCTTTAAAACAAATTTGGAAAATAAAAAATTACCCAAAGATGCAGATGCCAATGGAGCATATAATATAGCTAAAAAGGGAGCAATGTTATTAGAACAAATTAAAAAAGCAAACACTGATAAAATTAAATTTAACATATCAAATGATGAATGGTTAAAGTATGCTCAAGAAAATATTTTGGAGTATTAAGTATGGAAGAAACTATATTAATAACAGAACTTAATGACTATGTTTTTTGTCCAGTGTCTATCTATTTTCACAAGCTCTACGGAAGGCTAGATAAAATGTCATATCATAGGGAGGAACAAACAAAAGGAAGAAATGCACATAAAACAATTGATACTAAAAATTATACAACAAGTAAAAATGTAATCCAATCATTAGAAGTTTATACAGAAGAATTTAATATAAGGGGCAAGATAGATTTATATTATAAAAAGGAAAAACTATTAGTTGAAAGGAAAAACAACATAAAACAAATTTATGATGGTTACATATTTAAATTGTACGCACAATATTATTCTATGATGGAAATGGGATACGAGATAAAACAAATAAAAATATATAGTATGATTGATAACAAATCATATTATATACCGCTCCCAAAAGAAGACTTAGAGATGGATAATAAATATAGGAAACTAATAAAAGATATACAAAAGTTTAATATAAGAGAGTTCAAACAAACTAATATAAGCAAATGTAACAATTGTATATATGAACCTGCTTGTGATAGGAGAGTAATATGCTAACTAAACCAGATTTTATGTTTAAAAAGATTATTGTGGTTTTTCCACACCAAGGAGAAAAGATATCTTTTAAAAATGATAATTTTGTGGTGAATTCAGGTGAAAATAAAATAAAATATCAAATAAGCTGTTATAAGTTATTTATGGTGTTTATAGTTGGTGGTTCTACTATAACATCAGGAATCATTGAAAGAACCAAGAAGTTTGGATTTTCAATAATATTAACTAATATGAATTTTAAAGTATATGAAACAATAAATTTTGAAATGGAAGGAAATACATTATTAAGGGAAAAACAATATAATAACAATTGCAGCATAGACATATCGTGTAAAATAATACAAAATAAAATAAATAATCAAATCCAAACAATAGATAATTTAAGAGATAAAAAAAATAACCAATTAAAATATAAATTGAGTAATTATGCTTTACAACTAGAAAATGTTAAAGAACTTAATACGATAATGGGAATAGAAGGGAATGCAGCTAAAGAATATTTTAAAACTATTTTTGGAAATATTAATTGGAAAGGCAGAAAGCCAAGGGTAAAACA
>Ga0265293_10013856_pt1 | contig 10371 bp, 7 predicted proteins | sample Munlanlewell138R_FD_192505 | JGI IMG/M metagenome (GOLD analysis project Ga0265293, IMG submission 192505) | Leachate microbial communities from a municipal landfill in Southern Ontario, Canada - Leachate well 138R | ecosystem: Engineered > Solid waste > Landfill > Unclassified | place: Canada...
GCGAGCTTTATTGAAAAATAATACACAATTTGACCATAATTATCATCTTTTAACTACCTAAAATTCTTTATTACTCTTGATTTTCCTTATAATAGGACTTTCTGTTAATGAATATTTCACCCTACAGTTTCAAACAAAAATACAAGATGACAAACATTTTAGCATCACAAATTTTTTATTCCATAATATCCACCAAATTTTGTTCTATTATCTTTTTTTGAAAAATATTTTTTGAAAGACTAATTGCTTTTAGATAATAGGTCTTGGCCTTTTCTTGTTGTTTATTATTATTGTAAAAATCTCAAAGTGCTTGAAATATATGAGATTGAGGATATTTTTCTACTAAATAAAGTAAATTATTTTCCACTAATTCCAAATTGTTGTTTGCAATATTTAGACCAACTTCACCATACAAACATGTGTCATTGACTTGACCAAACTGTTCATAACAAGCAAACACATAATCATAAGCCAATTGTTTATATTTTTTATAAATAGTGTTTTTTTGATTGTTTGCAAAATCTTTGAAAAAGACAAAGTCATAAAAAGTTTGAAAATCAGATTCTTTTAAATCATTTTGTCATAATAATTTTTGCCATATTTGTACTATTTTTTCATCATCATCAAGCTTTTGATAATTTAATAACAAATATCTATAAGCATCTATTTTGTAGTTGGGATCGCCCGTAATTTGTGATAATGTCAAAATAGATTTTGTATATTCTTCAAGCCAATATTGAGAAACTCAAATATAAAAATTATATTTATTTTTATTTTCTATGTCCAAAGATATCAAAGTATAAAAATTCTCTATAGCCTTTTCTCGATTATTAGTCAAAAAATTAGAATAAGCCAAAACTTGATAAGGTAAAATATAATCTTTATTTTGTAATAAAGACTCTACAGCCAACTTGTTTGCAATAGAAAAATATCAATTTTTCATCATAACCAAAGCAATCAAAGAATCCTTGTAGTAAGCAGGAACTCATTTTTGATTATTAAATTTCATAACCGCATCATCTATCTGAAAAATAATGTTTTTGTATACAGGTGATTGAATTTGTTTAAATATTTCAGTTACAGTAGCATATTCCTTATTCCAAATTTTGGATAATCATTGATAAAACAAATGATCATCTACAGAAATCATAGATCTATATTTCATTTGATCTACCAAAGCCATAAATTTATTCATACTTTGAGGATCAGTAATAGAGAGTGTGTTTATTTGTGTATAAAAATACGAACTTGCAGATATCATTGAATTTTTTAAAATATCCAAATCAGCAATATAAAATTTTGCCTTTTCAAACTGATAATCTAGTAAAAGTTTGTCTATCAAAACTTTCAACACATCACTTGTTTTTGTTTTATTATATAATTTTTCCAAAATTTCTACACTATTCAAGCTTCCTCAAATATCTTTTAAAGAAAGTTCTTTGGAGTCCAAATTTTCTTCCTTTATTTCTTTTGATACCTTTTGGAAATGTTCTTCGGGATTTTGTATTGGAAAAGTATTTGTTTGTTGAGCTTCTTTGATATCAGATGAATAATGTCATTTATTCTCTTCAGCACTGCTGTTTTTAAGTTCAACAATAGGCCTTGCTTCTATTTCTATACTTTTTTCTTTATTAAAAAATATAGCTTCTGTAAACAAAAATGTTGTTCGAAACAATAATATAGTCAACAATATAATATAATTTTCTTTGTTAATCTTCATTTCAATATTATGATAGCATTTTTAAATTTACATACTTAATTATAATCAGAAAAACAAAATTATCAAAAAAACCACCAAAATATTTGATAGTCTACGTTGACAAAAATAATAAATTATATTTAACTTTGGCTAATTTTTATTAAAATACAAAAACTTCCTTGTGCTTGAATATAAGATGGAATTTGATTATTTGACTGGGAAATGTTTGTTAGTTTTATAAAATAGATTTCATAACATTACAAAACTAATGCTCGTTATTATACGAAACTAAGCAAAATAGCAATTTAGAAATCACACACTTAGTAGTCTATATAAAAATTAAAGTTTAGCTTCTCTTTTTTTTCTATAAGCATTAGCAAATCTATGTGCTTCATCACGAAGTTTTATAAGAATCTGATCTGATTGATCATATTTCAAATCTATAGTTTTTATTTTCAAATTATCATCAAAATAAAAAATTTTTTCTTTTTCTCACTTCAGTTTTCATGAAGTATTTCTAGCAGATCATTTCCCAATTGCAATAAAATCCACTTGTTCAAAAATATTTTTGAATCAAGGATTTTTCATAAATTCTTTTAAAATTCCTAATTGTCATTTTCCACCATCTATTACAAACAAGTCTGGCCAGTTTAATTTATTTTCAAACCTTTTGCTAATAAGCTCTTTGAGTGCTCCATAATCATCACCAGACTGAATTGTGTGTTCAATCTTGTATCTACGATATAGATGATAGTTTGCTACTCATCATACAAAAGCTGACAAGCCTCCACTAGTTTGAGAGCCTGAAAAATGGGAAATATCTATACACTCTAAATGATATGGAAAATTTTTTAATTTATATCTTTTCTGTAATTCTAACAATAAGTCATTAAGCAAATTTTCATCCTTAAAAGATTCTAATATCAAATATGATTCCAAAAAACCATTTACCAAAGAAATAATTTCATTCTGATTTTTTTTGTTTAATTTTACAGTTTTATTAAAAAACAAAATTTTATCTCAAATATTTTCTTCTTTCAGCTCTCCTAATTCTATCTCCAAAATTGATTTAAGTGATGAAATGTCCACATCTTCTTTATTTTGTTTGTTTATCACAACATCAATAATTTTTCATTCATAAAAATTTATTATAACATAAACAAACCAGTTGGAAATTTCCTGTAATTGACAAAAATAACCATAAACATTTTTTGATAAAACAACAGTTTGTTGTTCTACAAGTAATTCTATTTTCAAATAAATATCTCTTAATTTAGCTGCCCATTCAAAGTTCTGATTTTTGGAGGCCAAGTCTATTTGTTTTTTTATTTCTTTTTCCACCAATTTTGTATTTCATTTAAAAAATTGTTCTACAATTTTTATTATTTTTCAATATTCTTTTATAGCTTCTTTTTTATTTGTAAAAGCTAATTTTCAAAATTTTTTTAATTTTTCTCTATTTTCTTTTGAAGAAAATTCAGTCAAGGAGTTGGCAACACACCATCCAGAACAAAGTCCAAAATAATAATCTGAACATAATTTTCATTTATTAAATTCCGTTTTTTTACAAGCCCTTCGTTTAAAAACATACCTTAAGTATTGCAAAAAATCTTTTAGATCTCTTGTATTATGTTTAGGTCAAATATAAATTGAGCCATCATTTATCTTATTCCTAGTAACAAAAATTTGTGGAAAATCTTCATTAGTAATTTTTATATAAGCATAGCTATTTGATCACTTCAACATATTGTTGAAAGGGGGCTGATATTTTTTGATTAAATTATCTTCTAAATAAAGTGCCTCAGATTCCGTTTTTACTTGCAAAAAGTCTATATCTATGGCTTTATTTAGCATGTCCTGTTTCCAAACAGAATTTGGATTGAAATATTGAGAAACTCTATTTTTTAGATTTTTTGCTTTTCCAATATACAAAACATTATCTTTTTTGTCTTTAAAAAGATAAATTCACGGCTTATTTGGTATTTTTTGTAATATTTTAATATCCATAACATGTCTATATCATATAGAAAAAGCTTATAGAAACTATTGTCAAACAATGACTTTTGATGGATTTATTACTATTTGTTTATCATCTTTTTTGTATACAAAACCTCTCTCAAACTCCTGAATTATTTTTCATTTAAGTTTTTTATTTTCTGTGGGCATCAAAGAAACTGGCTCATGTAACAAAGCATCTGGCTCCAATCAAATAGCTTTTATCTGAGAAATGTGCATCGATTCCAAAATTTTTAAAAAATTATCATAAACTAATTGAACTCATTGTGCTAATGGATCTGATTTTTTATCTTGAGGAATATTGTCCAAAGATTTTCTCAAATCCTCAATAAAAGGCAAAAACTTCTTTACGCTAGAAATCAAAGAGTTTGTGTCTTGTTCTTTTTCTTTTTCCAAAATCTGTTTTTGATATCTATCAAAATCAAATTTTAAGTTTATATAATCGCGCTGTGCTTTTGCAGATATTTCTATTTGTTCTTGGTAGCTTTTTTCTAATCTTTCTATTTCTAATTCATACTTTTTATTTGAATGATTTTTTTGATCTTGCTCTTTTTTTGCTTGTTTCAATTTTTCTTGCAAATCTTTGTCTGTCATTTTGTAGTAATAAATAAATAAATATCTAAATTGAAAAAACAATTTAAAATTTTACTGGAATTTAGTTTGATAAACTTAAATAATATTCTGCAAAACTTAAATCTTTTTCAAATAATTCCGTAGCTAAATATTTTCAAACATATCTCCAATGCCAAACTTCTTTCATTTTTCCATCTATTTTAACTCCTTTACGATACGTATTTATGAATCAATATTTGTGTGCATTTTCATTTAACCATTTTAAATATTCTCCTCACAAAAGATTATATCAATTTTTTGTAGCTAAATGAATATCTACAGCCAATCACAATTGATGTTCACTAGCTCCCAACTTTGCGCATCTACTTAAAGAACAACCTCATTCAAACAAAGTAGCTTGATCATTGTAGGATCTGTAAGCACTCATCAAATAAAATTGCTTATTAGTGGCTAAATAAAAATCTTCTGCCATAGTTTCAAAAGCAATTTGAGCAGACAATCTAAGATAAGGTCTACCCGCTCTATTTACTATATGTTCTGAATCTATTTGCGACAAATCTGCTGGTACATATCTTATATTTTCTAAAACCAAATCATCTGAAATATATTTTTGCAAAGAATAATCTGATTTAAGATCAAAGTTTTGTTTGTAATCATTTTGAGACAAAACAAGAGCTTCATTAAAAATAATTTCTATTTTTTTATCCACAAACTCTGAAATACTGTTTGTTTTTTCAATAGAGGTTTTTTTTACAATATCTGCTTTTGCAAAATTTTGCCAGACAATAAAAAGAAAAACAAAAATACAAACAAAAACAAATATATTTCAAAACGAAGTTAGTTTGTTTTTTATAAAACTCATTTTTTAGATCTAAATTTTATATAAATATATCTCTAGCTTTTGCTCATTCTTGTGGTCAAATAACACCTCTTTCTTCGAGTTCATCCATAATTCTAGCTGCTCTAGCAAAACCAATATTCAATTTTCTTTGTAATAAAGTAGCAGAGGCCTTTCTTGTTTCAAGAATAACTTGAATAGCTTGTTCTACAAGTTCTTCATCAGTTCATCAAACTCCAGCAGAAAAAGATCATCAAACAGATTCCAGTTTACTCTCTAATGCTTTAATAATATCTGGATTGTAAATATCTTCCTCTGACAATCATCTCATGTATTTGTTTTTTAATGTAGTTACTACAGACTCTATTTCAGAGGTTTCTACAAATGGAGCTTGTATCCTAACCGGTCGTTTTGTGTTTGGATCTATATAAAGCATATCTCACTTTCATACCAAATCTTCTGCTCACTTTCTTCCCAATATAGTTCTAGAGTCAATTTCTGATACTACTCAAAAAGCTATTCTAGTAGGCATGTTTGCCTTGATAAGTCAGGTAATAACATTTACAGATGGTCTTTGTGTAGCAACAATTAAATGTATTCAAATTGCACGAGCTTTTTGTGCTATGCGAGTAATATATGTTTCTACTTCTTTTTTATTTTTATGCATCATCATATCTGCAAGTTCGTCAATCACAAACACAATACGATACATTTTATCTCACATAACCTTTTGATTGTATTCTACTATATTTTTCACTCTTTTATCTTTGAGCATGCCATATCTTTTTTCCATCTCATCTACTGCTCGTCTCAATAATTTTAATGCCTGATCTGGATCATTAACTATTGGTCCAAGCATATAAGGCAATCAAGAGTAAAGCTCAAGTTCTACCTGTTTTGGATCTACCATCAAAAACTTTAATTCTGAGGGAGAGTTTTGGTACATTAAAGAAAGAATAAAATCATTTACTCATACAGACTTACCAGATCCTGTAGCTCCAGCAACCAATAGGTGTGGCATTTCTTCTAAAGTTTTTGTAATAATTGAACCATCTATCTGCCTACCTAAAGTTAAGTTTGTGTTAGATTTTGTCATTTGAGATTGGAATTCTTTTGAGCTCAACATATCTCACACTCTCACTATTGTTGGTTTTTGATTTGGTATTTGTATTCACACAGAATCTGTTCATGGGATAGGAGCTATAATTCTCAAAGATTTTGATTTTAGTGATAATTTAATATCATTTACTAAAGATTCAATCTTTGATATTGCTATACCTGCTTCTGGTTTTATTCTAATTTGAACAATAGATGGTCCTATATCAAATCACTCAATACTCACAGCAACATTAAACTCCATCAGCTTGTCCTGTAAAGATTTTGCCTTTTCCATAAGAAACTTTTCATCAATAGTTGTGGCCTTTCATACATTTGATTTTAAAATAGAAGCATCAAATGTTGGTTTATCTCAGGAAAATTTTATTTCAGATCTAGGCCTCTTTTCCTCCATTTTTTCTTCTACTTTTTGTTTTAGAATAGTTTTGATAAAAGAATCAGAAATTGGTCTATTTATTTCATTTTTAGTTTCATTTATCTTTTTGGCAATATCATCTGTTGTTTGTCTTTCTATCTTTAATTCTCTAATAGCAGAAGTCTTTTTTGGTTTGGAATATTTTTCTAATTTCAAGTTTATTTTTGGTAAAGAAAAATTGAAAGTATATAAAATTCGTACAACAGCAACTATAAGTAAAACTACTATAAAAGATTTTACTGCTGTAGCTTGAGAGCCAAACATTAAATTTAAAAGCTCAATAAGAGGCCATGATAAATATCCACCAAAAGTCTGATATTTGGAAACATCTCCATCTATTATTGGAAAATTTAACACTCCAGAAACCAACATCATCACAATCAAAAACTGCTTAATAAGCAAGTTCATCAAGTAACCTTTATATAAAATCAAAATTCACACTAAAATAGATAATCCAAAAAACACATTTAATCATATTTCTCCAAAAGCTACACTAGCATAATTGGTTAAAATATCAAAAACTGGAGATCATTTAGCCAAATAAAGTGAAAAAAAATACAAACCTCAAAGAACGATCATAGCTGTTCATAGTTTATATTTATTCAAAATTAATGTTTTTTTACGTCTTTTATATTTTCTTCTAGCCAAAATTTTTTATCAAATAATAAAAACATAGACTTTCACTAATTAATTCTCAGTTTAGAGATTTTATATTCTTTTTCAACCAAAAAAAATTATGAAAAAACCTATCATCACAAAATCACTAAAATTTTTGATTCTTTTTTTTAAACAGATTTATTTTACAAATAAATGTTTAAGTAAATTTAATACAGACTATATTTTCCTGGAGAGTTTTGATAAATATGGTTATTTATTTCCAAAAGAGTGATATGTTGCATAATTGTATCTGCATCTAAAGCTGTAGCTTGCATAATAGCTCACAAAGACATCTCGCCATTATTTGATAAAAGTCAAATAATATCATTTTGAGGAGCTGGCAAATCCAATATTTTGGTACTAACTGTATGTTTTGTTCCAAATTTTTTAAAATTTTGATCAAAAAACTCCTGAAAATCAATCAAAATATTGGCCTTTTGTTGAGAAATTAATTGATGTACTCCAAAACTAGTAGGAGAAAAAATATCGTTTGGAACAGTATATACTGGTCTATTCGACTGATTAGCAAATTCTGCAGTAATTAAGCTTCAAGAATTTTCTCAAGCTTCTGGTAAAAACACCATATCAGACAAACCAGCAATAATACGATTTCTTTGGGGAAAACTGTATTTTGTAGGCACAAAATTTATTTTATATTCAGATAAAACTAATCAACCATTTTCTACAATAGATTGGACAATGTGGCGTTCTGCTCATTTCAAAAAATGATTTAATCCTCACCCCAAAACAGCAATAGTTGGTATTTTATGTTTGACAGAAAGTGCATGAGCCAACTGATCTACTCATCCTGCCATGCCAGAAATAGTCACTAAATCATAATTTTGAGCATATTCAAAAAACTTTTTCAAAACTTTATGAGAATAAACACTAGGTTTTCTAGGACCAACTATAGCTAAAACATTTTTATCCAATAAAGAAATATCTCATATATAATGAACAATATATGGTTTGGAGGGTATTGAGTGAAATTTGTAATGATAAGCGTCTTGTCACATCATAAAAGCACCAATCTTATAGTCTCTAAAAATATTTTGTATGTTTTTTAGCTCAGATTCTTGAATATCGTATTTGTTAAAATCTCAAGATTTAAGATCTCAAAAAGTAATATCAGGGTGAGCAGAATACTTAATAATTTCTGGATGTATAGACATCTGTGATACGGTGTTAGAATAATAAAATACTGATTGTTAATTTTTTATTTTAATAGTAAAAATTTTTATAACAATATTTTTTATAAATTCAATACTTTATTGTAATTTTACTTGGTGTCAAAAAATATTTGACAAAAAGCCCAATCATAAATTGGAAAATTTTTATGAACATGAAATTAAAAAAATCCAATTGAAAACAAATAATATAATCTTATATTGTAAAAGATGAATAAGTTTTATATTGTCAAAAAAACATTATGTCTTTAGCCAACAAATATCGTCCGGATACATTTGATAAAATTATATGACAAGATCATATTACACACATACTCAAAGCTCAGATGAAAAACGAGCAAAAAAACAACCACAATTATCTGCTTTTTGGACCCAGAGGTACTGGAAAAACTACAGCAGCTAGAATTTTGTCCAAAGCTATAAATTGTTTAGATCTACAAGATGGCAATCCTTGTAATCAATGTGCAAATTGTAACATAATAAATAAATGACAAACTTTTGATTATATAGAAATAGACGCTGCCAGCTATACATGAGTAGACAATATTAGAGAGGAAATTTTAGACAAAGTCCCGTATCCTCCCACTCAATTAAAAAAGAAAATATATATAGTAGATGAAGTACATATGTTGTCCAAATCTGCATTTAATGCCCTACTAAAAACGATAGAAGAACCAAACAATGCAGTTTGATTTATTTTTGCTACTACAGAAATACATAAAGTTCCAGAGACAATAGTTTCTCGTTGCCAAGTATTCAATTTCAAAAAGGTTTTAAAAGAAACAATGGCTCCTCATTTACAAAATATTTGCAATTTAGAATGACTATCTTTTGAAGACGAAGCTTTAAATTTAATTTCAGACATATCAGAATGATGTGTAAGAGACGCAATAAAATATATAGATCAAATAAGTGTGTTTGGAAGTATTAGTATGGAAAATGTTAGCAACTTTTTAGGGATAGCTGGAGAAAGTATGGTCAAAGATTTTTTGGCATTAATAAAAGCAAAAGATAGAGAATCTGTTTTTAAAAAAATAGACGAGATTCATGATCAGTGAATAGATTTATTGCAATTTGCAAAACAAAATATTATGTATATCGACAAAAGCTTGATGTCAGATATCGATTTTTTTATTTCAGTGTCTGAGGTTTTTTCAGAAATTATAGCAACTGCCAAATATTATCCATATCCTACGATGATATACAAAATTGCAATCAATAAATTTTTATGACAAAATAAGCAAACTACAAAGCACCAAGAAACCATAACACAAGAAGACAAAACAAAGGAAGATTTGGTTGTAAAATCATCAGATTGAATAGAAAAGAATCAAAATGAATTAGAAAACCCAATAAGCAAAGAAAAACAAATTTTGAATCAAATAATTGAAAAGGTGGAAAGTAAAACATTAAAAGATAGCTTAAGGGATCATACATTTATAAAAAATATTTCAAATTGAAAAGCTCATTTTATAGTAATAAACAAAATTGCAGAAATTGCTTTAAATAGAGATGACACAAAAAACAATTTAGAAAATATAATTTCAGAAATAGTGTGAGAAAACATAAAAATTGATATTCAATTTCAATCAAAAGAAGAATATTTATCAAATATATTATAAATAGTGTATTTTATTGTTTTCCAATAAAAACTATTTAGTTGTTTAATAATAGGCATTAAAAAAAGAGAAAAATTATAACTAATTTTTTAGTTGACCTCTCTTTTTTTATAATATCTATTATTTTACTATAATTTCTAAAAAAGTGCTCAATGTACTGTTGCATAGATAACTTTACACATTGACTAGAAGATAAAGAAATGATAAGTTTTTTCAAGGGCGTTAGCCCTTGCATAGCTAATCATGTATGT
>Ga0265293_10013858_pt1 | contig 10370 bp, 7 predicted proteins | sample Munlanlewell138R_FD_192505 | JGI IMG/M metagenome (GOLD analysis project Ga0265293, IMG submission 192505) | Leachate microbial communities from a municipal landfill in Southern Ontario, Canada - Leachate well 138R | ecosystem: Engineered > Solid waste > Landfill > Unclassified | place: Canada...
ATGATATTTATAGAACCGGAGCATAGATTATCACTTACTTTTACTAATACTTCAGAAAGTAATGATATTACTACATTTGTTAGTATAATTGACAAGTGTGTTAAGGAAGCTAAGAAAAGTGGGTTTAAGAGTTTTTTTAATACTATTGAGAAAAACTTTATTAAAACATTACATGAAAATTTAAACAAAGGAGAATGAATATACCAATAAAGGTTAGTATAAATAACTTCTTTAAGATGTTATTAACAATGATGAATAAGTTTCCTCCTATTAGAGGATTGAGAGAAAGAGAATTAGATGTATTAGCTGAAATAATGCTACAAAATTATGAGAATAGAAGTATTACAGATTTTAATAAAAGACAAATACTTATATTCTCTACTGAGAACAGAATTAAGATGCAGGAGAGATTAAATATGAAGGAAGGTAGTTTTAATGATTATATGTCTAAGTTACGTAGAAAAGGTGTAATTAAGGATAATAAGCTATTACCATTTCTTAATATATTACCTGAAGGTAAATATAGTTTTAATATTAATTTCACTATCAATGAATAAGTTAGTACTGTACATATTTGAGGGTAATGAACTTGAAGAGGTTATTACCGGATTAAAAAGAATAAAGAAATATATTAAAGAGTATGAGGATTATACAGAAAGAAGTATTAAGAAAGTGGAAAGAAATAGCAGAAAAGTATAATGTTTCTTTAAAAACTGTTAAAGATATAGAATATAGTATATTTCAAATGGTTAAAGAAGAAATGGGTAAAGGAGTTAAAGAAGATTTAGATTCCTTTAAGAATATCTATATTAAGAATTTAGGAACATTTTATGTTAGTAAGAATAAATGGAGTAAGATAAATAAAAAAAATGATTCAAGTACCAAATCCCTGGAGAAATGATGCAAGTATAAGTTTCTGGGAATTAAATCCTGAGTATATACTTATATTTGAAGATTTTCATAAGAAAGATAGAAGTAAAGGAAAGTTAAAGTCTTCCACAGTAATGTGGGCTATGTATCTTAAATTACATCCTGAGAGTTCTTTTTACAATATGGGTAATAAAGAAGAGTTTATTAAAGAAAAGTTTGTTAAAGATGATAAATTTGAATGGAATAAATATGAAGATATAGAGGTAGTATTTAAGGATAGTGTACTTACTCAGGCAGAAAAGTCTTTATATGACTGGAATGAACTTATGCGTAAAAGAGATAAGTATTTGAAAAATAAGGACTATTACTTTGATGAATATGCTACAGATGAAAATGGAGATAATGTAGTAACTAAAACAGGTAATTTTGTAACAATAAAAGGTACTGCTGAACAGTTAGATAAAGCTCAACAGGTTACTATTAAATACTTTAATGAATATAGTAAGATACTTAAAGAACTTCAGGAAGAGAAATTAAAAAGAGGTAAAGGTAATAAACCTTTATCAAGTAGTGATGCTAATAGAATATAATGATAATAAACAACTCTAATTTCAAAATAAAGGAAATACCTGATTTTCATCCTATAGCTGAATCCTATGAAAGAGATGAATGGTGGAGAATTCAGAAACGTAGGTGTATGGAAGGTTATTGGGTATCAGGTAAATGGATGCCTCCAGAACTTTATTACTATATTAATTTCCATAACATACTGTTTGAGGATGGGATTTATAGAGGTATGGGATTACCTTGGTTACGCGATATAGACTGGGAAAAGGCTTATATATATGCTGAAGCTACAGGTTTTTCAGGATTTGAATTAGATGATGAATATACATGTCATAGGTTTATTAAAGAAAATGTTCCAGATGAGCGTATATTAAAATTTTGTACTTTGGGAGATTCTAATAAAGTAGATAAATCCTATTTAAACAATTTTTATAAAAAGGATGGTTCACGTAAAACTTATGTAGAAGCAAGAGATTATCTTAGAAAAATACATTTAGGTAATTTAGGAAAGCCTTTATATTTTAATGAAGCACAGCATATCATAGAACTTGCAAGTAGAGGATATGGTAAAGATCTAGAAGATAATACATTAGTGTATACACAAGAAGGAGCAGTGCCTATAAAAAATATAAAAGTGGGGGACTTTATTTATGGAGCAGATGGTAAACTTACTAAAGTACTTTATAAAAAATCTTTCAATAATCAAATGCAGTACAAGATTACTTTTGCGGATGGTAGAACTATATTATGTGGAGGAGGTCATTTATGGACAGTATATGATAAATTTAAACATCTAAATGATGGAAAGGTTACCATAGATACAATAACAATATTTGAAACGTATAAAGCGCATGTAAGGAAAAAACACAACGGGAATTATAATTTTGATTCTAGATATTTTGTACAATTAAATAAAGGATATGAAGGTAAGGATATAGAATTACCTATAGATCCTTATTATTTAGGATTATGGTTAGGTGATGGTAGTTCTAGTGGTACTGGAGTAACTACAAAAGATTCAGAAATTAGTGATTATATTTTTAAAATTGCAAAGCAATTAGAGTTAAAAGTACAAGTAGCTCAAAATATACATAAAACCTGTCCTACTTATAATATTAATAGTAAAACCAGAAAAAAAGGAAGCAATAAACTATTAAATGCTCTAAAAGAATTAAATTTAATAAAAAATAAACACATTCCAAGTATTTATTTTAAAGCTTCTTTTAATCAACGATTAGAACTATTAAAAGGATTATTAGACTCAGATGGTTATATCAGCAATAAAAATATAGTAGAATTTTCATCTTCAATACATAAATTAGCAGAGGATGTAATAAATTTGTCGAGAGGATTAGGTATTAGAACATCTTTTAGTACCAGAATTCCATATTATAAGAAAAAAGAAGAAAAAATATATGGTAAAAAAAATTATAGAATTTTTTTAAAACCTACATTTAATATTTTTAATTTAACTCGTAAGAAAGAAATTTTTAGTAAATTAGGTAGTTATAGCGAAAGTACTCATAATAAAATAGCAATAAAAAATGTAGAAAAAGTTAAAGTAATGCCTTCTACATGTATAACAGTAGACAATAAAGATAAATTATTTATAGCAGGAGATTATATAGTAACACATAATTCTTACTATGCCAGCGGACTAATAGCCCATAACTTTATTTTTGATGGAGCTAGAGATTATGACTTACATTTAAGATTGAGACAAGAGGGTAAGCCTTTACAGACAGATACTGTAGTAGGAGCTATTGATGCTAAATATAGTAATAAACTTATAGGTAAAGTAAAAGTAGCTTTAGAGAAGTTGCCCGGAAGTAAGTTTGTTAATATGCATGGAGAGCAGGTATATTTTCCTTCCCCTCTGGCAATTTCTTATACTGGTAGTTTTGCCATAGGTAGAGAAGCTACAGCTACTAATTCAAAAAGTGTTGTTCAGCATGTTACGTTTGCAGATAACCCTTTAGCCGCTGCGGGAGGTCGTCCTAACAAAGTATTCATAGATGAGGTAGGTTTTATGAATGTAATCAAAGAAGCTTGGGAAGGTATTGAAAATACTCAAGCTTCTGCAGATTTTAAAAGACTTACTATATACGGTATGGGTACTGGAGGTTTAACTGTTGGAGGTGCTGTTACATATTTACAGGAAATATTTTATAATCCTGAAGCTTATGGATGTCTTGCTTTTGATGATAAGTGGGAGAACAAAGGTAAAATAGGTTATTTTGTGCCGGGAACTATGGCACTTAACCAGTTTAAAGAAGGGCCTAACCTTATAACCAATGAAGAAAAAGCTCTTGAATATATAAATGCTGAAAGGGATAAAGCTAAGAAAAGTAAAAGTTCTACAAAGATGCAAGGTACTATTATTAATAAACCTATAGTACCATCAGAAATCTTCCTTAGAATGGAAGGTACTTACTTTCCAACACATGAATTAAAACAAGCATTAGCTGAATTAGAATCTAATAAATTATTACTTAGAGCCAGTTATAAAGCTGAATTAATAGAACCTATTAAGAATGTAATTAAATTAGAGCCCTCAGAGAAACAAGTTATTACAGAATATCCTATGAAAAGAGGTCAAAGTATGGATGCTCCTGTAGAGATATTTGAGAAACCTAAACTTGATACTGATGGTCATGTGTTTGATAATAGATATATTGCGTCTTGTTTGCCTCCGGGAGAAAAAGTACTAACTGATAAAGGTTTAAAAAATGTAGAAGATATAACTTTTAAAAGTAAATTAGTTAATAAAGATGGAAATTATGTAGAAATTAATAAATTGATAAGACATGATTTAAAAGATGAAAATATATATGAATTAAAAGTTGCTAATACGTATCGAAAGACTAAATTTACTAGCGAACATCCAATTTTAGTAAGTAAAGAAAAAACAGGATATGTATCTTATCCTAGAAGTGTAAGATTGGGTATCAATCAACGTTACAAAAAATTTGATTTTAAATTCAAACAAATTAGTGAAATAACTGAAGGAGAGTGGATAAAAGTTCCTAATATTTATAAAAAATTAAATGATTTTGATATAACAGAATTATGGGATAATAACACTTATAGAATAGATAGACAAATAGAAAATCCTTTAAATAAGGAAGCTTTTTGGTGGTTTGTTGGAATATGGTTGGGGGATGGTTGGTGTAATAAGAATGGATATACAATTAGTGTTTGTTTTAATGAAAAAGAAGAACAATATATAAATAAGTTTAAAAAAGTCGTATCAACACTATTTAATAGAAAAGTTTCAATAGTAAGTAATCCAGGATCTAAAACATTAATTTTTAACCATCAACAATTAAATAGATTTCTAACTAAACATTTTGGTAAATATGCAATAGGTAAAAATTTACCAGAATGGAGTAAGAAAATTGATATTTCTTTAAAAAGAAACTTAATATTAGGATATTTAGATTCTGATGGAAGCATTTTAAAAAATAAAGATTATTGGTCTACAGAATTTGTAAGTATTAGTTTAAATTTATTGGAAGGATTTCAAGATGTATTGTTTTCTTTAGGCATAATATCGAGCATAACAAAGCTTAGAAATGAAAGAAAAGCAGATATATGCGGAATCATGTGTAATATACAAAAAACATATCATCTTAGAATAGGTCATGGAGATTCTTTAAAACTAAAGGAATTATTAAATAAACCCAAAAATTTAAAATTAAGTAGAATAATAAAAGAAGAATTACCAATTCTTACTAAAAGAACTCCTATAATAAATTGTTTTTTAAGTGATGATAATAATTATATTTATTTTAAAATAGAAAAGATAGTTAAAAGCAAATATACAGGAACAGTATACAATTTTGAATGTGATACACATACTTTTATGTGTCATCATATAACAACGCATAATTGTGATCCAGTAGATGATGACGGCAACTCAGATATAACTAGATCTTTACAATCAGCATTTGTATTAGATACATGGACTAATAAGATAGTAGCTGAATATACTGCCAGAACTTATTTAGTAGATGAGTATTATGAAAACTTGAGAAAATTAATTGTTTATTATAATGCAAAGCTTTTGTATGAAGCAAATAAAAAAGGACTTTATGGATATTTTAAAAATAAAAATTCGTTATATCTTTTAAATGAAGTTCCTGAAATCTTAAAGGATCAGGATTTAATTAAGTCTGTTGGTATAGGTAACAGGTCTTTAGGGGTTAATGTTAGTAATGATAAGATTAAGTTCTATGCTATTAATCTTATACTAAAATGGCTTGAGTCCCCCTCTTATAATAATCCTGATAAGAAGAACCTTTATACTATACGTTCATTAGGATTACTTAAAGAATTGATAAGTTTTAGTATGGCTATAAATGCTGATAGATGTGTATTAAAAGATACTGAAATACAAACAATTAATGGTATAAAAAAAATACAAGAATTAAATGTAGGAGATAAAGTATTGACCCAATCAGGAAAATATAATCCAGTATATTTAGCACATAAAAATAATTTTAGTGGTAGAAAAGTAAGTATAAGAGCTTTAGGAGATTATAGGGAGTTGATATGTACAGATAATCATCCTATATTTATAAAAAAGTATAAAAAGAAACCAGCAGGAATATATTGGATGCAAAGAAAATATGATCTAACTTCTGGAGAATTTATAAATGCAGAGAACGTACAAAAAGGAGATTTTATATTTATACCTAAAAGAACTGATTTAAATAAGCAATTTTTACCTGAAGATTTATTATATTTGTTAGGGTGGTATATTTCAGATGGAAATGCCAGTAATACCTGTAGTAAAGTATCTTTTTTCTTCCAGTACAATCAAAAAGAAATAGCAAAAGATATAGTAAATATTTTAAACAAGTACTTCAAAAAAGAAGATATATTAGTTAAAAAACACGTTAAAAAAGGAACTATAGTAAATGAATACCGTACACATAAAAACAATATTGCTAAATTAAAAAAAGGATATAAAAGTAATATGTGGGTAGTGGATATGTTTTCTAAAGAATTAAACTCTTTTGTAAAAAAATATGGAGGAAAAGCTAACAATAAAAGAATACATGAAAAATTATACAATACAGAGAATTTATTACCTTTATTAAGGGGATTTTTTGAGGGCGATGGCCATTATAGAAGTCATATAAGAACAGATGGTACGCGCAGATCTAATTTAGAATTATCGTCCATATATAAAGAATTAATGCTTCAAATAAGGCAAATATTATTAGATAATGGAATATGGAATACTATAAGATTTGTTAAGAAAAGGAATACTAAACATAAAGATCAGTATAATATTAATATTTCTGGAAATAAGGGGTTTGCTATTGTGAAAGACTCTAAAAAGTTTGACCAGGTTTTTTATGATACTAATAATCAGTCTTTTCATGTTGAAGAATATAATGGATTTTACGTGCCTGTTAAAGAAGTAAAAATAGAAGAATTTGAAGGTACAACTTATAACATATCAGTAGAAAATGATGAAACATATGTAGCTAACGGTATACTAACTCACAATTGCTCCAGCTTAATGATTTTAATGATATTCAGAGAAGAATTAGATAGAAGAATAGAGCAAAGGAAACAAACAAGTGTTAAAAGTGCAGCCCAAAGTGACTTCTGGGGAAGAGCTTATGGTAGCTTTAATAAAGATAAAGTTCATAGAAAACTAAAATATTTAGCAAATTATGATGTTAATTAATAATTAGTGTTTATATTTGTACAAAATTACATAATATGAGAACAACACTCTTATATTTCCCTCCTCAAAAGATACCAACTTCCAAGAAAACAAAGGATTGGTATAAAGAATGTATTGATGGTGCAGAATCATTAGCTATACTTAGAGCAGATGGTTCTTACGGATATCATCACAAAATGCAGGTATGGGAAAATCTTGACAATGATATCATTGATGAGAACGAGATTGAAAAAGTATTCAATCCAATGCAATTACAAGATGCAGTATTTCCTGCCGCAATTAAAAACTACCCACTTTCAGTACCTAAAATAGACTTATTACAGGGTGAAGAATCTAAAAGAAAATTTGACTGGCGTGTAATGTCAAAAAATGAAGATGCATACTCTATTCAAGCTGATGCTATTAAAGAAGAGATTATGCGTATAGTAATGGAAGAGATTCAAAATGAATCTTTTGATGAAGAGGATACCCAAAATAAAATTCAAAAAATTTCCAAATATTTTAAATATGAATACAAGGATTTAAATGAGTTATGGGCTACACGTACTCTTGAATATCTTTGGAGACAGCAAGATATGAAAAGGAAGTTCTTTCAGGGCTTTAGAGATTGTCTTGTTAAAGGTAGAGAAATATACAGAATAGATGATGTTGGTGGAGAACCTGCAATAATTAAATGTGATCCTAAGAATGTTTATTTTGTAAGAAAAGGGGACTCTCATAAAATTGAAGATTCTGATATAATTATAGAAGCTTCTTATGAGCCTATAGGTAAAACTATTGATGAGTTTTATAATTATTTATCACCAGAAGAAATAGATGAGATTGAAGGTGGTATGGAACGTCTAAATCAAAAGAGTTCAAGTGGAGTATTAAATCATCAAAATGCATTTCCTGTACTTTCAGCTAATAGTCAGATAGGTGGTATTTCTTCTGATAGTAATGATCCTTCCCTTATAGCTATAGGTATGTATAACTTACCTTTTGATTATGAGGGTAATGTGAGAGTACTTAGAGTAAGATGGATGGGAAGGCGTAAAATAGGCAAGCTTACTTATTTTAATATAATTACAGGAGATGAAGAACAAAGATACGTATCTGAAAATTATAAGGTAAAGAAAGAATTAGGTGAATCTGTAGAATGGATTTGGGTTAATGAGGCTTATGAAGGTACTCGTATAGGTCAGGATATTTATATCAAAACTCAACCCAGAGAAATACAAATGCGTCATTTTGATAATCCCAGTAAATGCTTTCTTGGTTATGTAGGTACTGATTATGGCAAGTCTTTAATGGCAAGAATGGAACCTTATCAATACCTGTATAACGTATATATGCGTAGAGTAGAACTGTTCTATGCAAGGTATCACGGCCCAATGATGGAGTGGGATTTATCTAAAAAACCTGATGATTGGACTGAGGATATGTGGATGTATTATGGTGATGTACTTGGTAAACTTGTTATTGATAACTTCAATGAAGGTAAAAAAGGCGCAGCTACCGGTAAACTTGCAGGTAATATTAATAATACTTCTGGAAGAGTAATTGATGCAGGAGCATCTAATTATGTACAACAGTTACTACTTATGTTGCAGTATCTTGAGAAACAAATGGGCGAGATTGCTGGCGTTACCCAACAACGGCAAGGTCAGATAGATAATAGAGAGACTGTAGGGGGTATTGAAAGGGCTGTTACACAATCCAGCCATATTACTGAGAAGTGGTTCTTTATTCATGATGAAACTAAGAAAAGAGCTTTACTTGCATTACTTGATACCGCTAAACAAATATGGAAACATAATAAATCCAAAAAGCTTGCTTTCATAATGGACGATATGTCCAGAGTAACTATGGATATTAATGGTGAAGACTTTGCCTCATCTGAATATGACATCTTTGTTACTGATAGTAGTGATGATTTGAAAATTCGTCAAACTATTGAGCAACTTTCACACGCTTATGTACAGAATGGTGGTTCTATATCATTACCAATTAAAGTTCTTAGAAGTGATAGTATTACTGCTATGAGTAAACTTATTGAAGAAGAAGAGGCTATGATGCAACAGCGTAATGAAGAGCTTGAGAGTAGAAAACTTGAAACACAACAAGCTATGAAACAGGCAGAACTTCAGGATAAACAAGCCGACAGAGATCTTGAATACTATAAAATAGATAAAGATGCTGAAACTAAGTTAATTATAGCAGGTTTAAATAACAACGAAACTGATGGAGAATATCCTGAAAAATTATCTTTAGAGAAACAAAAACATCAGGATGATGTAAATCTTAAAGAGAAAGACTTAAATTTAAAAAATAAACAAATAGAGGAGCAAGTCAGGCATAATAAAGTTACTGAAAAAATAGCTAAAAATAAACCTACATCTAAAAAATAATGTGGATATTTATTAAAGGATGGTATTATAATTTAGATAATATTGTCAAACTATCTTTTCTTGATAATCAATTAAGATTTAAGGAAGCAGATAGTAAAGATATAACTATAGTATATGACTTAGATAGTGAGGAAATGAATAAAATTAAAAATATAATTAATGGAAGAGATAATTAAACTATTTATAGAAAAACAATATAGACTTGATATGGGTAAAGGTTCTCTGTCAAAAAGATTTACAAGGATTTTAGGAAGGAAAGTAACAGAGGAAGAGATAAAGGAAGGAAAAAAAGAGGCTAGGGGTAGAATTAAATATGGGTTAGATTATTATAGTAGAAGAAAAAAATTACCTAAAATACTAATTTTTGATATAGAAACAAGCCCGTCTATTTCATATACATTTGGTAGGTTTAATTATAACATAGCGTATGACCAAGTGGAACAAGAGCCGATGATACTTACGTGGGCAGCTAAGTGGCTATATAGTACTGAGGTTATGTCAGATAAAGTAACTGCTGAAGAAGTACTAAATGCAGATGATTACAGAATAGTTAAAAGTCTTTGGGATTTAATAGATGAAGCTGATATAGTAGTGGCTCATTTTGGTGATAGATTTGACCTACCCATGTTAAATACCAGATCTATATTAAACGGTTTACCTCCTTATAATACTGTAAGATCTGTAGATACTAAAAAGGTAGCATCAGGTGTATTTAAGTTTCCCTCAAATAAATTAGATGCTTTAGCTAAGTACTTTGGTATTCCGGGTAAAATAGATACAGAGTTTCAATTATGGATAGATTGTATAAAAGGTAAAGAAGAAGCTTTGGAAAAAATGAG
>Ga0265293_10013860_pt1 | contig 10369 bp, 6 predicted proteins | sample Munlanlewell138R_FD_192505 | JGI IMG/M metagenome (GOLD analysis project Ga0265293, IMG submission 192505) | Leachate microbial communities from a municipal landfill in Southern Ontario, Canada - Leachate well 138R | ecosystem: Engineered > Solid waste > Landfill > Unclassified | place: Canada...
TAAAATGAAAAATCCCTAGAAATAAAAATTCTAAGGATTTTTGTATTCTACTCGTTTAAAAGCCTTTATAATAATCCTAATAGCTGCTATAGATGTACAACTCCTAGAAGAATCCACACCCGCTACTATTGCAGAATATAATGACTAATAACAAAAAGAAAAATAGCAAGCTAGTATCTCCGCCAAAAATTCCTGCTACATTATTTCCCATCCTAATACCTCCTAATTTAACAAATAATTTTATTAGTATCTATATAATTCTAATATCTATGTTTATAATTGTTATATATATTATGTTATTTTTGCTTAAGTGTTAATGAAATTTAATTATAAATTTGTTAAATCTGCCAAAGTACTTTATGATATACTAAGAATGTCATTATAGTTTAGATAATTGACCCATAATTGCATTTTAAAAGTGGAGGTTCTTCAAATGAGTGATAACCTTGGAATAATTTTAGTAGCAGCGGCTACTCCTAGATTGAAGGTTGCTAACCCTGATTATAATTGTAATGAGATGATAGAATGCATTAAGAAATGCGATCCCCATACGTCTATCCTTGTTTTTCCCGAATTGGCCATTACAGGCTATACCTGTGGTGACTTGTTTTTTCAAAATACTCTTTATTCCAAAAATATAAAAGCATTGATGGATATCGCTCAATTTACCTATGATTACCACATCAATACATGTATCTGTGTTGGCTTTTACTTAAAAGTTGAAGGCTCCTTTTATAACTGCGCAGCCTTTATCAAGCAAGGAGAAATTAAAGGGATTGTACCAAAAACCTTTCTTCCTAATACGAAGGAGTCCTACGAAGGACGATGGTTTGCATCAGGTTATACAATTTCTCAAAATATGCATTATGTTTCACTTGAAGGTAAAAGTATTCCTTTTGGTCCATTAGTTTTTAAAGATGAAGTAAATGATATTAATATAGGTATTGAAATAGGGGAGGACTTGCAAGCGCCAATATCCCCCGGCACTCTAGCCTGTTTAAATGGTGCTCATATCATTCTCAATCCCTCTGCAAGCAATGAATTGGTAGGACAAGCAGATTATAGGAAAAACCTAGTAAACCAGGAAAGTTCTAAAAATCTATGCGGCTATGTCTATGCTTCTTCAGGTGTGCATGAATCGACGACAGACTTAGTTTATAGCGGTCATTGCTTGATAAGTGAAAATGGCACCTTAATAAGTGAATCTGACAGGTTTATTAGGAATGCCCATGTCACCTATGGAGAACTGGATACTGACAAGCTTAAATTTGAGCGCTGCCAAAATCAAGCTTATCCATCTTTTACACCTCTTGTATACGGAGAAAAGCACAGACCTATCTCTCTATCCCCTATGGCTGTATTAACCACAAATCATCATTTGAAAAAAACTTACTCCAAGACACCTTTTATCCCACATGATGGCAGCATAGGTAATCGTTGCGAAGATATATTTAGGATGCAGACAACCGCTCTGGCCAAAAGAATAGAGCATCTGGGCTTTCCTAAACTCATATTGGGTGTATCAGGTGGATTGGATTCTACTCTAGCCCTCTTAGTTTGTTATGAAACCTGTAAAGCTTTAAATATCTCTTCTGAGAATATCATGGCAGTTACAATGCCTGGATTTGGAACGACAGATAAAACTTATCAAAATGCCCTATCTCTTATGGCTTTGTTAGGGGTTGCTACCCGAGAAATCAGTATTAAAGAAGCTGTTATCCAACATTTTATAGATATCGAGCATGATATAAATAACCATGATGTCACTTATGAAAACTCTCAAGCAAGAGAACGAACTCAGATTCTTATGGATTTATCCAACAAATACGGGGGCATTGTCATAGGAACTGGTGATTTATCTGAAGTTGCCTTAGGTTGGTCTACCTATAACGGGGACCATATGTCCATGTACAATGTGAATGTCAGTATTCCGAAGACACTGATTCCCTCTATCTTGAAATGGATTATGAATAACAAGTTTGAGGATATGTCTTTAAAAAATACCTTAAAAAGCATAATAGATACGCCTATTTCGCCAGAATTATTGCCTCCTGATTCAGAGGGCATCATTCAACAAAAGACTGAGGATACTGTTGGTCCTTATCTATTGCATGATTTTTTCCTCTACTATACGATAAGATATGGTATGGCTCCAAAAAAATTATTCTATATTGCATCTTCTACATTTGGCTCGGATTACTCAAAAGATCAAATAAAAAAATGGTTAGCCCTATTTTATAATCGCTTTTTCTCTCAACAATTTAAACGTAGTTGTGCTCCGGATGGTCCGAAAGTCGGAACAGTGAGTCTATCCCCACGGGGTAACTGGAAAATGCCTAGCGATGCTGATGTATCCATATGGTTGGATGAAATAAAAAATATTTAATATAGGAGATTGATTGTATGAAAAATATATATATTCAGGATCTCAACGCTAGGGATTCTGTTGAAGATTTTTTTATGATAAAAAAATTCAATATAAAAACATCCACTAATAATAAGCCTTTTTGCGATATGACACTTGTCGATAGCAGTGGTGAAATAAATGCTAAAATTTGGGATATCCCTAAGGATTTTGTTCCCTTCTCAGAAGGCTCTCTTGTTAAAATACGAGGCACTGTATCAGAATGGAATGGCTCCAACCAGGTCGTGATTACTAAAATTAGATTAGCGGTTGACTCTGATCAATATAACATATCCGATTTTTTAATGACGGCACCTGAAGATTCTAATACTATGTATGCATTTATTTATTCCTATGCTGATAAGATTACTGATTCTGATCTAAGAGCTCTCACAACAGAGCTTTTGACCTTACATAAAAAAGAAATGCACTATTTTCCTGCTGCCATGTCCAATCATCATTCTATTTTTGGAGGCTTACTCTACCATACAAAAAGGATGCTGGAAATGGCTGAAAAAATGTGTCAAGTTTATACTATGCTCAATTCGGATTACCTTTATTGCGGTGTTATTCTTCATGATATTGGTAAGATTTATGAACTCCAATCCAATGAGCACGGCATCGTGTCCAGTTATACTAAAGCAGGACAACTCCTCGGGCATATCATACAAGGAATCAAGCTTGTCCATATAGTAGGAAGCTCTTTAAATATCGATGAGGATAAACTCCTTTTAGTAGAGCATATGCTTTTATCTCATCACAATGAACCCGAATACGGCAGTCCTAAACGTCCTATGTTCCCCGAGGCTGAGATGCTTCATTATTTGGATATCATGGATGCAACAATCTATGATATGGAATACGCTTTAGACTCTACATCAGAGGGGGAATTTTCAGATAAGGTTTGGACACTGAATAACAGAAAATTATACAAAAAGAAGGACATGAAATAATGATTTTAGAAGGCCTGTTAACTGAAATTATTTTTTATAACGAAGATAATGGTTATATTGTAGGGGTTTTAGAAACATCCTCTGATGAATTATATATTGTCGGCTATGCCCATAATATGCGACCCGGAAGCAATTTTACCTTGTCGGGTGATTGGAAAACCCATCCTTCTTATGGCGAACAATTTTATTTTACCGGTTACGAGGAGAAACTGCCTGAAGATTTGGATTCTATAAAAAAATATTTAGCATCCGGTATCATAAAAGGTATTGGACCCAAAACTGCTGAAAGTATTGTCAATAGATTTGGTGATACAAGCTTTGATGTTATTAGTAATCATCCGGACCGCCTATGCGAAATAGCCGGCATCGGCCCTACCAAATCTAAAACGATCTCCGATTCCTTTAACAATCACAGAATGCTTATGGATATTACCCTATTTTTGCAAAAGTATGATATCAATCCCAGTTATGCTCTGAAACTTTATAAAATTTATAAAGAAAATACGATTGATGCGATAAGAGAAAACCCTTACCGGCTTACAAAAGATGTCTCCGGTATAGGCTTTAAAAGGGCTGATGCCTTAGCCGAAAAAATAGGGTTTACCAAGTCATCTGTTCACCGAATAGAAGCAGGCATTCATTATATTTTATCCTCCTTTTCAAACGATGGACATACATTCGTACCCGTCAATACTTTTCTTGAAAAAGCACATCTTTTATTGAATAATTCCAGTGATGAGATATCGGACGTGATGACTCATTTGGCTTTACAAGGCGAACTTCATATCGAGAAAATTGAAGACAGAAATGTAGTCTTTTCCATGCCCTACTTTACTGCGGAAACGAAAGTCTGCCATAACCTGATTAGACTTCTGACTACAGCCCCAAAGCCTATTCAAGCTGATTATGATGAGCTTATTCGAATGGCATCCTTTGAACTTGATATTACCTTAGCAAACAATCAAAAACAAGCAATCAAGGAGACCTTAAAAAACAGTGTATGCATTATTACAGGGGGACCCGGTACAGGTAAGACCACTACCATCAACAGTTTAATTCATATTTTTTCTCAATATGGACTTAAAATAGCCTTAGCGGCTCCGACAGGACGTGCAGCAAAGCGCATTACGGAAACGTCGGGGCATGAAGCAAAAACAATGCATCGTTTACTTGAATATGCTTTCTCAAATGATGATTCTTCTATGCGTTTTGGCAAAAATGAAGAAAACACCCTCGATTATGATGTAATCATTATCGATGAAGCTTCTATGATCGATATTCTTTTGATGAATGGACTTTTAAAAGCTGTTATTTCAGGAACACGTCTTATATTTGTGGGCGATTCAGATCAGCTTCCATCCGTTGGACCGGGGAATGTCCTCAGAGATATGTTATCAAGTGAACTGATCCCAAGTGTCAAGCTGAATATTATTTTTAGACAAGCAGAGGAGAGTCTTATTGTAGTCAATGCCCATAGAATTAATCAAGGTGAATATCCGGATTACAATGAAAAAGATAAGGATTTCTTTTTCTTAAGGAATAACGATGAGCTTTCTACTTTAGAAACCCTCAAATCTTTATGCTCAACACGCTTACCCGGCTACTTTCAGGATTGTAGCCCTATCCGAGATATTCAAGTCATTACACCTAGCAGAAAGGGTATTCTGGGAACCTATAATCTTAATAAAGAATTACAAAGCCTTCTCAATCCGCAAGCTCCTTCTAAATCTCAAAAAATATTTAACAATAAGATTTTTAGAGAAGGAGATAAGGTTATGCAAATAAAAAATAACTATGGCTTAGAATGGAAAAGAGAAGCAGATTTTTCAGATGGACAAGGGGTTTTCAATGGTGATGTAGGTTTTATTCAAAAAATTGATAATGAATATGGAGAAATCCTTATCTGCTTTGATGATGATAGGATAGTCACTTACGACTACTCTCAATTAGATGAATTGGATTTAGCCTATGCAATTACTGTACACAAGAGCCAAGGAAGTGAATTTCCTATTATTGTGATGCCCATTGCTTGGTTTCCACCCATGCTCATTACGCGTAACCTGCTTTATACAGCTGTCACCAGAGGAAAGCAAGGTGTTGTCTTGGTGGGATCCGAAAAATACTTGTATGAAATGGTCCGAAACAACCGGATTATTCAAAGATACTCAAGTCTAGATATACGGCTTAAAAACTTTATCAAAGAAGGACTCATCGATTATTAAAGTACAAAATTTCATTTTCTATAAACCAGGAGAAATTACTTATGAATACTTTTTACAATCTTAAAGAAGCCCTACTTGATTTATTATTTCCTTCGAATATCTATTGTATGAGCTGTCAACAACCTCTATTAGATAGCGACAATTCTCTTTGTCCTGCATGCGCCTCTAAAATCATTTGGATAAACTCTGTCAGCTGTAAAAAATGTGGTAAACCACTTCATCAACCATCACAAAAAATATGTCATGATTGTTTAGAAAAACCTCATTCCTTCACACAGGGCTTTTCCTGTACTCTTTATGATGATATGACGTCAAAGATCATAAAGGATTTTAAATTCCATGATAAAAGTTACTATGCAAAGCCCCTAGCCCATATGCTCCTCGACAAAATATCTGAATCAGGTATTCAATTCGATGCAATAATTCCTGTTCCCCTACACAAAGGGAGAAAAAAAGAACGGGGTTATAATCAATCTGAACTGCTATCTTACCATCTATCTCAAATGATTGGCGTTCCTATGTATACACATGTTCTGCTTCGAAAGAAAGATACCTCTCCTCAAAATAGGCTCTCTCGCTTGGAGAGACTTTCTAATATTGGCGAAGCCTTTCAATTAACAAACTCATCTCTTGTAGCAGGCAAATCCATCCTTCTTGTTGATGATGTCTATACTACCGGCGCTACAATGGACGCTTGTGCTGGGTTGTTAGTTAGTCATCATTGTAATCCCGTTTATGTTATTACTTGCTGTATAGGGACTGACTCTTAAAACCCTTTTTCCTATTTTAACATCTTGACAACTGCTTTAGTTTTTTATAACATATATGAGCATATTACATTTATTTAGGTCTGTGATTGAAAATTCATGCCAGTCGCAGGCAAAAGAATCCACGTAAGTTTATCGACAAAATTCGATAAATGAGCATGGTGCGATTTAGAGGTAAGCCCTGCCAGTGAAAGCATTATCTTTTGTGGATAATCTTTTTAACTGAGAGAAGTATTAGTGCCAGTAAACCTGAAGCGAACCTTCCAGCAGGCGAGTGTGGGGTCAAAGATCAGGTCAGCTAAATAAATGTAATATTTTTTTATTTTTTGTTTTATCTAAAGGAGTATCAACATATTTAGTTTATTATTCTTAAGGGTTTATCCACATAAGATTTTGTTCATAATCAATTGTCAACAGCTTTATCCACATTATCCACAGCATTTTTTCTTTTCTTTTCACTGTTTTTCAACAGCTTTTTCTCCCTTTTTTCGTCATATTATTTTAATTTTTTTAATTTTTTAATTTTTGAAAGAAGGAATATAAAAGTCAATATAGAATAATAATAAAATAAAGGAACAGCTTCCAAGATTTTCTCTTGATTTTGTTCTCAGTATACTGAAAGGAGTTGTGCATCATGAAAACAAACATAATCAGCAAAAATTATTCCGTTTCAGATTCATTTAGAAAGAGTATCGAATCCAAATTTATTAAGTTTGAGAAATATTTCCGAAGTGAAACTGAAATAAACATCTCACTTGAAGTAAAAAAGAATTTGTCTATAGTTGAAGCTACGTTTTCTGTAGGTAGTACAATTTTTAGGGCTGAGGAATCTTCCAATGACATGCTCACATCACTCGATAAGGTCATCGATAAAATTTCAATGCAAATAACAAAATTTAAGACTCGGCTTGAAAAGAAGTATAGAAATAAGGATACCATTCGCTTTGAGCAAATCCCAGATTATGAGGAGGAAGATGAAGATATTAAGATAGTTAAAACCAAACGTTTTAGCGTCAAACCTATGAGTTCTGAAGAAGCGATTTTACAAATGGAAATGCTTAATCACAACTTTTTCGTATTTCTCAATGATTTAACAGATGAAATCAATGTTGTCTATAAAAGGAAGCATGGTCAATATGGGTTGATTGAAGCTTCTCCAGATTAAAAATAAAATACGTTATCCATATAAAACCGTAATGAATCATTCTTTGATTCATTACGGTTTTCTTGATATTGCCCTTAATTTTTAAGTGCTCATCTACACCCAAACTATTTCATACAATTATTTTATGATAATGCTAAATGTAGTAAAAACGCCACCTTCATAATTTCCCACAGCTATGATTTCTGTACCTGGCTTTAACTCACTTACGTTTTTGTGGTCACCGTAGATCGTGAATATCCTCGTTCCTGATTGCACATACATATTTTTCAAAGCGACCTTGCCATCACTATCTGTTACATTAAGCATCACCATATTCGATGCTGTATCAAAATACACTACCTTGCCTGTAATTTCTTGCATAGGCTGCTCCCCGGTTGTTGCTATATAAACAATCTCTGTTCCCTCCAAATTAATCTGAACTTCAAACCCCAATCGCAGGTCATAAATAGATGATCTCTTCTCGTTTATCCTGATATCTGCATCCGGACTAATGGTATAGACCTTTTCAATATTGTCATCAATTAATTTCATCTTCATAATCGGTCCAATCGTTATTTCTGTTATAGACCCTTTTTGTTCTGATTTGGGTGCCGTAGCTGCAATATGGGTAACAATACCATAATCTGTAGTCACTTTGATTGAATCTCCATCTCTCAAGCGATCTATGCTTGTTCGAGTACCATTACGGGTTACTTGTATCGATTTTATTTGTGTCGTTACATCAAATTCCAGCTGTGTGCTTTTAGCATCGCTAATGGATAAAAGAATCTTGTTGCCAAATTCAAGATTTCTTATTAAACCTTCATAGTTCTGAACTCTACTGCGTGCTGTTATTTTATAGATTGTGTTATCCTTATGATAAATCGTGACTTCATCCTCTTTAGCCAAATCCTTTAAAAACACCTTTTCATCGTTCAATGTAATATCTGCCGTAGAGCTTACACCCATGCTCATCGTCGTTTTTTTGTTTTGGCTGTCCGTTACGATAAATCCTAAAGCTTGCGGATTAGAATACCCTACATAATCAACAACTCCTTTTATAGAGCCTAGTGGGTTTTCTGCTCTTATTTCAAGAGGTACATTATTTTGATCTATTTTACATATGACATTCATACCCTCTTTAATGCTTGCTAAGGAAATTTTTTGTCCCTCTAAATAGAGTTCTGTTTTGCTATCTATCTGATAAGTAACAGTCGTTCCATTTGACCTCTCTATCTTGATATAGTCTGTTGCAGCATCGATAACATCAATGACAACACCTTCTTCTGTACGAATATTCGCTAAATACTTTGAAAAATCAATTTTAGGATAATGACTCATACTCCTAGAAAGCATTGTGGAAAATACAGCCCTATTAACAGTCGATTGTGGCTCTATTTTGTTATTGCTTCCTGTTAAAACGCCTTTTTGAGTCAATAAGTAGATATAAGGTTTATAGGCATCAACAATTAATGGTGTATCCGTATATGTAAGTTCGTAGGATTTTAGCGCTTTTGCCTCATTTTCTAATAACATAGCCTTCCCAAGATAAAAAGCAATTTCTTCTTTTTTAGCGCCAAGACCTATTTTTTTACTGAGAAAAAAGTAGGTTAATGCATCTTCATCAATTACATCCAATGTTAGCATCATAGCAAGTTCTTTATAGGCCCATTGATAGCCCTTTGTCGTATCAATTTCCTTTAAAAAGTCTTCTTGCTCTTGAAGCATTTGAGATTGTTCTAATTCTGTTGCACCTGCCATCCTTGCCAGCATCACAAATACTTGCGCATAGGTAACGCTTTCATCTGGTCTAAATGTATTATCAGAAAATCCTGCTATAATACCTTTTCCTGTCATATCCTTAATATAACTCTCTGCCCAATGTCCTTTAATATCTGTAAATGTTGCAGCCATTACATTTGTTGAAAATAATATCAGGCAGAGTAAAGAACATAGAACAACATTCAGTAATCTTTTATTCATTTATTAACCTTCCCCCTTTGACTTTTCTCCTCAAGTATATAAAATACTATCTTTCTTCATTTCATTTTTCATTATATCATACGCCCAATTGATAAAACATAATTATCAGCAGCTTTTTTACATTATGCGCCAAATTTTTTCAACTTTCCGGCGTTGGCTAATAATAAACCCATTAAATATTTACTTTGAAGTGCCCCAATACCTCCTAAGGCACATTCGTTTTCAGTGAATCTTTTTGTCTTATCAGCTCCGCAATATTTCCCATGGATGAGAAGTGGTACAGGATGCCAACTATGACCACTCATAATAGCCGGTGTTGAGTGATCCCCCGTTATGCATAATACCTCCGGTTTTCCCGATATTATCTTATAAAGATAACGATCAACCTCTTCTATGCATCGGACCTTACCCATAAAATCGCCATCTTCTCCTGATTTATCCGTTCCTTTAACATGGATATAAAAAAAATTATACTTATTCTTATTATCTAAATAGCAATCAAATAATTCTTCAATCGTGCTGGCCTTCGGCAGTATTTTAAAACCTAACAAAGAAGCTAGTCCTAAATACATGGGGTAACCTGCAATTGCAGCCGCCGATAAGTTGTATTTATCGGTCACAGGCGTGATTTTCGGCTTTGCCGAAAATCCCCGGAGCAAAACTGCATTGGCCGGATATTCATCCCTTAATAACTCTAAGCTTCTTCGAGTAAATTCATTGACTACATGGGCTAAATACTGAGATGACTCATTCTTTCCTTTAGATTCTAGCAGCTGCATACCATTATGGAGCGGATCTGTATCTGTTAAGCTTTCTCCGATTTGAATATCTTTTGAACTAAAAACGGTAACAAAACGATGTTCACTTCCCGGCTTGATTTTTATTTTTATCCCTTC
>Ga0265293_10013861_pt1 | contig 10368 bp, 11 predicted proteins | sample Munlanlewell138R_FD_192505 | JGI IMG/M metagenome (GOLD analysis project Ga0265293, IMG submission 192505) | Leachate microbial communities from a municipal landfill in Southern Ontario, Canada - Leachate well 138R | ecosystem: Engineered > Solid waste > Landfill > Unclassified | place: Canada...
TCTAAAATTTCGAGAAATAACTGTTTAACCTTGATTTCCGCTAGATTCGGGCCTAAATCCAAAATTCAAAAGGGGAAAATGGTGTGATTTGAAAGTAAATTGTAGGTTTGTGAATTAAACAGGAATATAAGGTTTCATAACTTTTTTCTTACAAAATAACGCTCAGGAAACCGTAAAATGTTTTAAAGAAGCTCAAAATAATTTAAACACCCTATGATTTTCTGTTTTCAATGGATGTGGGTCAGAGGGAGATTTTTTCTGTCTCTATAGAAATCTGAATCAGACTTCGGACAGGAAGGTGTCCAAATTATCAAATTTATGGTGATAGTCGTCCATAGACCTACGGATGATCTCATGTGCTTCGTCTATATCAAACACATGTGTTATCTCAACTTTGCTTTCTTTGCCGGGCAGGTCTTTATAGGTTAAAAAATAATGTTTCAGTCGGTCAACTACCAATGGTGGGCAGTCGCCTATATTTTTATATCCTCCATACACTGCATCGTTATCCAATACAGCTACAATTTTATCATCCGATTCGTTGCCGTCTATCATTCGAAATCCGCCTATAGGTCGTGCGAGGACCAAAATATCGCCATGTGTGATATCTTTTTCGGTGAGCACACAAATATCTAGTGGGTCGCGATCGCCTTTGATCTCGGGACGTCCTGTTTTTTCGCTGCAATAGGCAGCTACGCGGTCGGCACAAAATGTTTGAGGGATAAACCCGTATAATGCTGGTACTACATTGGAGTATTTCTGCGGCCGGTCGAGCCTGAGATAACCTGTTACCTTGTCCACCTCATACTTGACTGTATCTGTAGGTACCATTTCGATATAACAGGTAACTACTTCGGGAGCATTGCTGCCTATCTCGACTCCATGCCAGGGGTGCGACTTATAGCGTAAACCCATCAGACGACCGATGGGGTCCATTATTTTTGACATGAGGCTATGAGTTTTGTTTTAACCATCTGATAATAATGCTGCAAAAGTACATTATTTCATGGTGCTCTGATACAGATCTGCCAAATCTTATTTCAAAGCTGTGTATTCTACTATTCAACTGATAGTTTTCAGGCTCTGCCCGACATGCTCTTTGGGATTCTCCCCTGATGGATGCTTTCGGAACGGAGCTTACGTCCTACAATGCGTTCAACCATTTTGCCAGTCTCAAGTACTTTATCGATGTCTAAATTGGTTTCTATTCCCATCTCGTCCATCATCACTACCATATCTTCGGTGGATACTAATCCTACAGCAGTAGCTTCTTTGTAATAATAGGTTCCGGTTCCGGAAACGGGTACTCCATCCACAAAATTAGCCGGCTGTCCGCCTATACCACCCATAGTAGATTCATAGTTTGTCATACCGGCTTGCAAGGCTGCCAACACATTAGCTAATCCCCATCCACGGGTAGTATGCAGGTGTACAATATGTTTGGATGGGTCTTGAACGGCATCCAACAGCATGGAAAAGTATTTATAAATCCGGTCGGGTGAGGCAGAGCCGTCGTGGTCGGCATGTTCTACATCGGTAGCACCTATGGTCAGCCATCTTTTTGTAAACTCTACTGCTTTACTCAATTCGGTAGGGCCTTCAATAGGGCAGCCCCAGATAGTACTTACCGTGCCATTGACCTTCATACCTGCATCTAATGCTTTGGGAATATATTTTTCGGCCATACGAAAATAATCGTCAATAGTCAGGCCGGAATTTTTAAACTGATGCGACTCACTTGTGCTTACCATCAATAATATTCTATCAGGTCCGTATCCTTCTTTTCGTGCTTTTATAGCCCGTTCAATAGCTCTTTCCCGTATGGTAATGGCAGTTAGCTTGGCTTCGGGCAGCAGATGCGCGACCTTTTTACTGGAGCGTATAGCCTTGAACAGTTCATCGGCATCGGAGAACTGAGGCATACCTTTGGGATTACCAAAATTAGTCACTTCAATATGTTTGAAGCCACATAGCAAAAGCTCTTCTGCTAACCATAACTTAGCCGCAGTAGGTATAAACTTTTCCTCATGTTGAAATCCGTCCCTGACGGTAATATCGCCTATGGTAACTTTTTTGGGATACTGCATACGATTTGTTTATTGGTATTAAACTAAGCTGCTAAAATATATAAAATTCAATCTATGAACAGATAAAACCGAAAAAGGTTGAAAAGGTACTGAATAAATCAATAAAAAAACATGGCGACATAATAGGGTTTTCACAATATACCTTGTGAAAAGATCAATTTATAGAGAAAAATTTGATTAGCGTAGTCCTATGCCTCAAATTATCAAATCGTCAGTCTTCGGCAAACTCTGCCTTCATAGTCTTAATCCCTTACGCAACGTACAGATAATCCGAGGCTTTTGTGGTCGTTATTCGGTTCGACTACACTGCTATAATAGTATATAAAACGGTTCCATGCGTTGGTGGTATTGTCTTCGCTGGCACTCCACCAGCAACCGTTGCTTATCATATAGCTGAATTTACTACTATAGCTACGATATCCACCTGGGAGGGCAGTGAAGCCGGTTTCGTTTGTTGCTCCAGAGTTAGGTGTGTACCAATGGATGGTGCCTGTCTCTTTGAGTTTACCTCCGGCAACACCTTCACCTCCAAGGTAGTCTGTTAGCAGGCTCCATTCCTCGTCGGCAGGCAGATGCCAACCCGTCGGGCAGGCTACCATAGCAGCAGGCCAGTTGTAAAGTACACCATAGGTTTGGTAATTTTCTGTGGCTTTAGCATTGGCCACATTGTTGCCATGATAATCATATACGTAATAATATGGAACTGAATAGGAAGATATTACGGGGCCTACTACATTGGGCAGGTATTTCAGGTTCTCGGCCATCCAAACTTGCTCACCTATGGTTACATACTTATAAACTGTCCCATCCCTATCATCTGTAAAGGTGCCGTCATCGGTTACCACTATATAATCGGTTTTTGTTTGAGTATCTTCACCACCACTGTTTATGGCAGTCAGCTTCACTGTATAGGAGCCCGTATCTGTATATGTTTTTGAAGGATTTTGTTCACTACTTGTAGTGCCATCACCAAAGTCCCAATACCAGCTAGTAGGGTTATTGGAACTTTGATCGGTAAAGCTTACTATAAGCGGGGCCTGACCATTTGTCGGACTTCCAGTAAAGTCGGTTATGGGCGGATTAACTAAAGGAGTAACGGTAATATAGTCTGTTTTTAGTTGCGTGTCTTCACCACCACTGTTTATAGCTGTTAGAGTTATGGTATAGGTACCTGCATCCGTATAGGTTTTTGAAGGATTTTGTTCGTTACTTGTAGTGCCATCACCAAAGTCCCAATACCAGCTAGTAGGGTCATTGGAACTTTGATCGGTAAAGCTTACTATAAGCGGAGCCTGACCATTTGTCGGACTTCCAATAAAGTCAGTTATGGGTGGATTAACCGAAGGAGTAACGATAATATAGTCTGTTTTTATTTGTGTATCTTCACCACCACTGTTTATGGCAGTCAGCTTCACTGTATAGGAGCCTGCATCCGTATAGGTTTTTGAAGGGTTTTGTTCGTTACTTGTACTACCATCGCCAAAATCCCAGTTCCAGGTGGTAGGATTACTAGAACTTTGGTCGTTGAATTTTACCGTAAGCGGTGCTATTCCATTTGTTGGATTGCCTATAAAATCAGCAGTGGGCTTATCAATATTATTTTCCTTCCCACAGCTATTGAATAATAAAACCAAAAGTCCAAGAAATAAGAAAGGAATAGATGTGTGAAATATGTTTTTCATGTCGGAATATTTTTATTGTTTTTTCATCATAAATTTTTCTTCTTTTGTGTTTCATATGAAGAATTTAACTTAAGCTTCCGCCACAAAAATAATGATTTTTGTTGTACTTAAAACAGTCAGAAGAAGTTTTTTCAGCACACAATTAGTATATGCATAATTTATAAATTAAATACTTTGAATGAACAGGTTTTAATTTACCCCTTCAATCTGCTACATTGCATTATGCGTTGTATTGTAATAATATACACTTAGCTAAAAACTTTTAAGGTCTGTGAGATTTAAATCAGATCTTAATTCCAAAAGTAGCCTCATATAATTCATGAGTTACATCTGTGTATGGGAATTTGTTTTTTTCAGAAAAACAGATAGAAAACCCTTATGTTTCAAATAGTCTTAATCTCTTACGCAACGAACCGAAAACCCGTGACCTTTATTGGTGAAGCTTCGGTTTACGTGGCTTTCATTATATGTCATGAATCGGTGTCGTCCAAAGTGGGTTGTGTACTCATCGGTAGTCCACCAATATCCGGTTTTTCCAATATTGTAAAAGAAGTTCCCCTGATTGTCGTAATATCCGCCCGGTAGGGCTGTAAAGCCTGTTTCATTGGTAGCTCCGGTATTTGGTGCTTGCCAATGGGCTGTATCGGCTTCTTTAAGTTTTCCAGCTGCATTTGCTTCTTCATTTAAGAAGTTGGTTAGCGCTGTCCATTCCTCATCACCAGGCAGATGCCAGCCTGCCGGACAGGCTTCTATAGCAGCAGGCCAGTTGTAAAGCACACCATAGGTTGAATAGTATTCTGTGGTTTTAACTGCTGCTACATCAGTGCCATCATAATAATAAATATAGTAATGCGGGTCGGTAATTGAGTTTGTACCAGGGCCAACCACTTCGGGCAGGTATTTCAGGTTTTCGGCCATCCAGACCTGTTCACCTATGGTTACATATTTATAAACTGTCCCATCTCTATCATCGGTAAAGCTGTCACCTTCGACTACTACTATATAATCGGTTTTTACCTGAGTATCATGGCCACCACTGTTTTTAGCTGTCATCTCTACAGTGTATATGCCGGCTTCCGTATATGTTTTTGAAGGGTTTTGTTCGTTACTTGTAGTACCATCGCCAAAATCCCAGTTCCAGGTAGTAGGATTATTAGAACTTTGGTCGCTGAAGCTTACCGTAAGCGGTGCTATGCCGCCTATAGGACTGCCGGTGAACTCAGCAGCAGGCTTGAAGGTGTCATTTTTTTTCTTACAACCGCTCACTAATAAAAACAGACACCCAAAAAATAAAATAGTGACTCTTCTTTTCATGTCAAATTGTTTCATTTGGCTTTTAAAACGAATTCTTAGTTTCGTAACTTTTTATGTGAAATACTAACTTAGATTCAAGGTAAATATTGTATCAAAAGTAGATATTCCCTTGTATTGGTCAAGTATTTGGGATTGTTTTTCTGTGGCACAAAAGCAATACAAGCAGCAGTAGCAGCCTCAAAAATATTGCGTAAGATATATTTCTAAAGCTGCTTATTACGTATGATATTTCGTGAATATTTTGCTATGTCTGCAAAGTATTCTTACTGCTTGCCGGTTTGAAGTTATTATCAGGCAATGGAATAAATTCTTTATTATCGTTTGGGGGCAGAATTATTTTGCCATTTTTCCAATCGTGTTTGGCTTGTTCGATGCGTTCACGTTTAGATGACACGAAGTTCCACCAGATAAACCTTTCGCCTACTGGTTCTCCGCCAAGCATCATCAGGCTAGCCGATTCTTTAGCTGTCAGTATTGGGTCTTGTTCTTGTGAGAACACTAACATTTGTCCTTGTTTATAGCTACGTCCTGCTGATTCTATAGATCCTTTGGCTATATACACGCTTCGTTCGCTATACGAGTGTGGGAGATTGATTTTAGCCTGCGGTTCTAACTGTATATGCAGGTAAAACAACGGTGAGTGGATATTGACATTACTTTTTTCGCCAAATGCTTCACCGGCTATCAGTCGCATCCACACACCTTTCTCGGTTAATACCGGTAGTTGTTCAGGTTTATAATTAAAAAAGGAAGGTTCGTTTTCTTCTACTTCTTCGGGTAAAGCTACCCATGTCTGTATCATATCCAACTCTCCGTCTTTGAGCAACTGAGGGTCTTCAAAGCGTTCGGAATGGGCAATACCTTTTCCGGCAGTCATCCAGTTAACCTCTCCCGGACGGATAATCTGTTCGATACCCAAGCTGTCGCGATGGGTCACACTTCCATTGAATAAATACGTTAGGGTAGATAGTCCGATATGAGGATGAGGCAATACATCCATAGAAGATATCTCACTCGGAAAATCGGCTATAGGGCCTGCATGGTCCATGAAAATAAAAGGACCCACCATTCGCCTGAGACGAAATGGCAGTATCCTTTTTACTTTTAAATGTGTACTGATGGCAGCTGTTCGTGCCGAAATGATAAGGGTAGGCATATGATGGATGTAAGGTTACCTCTTCTGATAGAAAAAGATATAGTCTAACGATAGCTTGCCAGGGCCTAACAGAGTTAATGCGATGAAAGAGCTAAGATAAAAGAAACGCAACTCTAAGATAGAAAACCCGTCTCCAACAATAAAGGCATGGAAAATAAAGATGACTATAAAGTTAATTGTCAATACTAAGGTTGCAAACCTTGAGAATAAGCCAATAGCCAATAATATGGCGCAGATACTTTCGGCAAAGGTGGAAAGGTAAAACGAGGTGGTTGCCCCAATACCTATGGGATTCATGAAATGAATCTCCTGTCCGCTGAAGGCTAACATCAGTTTTTCAAAACCGTGGCCGTATAATAAAACCATACTGGCCACTAATCGCAAAAGGAATAAACCAATATCATTACCGGTTCTGAATTCCTTTGTTAAAAAGGATATGATATTCATAGCTGATAGTTTAAATAATAAATAGTTGATAAAAGAATTATATATAGTTTTTTTGTGGCTTTTTCTTTTTGACTGATTACACAATCAGAGGGCAGTGTAAGAGCATAAGGCATTGAATCTGGAAGTAAGTCATCCATATTCTGGTAGTTTTGATGCCTGAACAGTGCCGCTGCAAGCATGAAAACCGATAATACACAGGCCGATTTCAAGAGTGTCATATTGTTTTTTAGGTAAATGTCATGCCCAAAAATACAAATAAATCAATTCATCCGATGTTTTTGTCTTAATTTTATTGTGCCGACTGTTCGTTCTTAAGTTCTGCCGATATGAAACAGTATCATTCAAATAGGCTTATATGGGTTTTTTTAAAGGCGGTGAGCTATATACGAAGTCGCTCAAACTTGAGTATCAGCTTGGTTTGTTTTTTTGTGAAGCATATAGCACGGATTTGTAATGAATCAGGTATAAAGAGCATATCTTTTATGCTTGTGTAAAACGATCTGGATATGCTTGATTTTAGTTAGCAGCCTGATTCAACACATTTTATCCTGATAAATTTGTTTTATTCTAAAAAGTTCTTATTTTTACCGATTAAAACATCAAAGCAATGAAAGCAATCAATTATCTGACAGCCTTGATGGTACTCGATAAACTGTATCTGTTATTAGTTATTCGATTAATGGGAATCGTATATACAACAGATAAACAGAGGGTTATATCTTTTCCCCCTCCATTTCTTGGAGGTGCTGTTTTCTTTAAGGTCATCAAGCGTATTGAGTTTTCAGATTTTTCATTGAACTATGATTTACTTACATTAAAAAACAAATTTATCTTCAGTTTGGGCAAGAATAAATTCTTCAACCATAGGCTGCATGAGATTTTTCATGCGGCTGATAAGCTCCAATGGAAAAATAAACAAGACAAGAAGTCAACTATAGATACAAATTTTAATACTACTAAACCATGAAGACTCTAATTATCTCACTTTTTATAATTTGTACTATCTTTTTAGCACAAAAACAATCAATTGGTCAACAATTCATTGAAAACGATACTATCTGGTCCTCCGATACTGTTAGGATATATAATGATATAGTGGTGGAGTATCCTGCTATACTTACTATTAACCCTGGCGTATATGTAGAGTTTCAGGATAACTATAGCATAGATGTTTATGGCAAGCTGATTGCCATTGGTTCTGGTAAGCTTCCCATTATTTTCACTATAGCCGATACGAATAGTTTTGGCGATACAGCCACTCTTGCAGGAGGATGGGGTGGAATAAAGTTTCTTCAGAATCAATATGATACTTCCATCATAAATTATTGTCATTTTTATTATGGGAAAGCTGTTGATCCAGGTACTAATCCTTTGACCTCTTCTAACGAAAACTTAAAAGGTGGAGCAATTTATTGTAATGTGTATTCACATTTGGAGATTTCAAATTCTATGTTTGCGCATAACAGATCAATTTTTTCTGGTGGAGCTGTATATGCAATCAATTTACAAAGCTTAATCATCAGAAACAATTATTTTATTAGTAATTCTACTTTACAATATGGTGGAGCACTTTGGATAAATAAAGTGAATAAAGCTGAAGTATCCAATAATATTTTCAGAGAAAATCAAGCTGTTCGATTCAGTGAAAACGCATGGGGAACAGCGATTAATGGGGTGGGTGCTGCAATATGGTTAGGGGCACAAACAAATAATTCAGTTATTTTCAATAATATGATTACGAATAATATATCTCCAAATGCTGCATTATATGAAACAAGCTATAATTGCTCAGTTTTCAATAATATAATAGCAAATAATAGGGGACCTGGCTCAATGATTGGCCATTCACTTTCTGTTTCATCATATATTAATAATACTATTGTAAACAACAAAGGGTTTTCTCATAACAAGTGCGGGATAGTATTCTTCAGCAATAATATCCTGATGAGAAACAACATCGTACATGGAAACACTTCTGATTACTATGGCTATAAACCGATACAGATTTATTCATTTGATCTTGCTATTGCTGATTTCGCCTACTCCTGTATTCCGGATGAAGCTATTTATTATCAGGGTGAGGGTAATATTCAGGATGATCCACAGTTTGTAAACCCCACTCCCGATGCAGGACCTGATTACGATGGTCTTTCTGCCGACTGGTCGCTACTTGACAGCTCGCCCTGTGTGAACACCGGCACTCCCGACACTAGTGGTCTCAACCTGCCTGCAACTGATTTGCGTGGCAACCCTCGTATCTATGGCATACGTATAGATATGGGAGCTATAGAAAACCAGACAGTAGTCGGGTTGCCTGAAAACCTGTTGGTAAACGCCCGTGTGCAGGTAAGTCCTAACCCTTTTGGTCAGAGCTTTAAGGTGATATCACCCGGCAGGGAAAAGATCAGCAGCTTTAGGTTGTTTAACCAAAAGGGTCAACAAATAGGAATGGAAACCCTGATGCCAATGGATCAAATACTTGTTTTCGATCTGGGGTATCAGCCTCCCGGCCTCTACCTGTTGGTAACCCGCTTTGAAGATGGTACAAGCGAAACAACGAAATTAGTGAAGTACTAAGTGAAAAATTGGTTATAGATAGCGGCCTGATTCAACACATTTTATCCTGATAAATTTGTTTTATTCTAAAAAGTTCTTATTTTTACCGATTAAAACATCAAAGCAATGAAAGCAATCAATTATCTGACAGCCTTGATGGTACTCGATAAACTGTATCTGTTATTAGTTATTCGATTAATGGAAATCGTATATACAACAGATAAACAGAGGGTTATATCTTTTTCCCTATCATTTCTCGGAGGTGCTGTTTTCTTTAAGGTCATCAAACGTATTGAGCTTTCAGATTTTTCATTGAACTATGGTTTACTTACATTAAAAAACAAATTTATCTTCAGATTGGGCAAGAATAAATTCGTTAGTCGATGGCTGCCTGATTTGAAAATAGGCAACCAAAATAAAAGTTGTTAATACGAAAATGTTTAATTTTAACTTAATCAAAATGAGAAAATATATAGTTTTAATAATTTTATTTGTCCCTGTAGCTTTTCTGGTATTAAAATTATCTGCTGTTGATATTCAGGTTGATGATGAACAGCAGTTGCCTTGTGGTCAATATGGTACGATTGTAATGAATTTCAATGGTAATAGAGGTTGCCCTTATGCTTTTGATTTTAACTCACTTGTAAACAGTAATTGTATGATTGTAGATATTGACCTTGATCGAAGTATAAGTGGCATTCAACATTATAAGGAAACACAAATGTGTGTTACCTGGACAAACGGATATGATGGCGTCATACATATGTTACCTAAAAGCGGATATGGCGGTCAGGGTTTCACTGTTTCGAATGATGTAATCGTCCATTTTACGAACAATACCACTGAAGAACTTACTTGGACTATGTATGTGAATGATTATGGCGGACCTTATCCGGCCTCCTGTTATTAATATTGTTACCAAGCTGGCAGATTTTTTTCTGCCAGTTTGGTACTTTCAAATAAATACAATAAGCAGTATATGAAAAGAGTGTACTATTTCTTAGTGTTGTTTCAAATAATTATTTTTGGAAGCAGCATTACTGCTCAGGAAAAGCTTGAGATAAGTTTCGAAGGGCATTACTACGGTCAGGCTGTCAGGTTAGATAGTGTGCTGATCAGAAATATT
>Ga0265293_10013862_pt1 | contig 10368 bp, 9 predicted proteins | sample Munlanlewell138R_FD_192505 | JGI IMG/M metagenome (GOLD analysis project Ga0265293, IMG submission 192505) | Leachate microbial communities from a municipal landfill in Southern Ontario, Canada - Leachate well 138R | ecosystem: Engineered > Solid waste > Landfill > Unclassified | place: Canada...
TCAAACAGTTGACGCAACTAATCCTCCACTGCGCTAACAGATTCTAAGCCTTTCCACAACGCAATCTTAATCAAATATATAAGCTCTTTCGTAGATGCCGTGATGTATATTATACGGGCAGCATTGTGGAGAAACCGTATAACTTCTTAACGAAATGGAGGAAAAGCGAAATCATAGCACAGACAGGGCTTATTATAAACTAGTCCTATTTAATGTAACGGGGGGAGTTTGATTTCGCCCGAAATGAGTTTAGAAGTTTAGGTTTCGTAACTCTGCTGCTGTATAATATACACCGGCATAAAGAACGAGCTTTATCGCATATGCCGAATTCTTAGAAAGTTGCATAGATAGGCAAGTTAGACCTATTAAAATCATATTCTGCGTGCTAAGCCTATTATGTAACTTTTTCAAAATTCGATACTATATAAGCTTTACACCTTTCTGCAATTACACAAAGAATATATGCTTACACCTTCCTGCAAATGCAGGTATGATACACATCGATAATGTATGCGGAGCGATATGCTATTTTAAATACTTCAAATACCGGGGAATTGATATATAATAGAAGTATCAAATGCAAGAGGAGAATTTTTGTGAAAGATACTGTTCTGGAAGAATTGAGGGAAAACAGTGCCGAATATCTTTCCGGTGAGGAATTGAGTAAAAAATTAGGCGTTTCTCGGACATCCATTTGGAAGCATATAAAGAAACTAAAAGAAGAAGGATATATTATAGAATCTTCTACGAAAGTAGGTTATAAACTTATTGGAGCACCTGATATTCTGTATCCTAAGGAAATAGAAAGACTAATTGATACTGAAATAATTGGCAGAAAGATAATATTTTTTGAATCTATTGATTCAACGAACAACTATGCAAAGATGATTGCTGCTGACAGTTTTATAGAAGGGATGTTAATAGTTGCGGAAGAACAAACACTGGGTAAGGGTAGAATGGGAAGAGGCTGGATATCGCCAAAGGGAAAAGGAATCTGGGTATCAATAATGTTAAAACCTGATATGAAACCCGAACAAGCGATGCAGATAACTATCATTGCCTCCTATGCTGTAGCAAAGGCCATAAAAGAAGTGAGCAATTTAGAGGCATTGATTAAATGGCCTAATGATATTGTAGTAAATGGTAAAAAGGTTTGTGGCATCCTAACGGAAATGGGTGCCGAAATGGATGCAATAAACTATTTAATTGTAGGCATTGGCATTAACACAAATATAGATAAGACGAGTTTCACACAAAGAGGATTAAATACTGCTACATCCTTAAAAATAGAAGCCGGAGAAAATATTGATAGAAAGCTTTTATTGTCTGAAATAATAATGAATTTTGAAAAACTATATTTGGATTTAGCAAAAAATTTAGATATTACAAATATTATAAACAATTATAAAAAACTGAGCGTAACTTTAGGTAAAGATGTGAGGATTATATATAATAATGAAGAGCAACTTGGATTTGCAAAGGACATAAATAATTCAGGTCAGCTTGTAGTGATTTTGGAAAATGGAGAAGAAATAGAGATTGTATCAGGGGAGGTTTCTGTTAGAGGCATTTATGGGTATGTATAAAGCAGACGTAATCTAAGCATGCTTTATAAACATATCGAAGAATGTAAGATATAGCTGCATGTTTTTCTATATGGAGATAGTTAAGGTATGAACAGTAAATGGAAATATTGATGAAGATTCTGAATAAATAAAACTAGTTGTATTAAGTAGCAAATGATGATAAAATTATTTTGGCCGACATCTTCAATGGGTCGGACTATCAAAAATCGATATAATATCGTCCGGTATCCTTAGTGAATCGGAACGGAGGTGCAGAAATGTATAGCGAAAAGGTAAAATCGTATAACTCAATCAGGAAAATGGCGGTTACAGGTATGTTAGCAGCGGTTTCTATACTATTAGGCAGCACACCTTTGGGTTTTATACCTATAGGTCCTACCAAAGCTACTATAATGCATTTACCTGTAATAATTGGAGCAATTATGGAGGGGCCCCTAGTCGGAGCAGGGATAGGTTTAATATTTGGTATATTCAGCATGATACAAGCCGTAATGGCTCCAACAATTACTTCTTTTGTTTTCCTTAATCCTTTGGTTGCTGTTCTGCCTAGGATAATAATCGGGTTGACAGCATATTATACTTACAAGATGACAAAGAATTCTTCCGTTACTGCGGCAATAGGTACTTTAACTAATACTATAGGGGTTTTAGGTATGATTTATCTAATCTATGGGGCCCAGTTTGCGGAGGCGTTGGGACAAGAAAAGGCAAGAGCCGGTGCATTAATTTTAGGGATAGCAACTGCTAATGGCATACCCGAGATAATAGTTGCGGTTTTAGTTGTAACAGCAGTTGTTGCTGCGCTTAAGAAGATGAAAAAGGTTTAAATAAGCCAGGCAAAATGCCTGGCTTATATTAAATAGAGTAGGAGTGATGGCCTGTGATACTGGTTATAGATGTTGGTAATACGAATACAGTATTGGGATTATATGAAGACAAGAAACTCCTTGATTACTGGAGAATAAAAACAGATGCAAAAAAAACATCGGATGAATATGGTTTGATGATTTATCATTTATTCGAATTTTGCGGATATGAAATGAAAAATGTCAATAATATTGTAATATCTTCAGTAGTACCGACTATAATGTACACATTGCAACATATGGTGAGAAAGTTTTTTAGTAAAGAAGCATTGGTAGTAGGCCCCGGAATCAAAACCGGGATGAATATAAAGTATGAGAATCCAAGGGAAGTAGGTGCAGATAGGATTGTTAATGCTATTGCGGCATTTGAACAGTATGGTGGGCCCCTTGTTGTAGTTGATTTTGGCACAGCGACAACTTTTTGTGCTATATCTGAAAGTGGTGATTATTTAGGAGGCGCAATTTCGCCGGGGATCCAAATATCTATGGATGCACTATTTCAAAAAACTGCTAAGTTGCCGAGGGTGGAACTGATAAAACCAAATACCCTAATATGTAAAAACACTGTAAATAGCATGCAAGCGGGAATAATATTCGGTTTTGCCGGCCAAGTTGATTATATTGTAAAACGCATGAAAAATGAGCTGGGAAGTGAAAATACAAAAGTTATAGCAACCGGCGGCTTCGCACGTTTAATAGCTTCAGAATCCGAGACAATTGATGTTGTTAATAACCTTCTTACTTTAGAAGGTTTAAGAATTATATATGAAAGAAATAAAGAAACAGCGATTTAAGGAGAACTTATGGATATAGGCGGAGTTAAGACGGAAACTAATATATTCCTTGCTCCTATGGCTGGAATATCAGATATAACATTTAGAACTATTTGTAAGGAATTTGGGTGCGGGCTTACATATACTGAGATGATAAGTGCAAAAGGTATATACTATAAAAATAATAATACTTACAAACTTATGAAGATGCACAAAGAGGAAAAACCTATTGCAATGCAGATTTTTGGGAACAATCCGGATATTATGGCTGATTCAGCTATTCAAATGGAAAAAGCCGGTGCTGATATAATTGATATAAACATGGGCTGCCCAACTCCTAAAATTATTAATAACGGTGACGGCTGTGCTCTTATGAAAAAACCCGATTTGGCAGGCAAAATTATTCATGCCGTAGTTAATTCTGTAAATATTCCGGTTACGGTTAAAATTAGAAAGGGATGGGATGAGAAAAGCATAAATGCGATTGATATAGCGCAAATAGCGGAAGAAAAGGGTGCACAGGCAATAACTATTCATGGGAGAACGAGACAACAGTTTTATAGTGGCAAAGCGGATTGGGAGATAATTAAAAAAGTCAAAAGCATAATAAGTATTCCTGTTATCGGTAATGGAGATATATTTACAGCTGAAAATGCAAAAAAAATAATTGATGATACAAATTGCGATGGTATTATGGTAGGAAGAGGTGCTCATGGGGATCCGTGGGTTTTTGATAGAATTATTACATATTTGAAAAACGGTGTATTGCTTCCTAAACCGACTGTAGAGGAAAGAATAAATATGATAATAAGGCATATGAATAAAATGATAGAACTTAAAGGAGAATATAACGGAATAAAGGAAATGAGAAAGCATATAATTTGGTATCTTAAAGGATTACCCGATACAAATAGAATAAAAAGACAGATTTTTAGCTTGATTGATAAGGAAGAAATAATAAAACTACTAAAAGGCTATTTAGACTCTTTTTATTTTAAAAAACATAACAATGCGCAAACTACCAAAATATAAAACTAAACAACAAATCTGATATTTAAAAGGCCCTAATATTTTCAAGAAAGGGGAGTTTGCATCATGAAACGTGTTGTAAGTGTTAGTATAGGATCGTCTAAAAGGGATCATAAAGTAAGCTTAGACTTTCGTGGCGAAGAAATAGTTATTGAAAGAATAGGCACTGATGGAGATATACGAAAAGCCATAAATATCATAAAGGAGTTGGACGGGAAAATTGATGCTTTTGGAATGGGTGGTATAGACATTTTTATTAGAACCGGGAACAAAAAATACGTAATCAAGGATTCGCTTCAAATAAAAAATGCGGCAAAAATTACCCCTATAGTTGACGGTTCAGGCCTTAAAGCATCATTAGAAAGACAACTGCCCAGATTTATAAATGATAATATCTTACCTTTAAAGGGTGAAAAGGTCTTTATACTAACAGCTGTCGATCGCTATGGAATGGCTGAAGGGTTTGCTGAAATGGGTTGTGACTTAATTATAGGGGATGTAATGATTGCTTTAGGTCTAAATATACCTATATTTTCATTAAAAAGACTTGAGAAGGTTGCTTCTATAGCGGCACCTATAGTATGCAGGCTACCTTTTGAAATGCTTTATCCCACCGGTAATGCTCAAAATAAAGGTGAAAGATCGACAGGCAAATATGATAAATATTTTTACGGGGCAAAAATAATTGCAGGTGATTTTCATTATATAAAAAGGCATCTGCCTTCCAATATGAAGGGGAAAATAATTGTTACTAATACAGTTACAGAGGAGGATATTGATTGGCTGGAAAGTAAAAATGTAAAGACTTTAATAACATCAACTCCAAACTTATCAGGTAGGTCCTTTGGAACTAATGTTATTGAGTCTTTGGCAGTTGCTATAATAGGGAAGAATCCTGATACGATAACAGGGAAGGAATACCTAGAATTTCTGGAAGATATAGGTTTTGAACCGAGAATAATTCATTTTGAAGATATTGCTATGGAAAGCGTATAATCTTGAAGCAGGTTATCTTCACTTAGCAATATAATAGTGTTAAATTGAGTGCTTTAATAAGACCTTGACAATACTAAAGTGCTATTTTATAATAAACAAATAACAAGATAAGCAAGCACTGGAAGGAAGTTCTTTTGCAGTGCTTGTTATATTCATATATAGGAAAGAATTTGAAATTTTATAGTTAAATAAATTTATATTTTAAAGGGGAGACGGAATATGTCGTTTAATAAAGAAAATATATTAACAGTATCCGGGTTAGCGAGACTAGAGAATGAACTAAACCTTTTAAAAACCAAAAAGAGAACGGAAATAGCGCAAAGAATAAAACAGGCACTTGCATTTGGGGATATAACAGAGAATTCCGAATATGATGAGGCAAAGAATGAGCAAGCGTTTATTGAGGGGCGTATTGCACAACTTGAGAATATACTAAAAAATGCAAAGGTTATAGATGATGAGGACATAGATACAGAAAAAGTAAGTATTGGTGCGAAAGTAAAGTTAAAAGTAATAGATGAAGAATATGATGATGAAGTAGAATATACACTAGTTGGCTCTGCAGAGGCAGATCCGATTAATTTAAAAATATCAAATGAGTCTCCCGTGGGTAAAGCAATTCTAGGCAAATCTATAGGCGAAAAGGTGGAAATAAATGTTCCTGATGGTATAATTAAGTATGAGATTTTACAGATTAATAAATAGGAGGTATCTAAATGGCAAATGATGAATTAAACCTAAGTGAAATATTGAGGGTAAGAAGAGAAAAACTTAAAAAACTTAAAGAAGAGGGTAAAAACCCATTTGACATAGTAAAGTATGATGTAACACATCATTCAGACATTATTAAAGAAAAGTTTGAAAAAACGGAAGGTTCTTTTGTATCAGTTGCAGGTAGGATTATGTCTATGAGAGATATGGGAAAGGCATGTTTTTTTGATGTTCAAGATAGATATGATAGAATTCAAGTTTATGCAAAGACTAATGATTTAGGTGAAGAGAACTATAGTGAATTAAAAGGTTATGATATTGGAGATATAGTTGGCGTAAAAGGTAAGGTTTTTAAAACTAAAATGGGGGAAATATCTATTCACGCTGAGGAAGTGATTTTACTGACAAAATCCCTATTACCTTTACCGGAAAAGTGGCATGGGTTAAAGGATGTAGATATAAGATATAGGCAAAGATATGTGGACTTGATAGTCAATTCGGAAGTTAGAGCTACTTTTGAGAAGAGGACTAAAATTATTCAAGCTGTTAGAAAATTTTTTGACGATAGAGATTTTTTAGAGGTTGATACTCCGATTCTGGCTACTATTGCTAGCGGCGCTGCAGCAAGGCCTTTTAAGACACATAGTAATGCATTAGGTATAGACTTATATCTTAGAATTGCTACGGAATTGTACTTAAAGAGACTTATAGTCGGTGGTTTTGAAAGGGTTTATGAAATGGGCAAGGATTTCAGAAATGAGGGTATAAGTGTCAGACATAATCCTGAATTTACTATGATAGAGCTATATCAAGCCTATGCAGATTATAACGATATGATGGATCATTGCGAGCAATGTGTGGCTTATTGTGCCCAAGAAGCCTTAGGAACGACAAAGATAGTATATCAGGGTACGGAAATTGATTTGACACCTCCATGGAATAAAATGACTATGATTGATGCCGTGAAAAAATATTCAGGAATAGATTTTAATGAAATAAAAGGGGATGAAGCGGCAAGGGAAATAGCTGTGAAGCTTGATGTTATTGATGAATTAAAAAAAGACCTTAAATATTGTACTTGGGGAGATATATTAAATGCGGCCTTTGAGGCATATGTAGAAGAACATCTGATACAACCAACTTTTATTATTGATTATCCCGTAGAGATTTCTCCATTAACTAAAGGGAAAAAGGATGATCCCACTATTACCGAAAGGTTTGAGGCATTTATTTACGGCAGGGAAGTTGCTAATGCATATTCGGAATTAAACGATCCCATTGTACAAAAAGAGAGGTTTTTGCAGCAGCTTCAAGACAAAGAATACGGTGATGATGAGGCTTATGCAATGGATGAAGATTTTGTTACTTCTTTGGAGGTTGGCATGCCGCCTACCGGCGGAATGGGAATAGGAATAGATAGGATAATAATGTTTCTGACTGATTCTTATTCAATTAGAGATGTAATACTATTTCCGACAATGAAACCTTTAGAATAAAAATATAAATAAAAAAACGGCTCCGCTGCAAATGTAACGGAGCTCTTTATATTTAAAGATTAAATTATGATTTTTGGAAATACTAATTTTAAACCTTTTCACAACGTAATCTTAATCAAATATTAATAATTTACAATAAGGGAATATTAATTTATACCATGTAAGAACAGTAGTTATACAATGTATTATTAAAAAACATTTGGAGATAGTGTTGATTTTTATACGAATAAATAGTATAAAAAGATAGGGTATTATTTTTAAATATAGAAATGTCGCAATTTTAACTAAAGAAATGGAGGAGTATTAATGAACTTAGAAAATATGTTCAAACTTAAGGAACATAATACAACAGTGAAAACTGAAATCATTGCAGGGATTACGACTTTCATGACTATGGCTTACATAATCATTGTAAATCCCATTATTTTATCTGAAGCGGGAATGGACTTTGGTTCCGTGCTTACAGCAACATGTTTGGCCGCAGGATTAACTACAATTTTTATGGCCTTTTATGCTAATTATCCTTTTGCTCTTGCACCGGGCATGGGTTTAAACTCGTTCTTTGCATTAGGTGTAGTAGTGGGTATGGGCTATAGCTGGCAACTGGCTTTGGCAGCAGTATTTATAGAGGGTATTATATTCATAATAATGTCTTTTCTTAAAGTAAGGGAGGCTATAATTGATTCTATTCCTGCGAACCTAAAATATGCTGTAAGCGTAGGTATAGGTTTGTTTATCGCTTTTATTGGTTTTTCAAATGCCGGCATAGTAGAAGCCGGAGGGGCAATTCTTCAGTTGGGAGATATGAAAGACCCAAATGCTATTTTAGCGGTGATTGGTCTTATTATTACCGGCGTATTGCTGCATAAGAGAGTTAAAGGTGCTTTATTTATCGGAATTATTATTTCTACAATTATAGGATTTTTTATGGGAATTGCGCAACTTCCAACAAGCATTATAGAAATATCTTCAATGTCTCCTACCTTTCTTGCAGCCTTAAAGGTAGATTGGTCTCAGATATTCAGTTTAGATTTTTTGATTATTATTTTTACATTTTTATTTGTTGATATTTTCGATACTGTGGGAACTGTTATAGGAGTCGCTTCTAAGGCGGATATGCTTGACAAGGATGGAAAACTTCCAAAAGCAAGTCGTGTACTGCTTGCAGATGCCATAGGCACAACAATGGGAGCATTGTTTGGAACAAGCACTGTTACAACATATGTTGAAAGTGCATCAGGAGTCGCAGAAGGAGGAAGAACCGGCTTAACTTCATTAACAACAGGGGTAATGTTTTTATTTGCTTTATTATTTTCACCCATCTTTTTAATAGTACCCGGAGCAGCAACTGCACCTGCATTAATACTTGTTGGCCTATTTATGATGGAGCCTATTTTGAAAATTGACTTAACAGACTATACTGAAGCTATACCGGCATTTTTGACCATAATCATGATGCCTATAGCTTATAGCATTTCTGAAGGAATTGTTTTTGGCATGTTGTCTTATACATTATTGAAAGCTTTTACCGGTAAAGCAAAGGAAGTTTCAGTGGTTATGTATATCTTATCTTTGATCTTTATTTTTAGATTTATTATATGAAATTGAGTTGAAACAATAAATTAATAAAACAAAGCAGTTAAACAAAAAGGCAATATTAGGTAAAGCCTTACCTAATATTGCCTTTTTTAGTTTCTGCTTTTTAATGTTTCATTTTCGATGCTCACTATGTATTTTTTTGATTCATCGCTTAGCATATCAACAAGTTTCTTTCTATAAAGTTGTCTGACACTCTTTTTTGTAGAATTCCTATCCTTAGCCAAATCCCTCCAAGATAATTTTTTTCTATTATAATATATATCAATGTCACAAAGTCTGATATCATCATTTGTATGTTCGAGACCTATCATTATACTTTTAATATAAGACGGGTCATAGAAGGTAAAGAATTTAAGGCTATACACTCCAACCGGCATTAAGATAAAAGGATAGTCCTTTGACCAAGCTTCGCCAAGAACGATACCAAGTTCAAGATGTTCTATTACATGCATGAGTCTTCTGTAATGGAAAGGATAGGCGTTGTAAATATCATATATCCTAATTTCGAGTTCGTACCAATTTTTATTTGCCAGCCCTTCATTAAGGTATCTTAGTGCGTTCATTTTAAGATTTCTGTATAAGCTTTTTGTGTTATAATCAATTTGCAAACATTTTTCGTAGAAATCATTTAATCCAAGATTTATATTTAAAGGCTTTTCTGTAAATGCAATAACACTGCAATCAAGATCTAAATTAAAAGAAGTTTCAATGATACTGCTTATTTTCCCTTCATAGTCTTTTAATATGGAATAGATTATTTTATTTTTATCACCAAAAGTTCTAAAGATAATAAATCTGGGAGCCATTTTTACACTCTTTATTATGTTATAAGTCCTTTCGTTAATAACTTTACACAGTATAGAATCTAAATCCATGGCAATCAAGTATAAGCAAGAAACATCATCTATAATAGAAGGCTTTGCTATATCTTCTGTTAAGTAAATCGCGGTATAATCTTCGTTTGATTTGGCGGAAACAGTGTGTATATTTGACTTTAATGCGTCAAAGTTTTCCAGCAGATATTTGTCCAATTCCTTTAAGTTATTAGTTTCTATAATTAAATATTTTGTGCTTTTTCTTACTAAAGAAATCATGAATTATTCCTCCTATCTCTTTATTTTGGATACCTTTCTCTTGTTATCTACAATATTCTTAGAATAACGAAGATAAATTTTATTATTATTATATATTTTCATTTTTTTACCCTACAATTCATTAATTATTTGACTTCCCGGCTGGCTACCCTGCATTCTAATAACTATTTTACTAATCAATTTTTCCAACTAACAAACTATTGTTATAAACCAATTTT
>Ga0265293_10013863_pt1 | contig 10367 bp, 9 predicted proteins | sample Munlanlewell138R_FD_192505 | JGI IMG/M metagenome (GOLD analysis project Ga0265293, IMG submission 192505) | Leachate microbial communities from a municipal landfill in Southern Ontario, Canada - Leachate well 138R | ecosystem: Engineered > Solid waste > Landfill > Unclassified | place: Canada...
TTCCCACGCTCCGCGTTGGAATGAAACCCTCACAAATACATAGGGTTCCACGCAGGAGCGTGGGAACCAGACAGATAAGGGTTAATTGCCAAAAAGCCGTTTGACAAGAAACCCGAGGGCAAAAAGAATGGGCAGATATTTCCACCAGGGCTTGGAGCGCATGTCCCTTTTTATTTTGTCTTTTTTGGCTTTTGCCGCAGCGTCATTGAGATTGCGAAGATCGAGCTCCCGGCTGAGATAAAGCCGCTCCTTGTCGTTAAGCTTTTTAACGGCAAGTTCCAAAATTTCGTCATCGCTGAGCCTGGCGTACTTTTTCGAGCGCCAGAGATCATCATCAATGCCAAGTTGCTGGTTGTTGGCCATAAAACAACTGTTTCCACAACATAAGGGGTCGGTTCTGATCATACTCCTCCCCAGAGTGGCGATAAAGAGGCTCATCCGACTTCTTCCTTACCGGAGTAATAAGTACAATGGCGAAAGGATAATGGCGCTGACTGAACGTGAAAACTGCAAACTTCGCCATTCCGCGCAGGCGGAAATCCATAACCTCGGCATCTTAAAGACACTGGATTCCCGCCTGGGCGGGAAAACGATTTGGGTCAGTGTCACTCAACGGAAAGGATTAAATCGACATGGCAAGACCAGGCTTCAGCTTCGCCAATGACGGCAGAAAAAAACTGGCGGTAATCAGCCACGAGCGCTCAGGAACCCACTTTCTCATGAACACGGTGGCCAATCACTTCGGCTACATGTCAAAACCCTGGTGGAATTTTGATTTTGACAGCATGACCATCAACTTCCATGCTCCCGTGTCCATTCAAAAATACTTTCAGCAGTTCCATGACAAAAGCATCATCAATATCCTCAAATCCCACCACCCGGCGACATTTTTTGACGGCATTCTCGACTACATCACAGATCAATTTCATGTCCTGTATATTTATCGCGACCCCAGGGACGCGCTTATTAGCAACTGGAAATTGATTCGATCCTTTTCTTGGGATGAAGGCCCAAAGCCGGAAACTGCCGCCGAATTCATTCGTGCCGAACCCCGCGGTGGCATGATGCGCTATCAGAAAACCCAGGAGCGCAACATGCTTCACCGCTGGCAGAGCAATGTCAAAAGCTGGCTTGACGCCGCCGAACAAAATCCCAACCTGCCCATCTGCGTACTCAAATACGAAGAACTAAACGATAATTTTGAAAAGAGCCTAAGGCAAATCGAGCAATTTACCGGCATCAGCTGTGGGCAAATAGAAAAACCGAAAGTCAACGAAAACGTCATCGGACGCGGCGAGGGTAAAAGCGGCGGTTACAAAAACTACCTCGACAGCGAAGATCTGGAATTTATCGACAAAGAAGTCGGCGACTTTATGCGCACACTGGGTTATCACAACGACTAACCAGAAACTCGAAAATAGCCATGGGTCGTTGGCCAAGCGATATGAAAATGGATTCCTGCCTTCGCAGGAATGACAGCGTGGAACATATCAGACAGTAACCCCCTTCACGTCATTCCTGAGGAGCATTAATGTTGTTCCCTTGTCATTCCTGCAGATGAGTGAATATCACTCATTCGTACTTCCTGCGGAGGTATTAATGCCACTGTCTTTTCATTTCTGGGGAAGTATGCATACTATCCCCTTGTCATTCCTGCGAAGGAACGTCACCCTCGACCTGATCGGGGGCAGGAATCCAAAAAAGTTAATTAAAATCACAAAGGAAGTCCAAGGATGGCACGGCAACCTGCAGTATATATTCTGTCCAGCAAAAGAAATGGCACATTGTACGTAGGTGTTACAAGCAATCTGATCCAAAGAATATGGGAACACCGCAACGGCAAAATCGAGGGATTTACCGAAAAGTACAGAGTCTATAATTTGGTTTACTATGAATTACACTCTGAAATGGCTGCAGCAATTTTACGAGAAAAGCAAATAAAAAAATGGAAACGAGACTGGAAAATTAATCTGATTGAATCCTTTAATCCAGACTGGAAAGATCTTTGGCATAAAATCTGCCAATAAAAATTAAAAGGAGAATAGATTCCTGCCGCCGATCAGGTCGAGGGTGACAGGTGGGGAGGCGGGACAATCAGCTGATTATAGATTCCCGCCTACGCGGGAATGACATCAAGCAAAGTTTCTTAATATGGTGTTAAGGAACCACAAAGCTTCACTTCAAGGTTATTTCAGTCAATGAATAGGATTTCTTGTCATCCCTAAAAAAGATATAGGCCACTCCTTCGTCATTTATGCGGAAGCATCAATACCACTCCCTCGTCATTCCTGCTAAGGCAGGAATCCATAAACTAATAATTCTTATAGTCATCGCTGACAATATGGGCAACCAGATGGGTATAAATCATCGCCCTGTCGTTGATTGGTGGTTGCGCAGAAATGCGCTGCTTGATGGTTTTTAGCAGTTGTTTGGTATCTGCCCCCCAGGAAAGTGATTTTCGAAAAATCACATTATTGATAATCGAAGGATTGCGGTCATCGATCTTGCCGAGAATATCACTGTCTTTAAAAGCTTCGCTGAGGGTTGTCAAAAATGGCAGAGTAACAAAAATTTTAATCTTCCCTTGCCTAGCCAGCTCGCGCAGATAAATATCCTGGGGCAATGGCGAACCCATACCAGCTTCAAGAATATCCGCAATTTTTTGCTTACTACGTTTATTGACAATATAAGAACTGTTGCCCGCGGCATAAAGATTTTTTGCATCTTCAATCACAAAGCGATTGTTTGACTGAAGTTTATTTATTTTTGCAATAAGATTTTTAATGGCGCCTACATCACGATTAATTGCCAGAGTAAAATCGGTAAAAATAATATCCCAGTCACCAAGGTTTTCTGTGTGTTTGTCAAAATGACGAATAAATTGAGGAAAAGCCGTTGTCAGTTCAAAATCGTCTTCCAGTACGTGCAAATGACAGTCATGGGACAAGCTGTTTTTAACTGCATGAAGATGACTAAGCCAACAGCCAATTTTGCCAGCGCTAAGGCCAGACGTCTTATACTGTTCGGCATAATCACTGCCTAAAATACCCGGAAAACGTGTATAAAACTCACTTATGCCATGTGTCTTAAAAAAAATATCGCATTGATCTTTGCGAAACGTAGATCTGTCCAGATTAATATAAATACCCCGGATTGGCGAAGAAATCGTGGTATCAGTCATCTGAGGCTCCTGCAAAATTGCCAAAATGGGGGTATAGCGCTATTTTTCATGGCGGCTGGATTGGGAATATTTTTAGCGCTCATAAGTTCTTTTGAGGCCATAGCGGCAATGATGTCAATCCGCTGACGTTCGAATTCATTTGGTGAAATATTGGTAAAAACTGATTCTGCGTAGTAATTATAGACAACGGCTAATCCCCGCCCCGCACTATCTTCAAATGACCACAAATCCCTGCCGAGTACAGCGCAAAGCTTGGCGATATTTGCCCAAATTTCGATATTGATCAAGGGCGCATTTGAATCTTGGCCGATAGTTCCAAGCCGCTGGTGACCATCGCTAGTAAATTGCCGCGCCATCAGACGGGGTATGCCGTTAATAACATTATCGATGATACCGTATTTAGCGAGAAAGCAAGCCAATGACAACAGTGCCAAGTGGTAGGCGGTGCCGACGTGATCAGTACGATTCGAAAAACCAATCCCCTGAGAACTGTTAATTAACCAGGTGAGAAATCGGCCAAACCAGACGTAAACGGTATTCGTCGAAGCTGTATCGGCCAGTTCGGAGCGAAAAATAAGAGCCACAGCATCACATAAACTGAATAAAGAATTAAGTGCCAATGCAGTGTCGATGTCGCTGTTAATAGTGACTGGTGACAAAAATTCAATGAAATTGTGGTCAGGATGGCACCCAGTATTATCAGTCGCGATCGCTGTATTTATTAATCTTAAAGCGCTAATTCCTGCGACACTGTGCTGATTTATTTTAAAATCGAGAGCCAGTACTGAAATCACTTGGGTAAAATTGGGGAAATTCTGACTAATGTCATTCCCGCGCAGGCGGGAATCTATAATCGCTTGACTATTCTGGACTCCCGCTTGCGCTGGAGTGACGGAAACAGAATTAATCAGAGCTCCCTTGGCAAGATCAAAAGCTGCGTTGCTATTGGCTTTGGAGTCTTGCCTATTCCCCGCTAAGAGACTGTTGCGAAGTTGGGCAGAGCCTAAGCTCAATGTACGGCCACTAAGGTCGGCGAGCTGTGCGTCAAGTGGCGACGCAACCACTGGTGGAGATGAATCATTGAAAGATGTCCAGCAAAAAAAAGGCTGTTGAGCAAGCCGCTTGCGAATCGATTCCCTGTCCACCGCTTGAGTCCACTCAATCGTACCCTTAAATCGGGAAACCCAGCGATAAGCCTCTTCCGGGAGTCGCTGAGATTCCTGATTTCCAGAAAGCCGAGCTACCCATCCGGCCTGGACGAAATTGCCGGAGTCTGCAGGGGGTGATGTGTCCACCTGCTCCCAGGGAAAATGGCCTATCCCGGTTTGCCATTTGCCCGGAACCCCCAGGCGTTGCAGCAGACGGGATTTGGGCATAGACCCGTAGCGAAGAGAAGGATCAAAATACAACCTGGCAGTGCGGGAAAAGCAAATTTGAGGCTCTATGTCTGCCTCGACGGAATAACTTGCATCAAGCAGAACCTGGTTGTTGTCGGTGCGCGCCATAGGTACCGAAATATAACTGAGACCAGCGCCAGCCGCCATCGCCGCGTAGATAGCCTGCCATCCAGAGGTTGTCAGAAAACAGCCGCCATCCCAGGGTAGAACCCAGTCGGCATTATCATTAAACCCAAGGGTGATAGCATGATTTCTGGCACCGTTGTTGTTGACCAGATACAGGCTTTTACTGCGACGAAGATATTCTATCAATCGTGACTGGGTTGGTTCCGCCAGATTGCCGAAATGCCGGGTTCCAGGGAAATTGTCCGATGGCATGTTCCCGGCGTCACACCAACATTGAAGGTAACGACTTTCTTCAAAAGGCAAGACATCAATTTTTTGGTTATAGCTTTTGATCAGTTGGTGAATCTCATCCAAATAGGATGAATCGACAATTCTATTGAGCAGCCAGCGCTTTTCAAGATGGGAATGGCTCGGCTCATGCTCCAGCAAAAACCTGAGATTATCCAGGGTCTGTCCAGGTGCGTGACGATTGGGAATATCGTTGCCAAGAATGCGGTACAGAATAACTTTCACAAAATGCTCAAGCAGTAAACTGATGGAAGAGAAATATATAATGGTTTGTCATGTTTTACTAATCCTTCCGAAGGCGATAGGTGCAGCATCGCCATCCATTAATACTCCAGACACAGTGGCCAGAATGGTGGGAGAGAACAATCCTCAACAGCAGGAATCACAGTCGTCAAATTGGGTTGCACAAGGGAGCCTTTTCCACGAAAAAACTGGTTAAGAATAAAAAAATGTTGTTTGAGTGCGATTGAGTGGATAGATTTATTATCTCCGTTTATGTCCGCAGCCAGGCAGGAAAAAACAGGCTCCATGCCTCTGCCGGCAGAGTCGGTAAACGACCATAGATTTCGACCAAGTACTGAACAAACAGCGGCGATATTACACCATAGGCCGATATTGAATAATTTCATTTCAACACTGTCTGAATGGGCGCCAAGTTGTTGACGACCGTTCGACGTGAATTGTTTGGCCATAAGACGGGGGATGCTGTTCAAAACATTGTCAACGACAACGTCCTTACCCAGACAGGCGGCGAGTGCCAATAATGAAAGATGGTAAGCTGTGCCTGTATGATCCGTGTGATTGGAAAAGGAAATACCTTCTTTACTGTTAATGAGCCAATTGAAAAATCCCTCTAGCCAGTTCATGAGCAAGTTAGCTTCATCTTCAGGAATAGGACGACTTTTTAAAATAACTGTTATTGCATCGCAAATTGGGTAGATTGCGGCAAGTGCGGAACTGGCGCGGAGTTGCTTGTTTTCAGTGTTTGCGGACAGTAAAGCCAAAAAATCTGGACTGCTGATAGGTTTGCCAGTTTCATTGGCGAACAGACATTTGATCAATCGGTATAACCGTTGACCAGAAGGCATTGCGTTGTTAACGGTATAGTCCAGGCAAAGAGCCGACAGAACACTGGCAACAGTGAAACTTTGTGAGCCGTAGAGATTGGGGCTGGAAAAGCGACTGCGTTGAATGGCGTTTTGGAAATGGGTGTCACTGATACTCAGGCTGTGCTCGGCATGGTGGGCAATGGCAAGGCGTATCTTGTCAGAGATAAAGGATTTTCCATCGTTCAGGGCAATCCAGCAAATTAGCGGCTTAGATTTCAGTCGGGAGCGAATGATCTGTCGATCCACTGTTTCCGTCCAGGTCACGGTTCCTCGAAACCTTGATGCCCAGCGGTTTGCATTAACCGCAAACCGCTCTGATTCTTTGTGCCCGGAAAGACGGGCGACCCAGCCAAGCTCCTTAAAATTGCCATTGTCTGCTGGAAGAGAAAAATCCATATTTTCCCAGGGAAAATGCCCGGTATCCTTCTGCCATCGTCCCGGTATACCTATCCGCTGCAAAAGACGCGACTTTGGCATTGAGCCATAGCGAAGGCTGGGATCAAAATACAGCTGAGCGTGCCGCGAAAAACAAAGCTGTGGTTCTTGGTCGATCGTAAAGGTATTGGCTGAATCGAGAAGGGCATTATTATCATCAATCCGAGCCATGGGCACCGAGATATAACTAAGTTCACTGTGTTCGCTCATACCCTCATAGATAGCCCGCCATGCAGACTCCGTGAGAAAGCAGCCCCCGTCCCAGGGCAGCACCCAATCAGCGTTGTCATTAAAACCCAGCACCAGCGCATAATTGCGAGCGCCATTATTATTAATCAGATAGTGACTTTTACTGCGTCTTATATATTCAACAATTCGTGCCTGAGTGGTCTGATCGAGAGATTTGAAGTGGCGTGTCCCCGGCAGATTTTCGAGGGGCATGGTGCCAACATCGCTCCAGCACTGCAGATAATGGTCTTCATTAAAAGGCAAAACAACGGCTTTTTGTCCTTTCCCGGCGATCATATCAAGCAGCAATTTTTGTTGGTCGGGGTTAACGATCCGGTTCAGTAACCACCTTTTTTCAAGAAAAGGGTGTTCTGCTTCATGGGCAAGTATGAAATCAAGGTTGTCGATAGTTTGTTCTTGTGCATGTCTGTCAGGCAGATCATTGCCGAGTATACGATACAGTATCAATTTCATGGGCGACGTTTACAGTTAAAATAATCAATGTATGTCATCAGTAAGCTCGAATACATCATTCCATGCCTAACAAGGAGAGATGTCAGATTGATTCGTTGATGTCCCTGAACCTTGAGTCGGGAGATTTAATGCGCGCAAAATAGTACAAGCCCGATTGTCTAAGCTATGAACCTTGCGCATGGCTTTTGCGAATTCAATGCGGTTGCGGAACATATGGTCATCCTCCGCAGTTGCTTTTGCTATGGCATCCTTGAAACTATCCCTATCCGTGTAAATATACACCAGGGGCTTAATATCATCCGGGAGCCAGATTACCGCATCCGACACCACAATAGATGCGCAGGCCAGGGCATCAAACACACGATTCGAAAGCATGCCTTCGTTGCGCATATGGGGCATATGATCGTTTAAAACAATTTTATACTGATGATAAAGATTGCCCAGCTCTTTGTTGTCAATATATTGCTGAATAACATATTTGTTGGCGGGTTTGTTGTCCCACAGCCTGCCAATCAAATCAATATCCAAATCAAGCGCAAGGGCATACTGAATGCAGGGACGCTCGAATTCTCGTGCTATGCCGACAAAAAGCGGTTTTTTCTTTCTGAGGTTAAAGGTAGGCTCAAGAATGCGGTCGCTGTCAAAGGCCTGGGGCAACAGTGTAACTTTCTCAGCACCAATTTTCTTGGCAACTTTTTTGCTGAGGGGCTCCGATGCCACAAACACATGGTCGGCTGCTACCAGTTCGCGCCAATTGGTGTTATCAGGGTTGGATATAAACCAGAAAATACAGGGATTTTCAGACCTTTTCAGATAAGGCGCCTTGCCGCGAATAACAACATCAATATCGTTGGCTTGCCTATGGGTGTCCCAATTTTCCTCCGCATCAAGGCGAATTTTATAGCCATGCTTTTGCAGTGCGTTCGCCAAACCTGTTGCAAGGTGAAAATCTCCCCAGCGCCATTGCACATCAACCGTTGGGCAGGGTAATTTGAAAGCAAAGGTTATCTGGTCGGGAGTCCTGTTATGGCAATGTTCGGCAACATGATTCAGTGTTCGAGGATAGCCCAAATAAAAATAATCCCAGGAATACAGGGTTTCTATCAGCAAAATATCATCTATACCGGGAACAATCTTTTCGGCAGATAGAAGCTGCTTCTGATTTTCCAGAGGGATATCCTGATCCGGCTTGCCGAATTTCTCGTTGAGAAAATCAATGACATTATCAAGGCCGTCTTCCAGCTTGAAAATTTTTGACTTGGCAGGAATTAAATCCGTTTGATAGCGCAGATGATTATCGAGCACCGATGATTGTTTCTGTATATCCCCGGCAACGCTGCGCAGCCAGGAAGAGAAATCCATCCCATCAGGAATAGACTTGTATTGGTGCTTCTGCCAACGGTAGGCTGAAATTAGACGGTCGACAGGATGCCTGGTCACGGCAAAGCTAGTATCAAAAAAACCATCGGGAAACAGCCGGGAAAGAGATTTCGCATCTATATGCTGAGGTGATGTGTTATTCCATGGGTTGGCTACTTTAAGATATTGGCCATCAAGAAAGGCTGCTTTTCCAAAACGTTTGGCAAGGTAAGTTTCCAGCGTAGAGCCGGCACATTTTGGGATGTGGGCATAATATAGTAAGGAATTTGTGGCTCTAAAAATGGGCATGGTTGCAGAGATCCAATATCAATCAATATGTCAAAAAGGAAAATATTGACTAACGTGGGTAGTGAGGAGATCAAAGATCTCAATGTTAAAAATTAATATAGTTTCCCGAAAGTAAAGAAACACGTTCTATATTTCCGCTACGATAACTTGAACAGAAGTGTGCTGACCTATAACGCGGACAGTTTTAAATTTGTTAGTCTTAACAATAGAGTCGAGCAATGATTCGTAAAAATATATCATATGATTTTTTTTGTAACCAACGGGTGGTTCTAAAAAACCGGAAACAATAAGTCGGCGAGTCGGTTTTTCTGTAAGAATTTTTATCAAGTTTTCATAATCTTCTTTTGTGCTCTGGTGAATTAAAACCTCAAAACACAGCACGGTGTCTGCTCTTGGAATATTCTCCATGCATTTGCTGTTATACAAAAGAAATTCGTAGTTAGGTTTTATTTTTTTTGCTGACTCCACTGCTAACGGTGAAAGGTCTACTCCTGTATATTTTTTGAAATTAAATTCTTTCACTAGCTCCAAATCGCCACAACCTATATCAAGGATAGAAGGCGCCGTTTCTATGTCGAGCTCGGTGAGAAGCTTCTTCTTATATTCTAGATTAGATCCTCTACTTCCAACTCCAGAGCCAAGTTCAGGGTGTTTATAGTACCGGTAAGACCAAAAAATTCGGTTATTAAAATTGCTACCTATAAACTGATTTGCTTTGTCTATGGTTTCGGAAAAAGATGTCTCGATTGTTCCATTTATATCAAGAAGGCCAGTTTTTGATATTTTGTCGTGGAAGTGGATTACTGCTGGTCTACCAGATTTTACTATATCGATGTGGGCTGGAAAGTTGTATTCCCTTAGAAGATGTTTTATTGGAATTTTTAGTTCATGGCTAGCAAGTGAGAAGGATACTTGATCAACATGTGCAGCTTTATTTTCCCGTGCAAGAACATTTACGTTATCAAGTAACCACAGAGCCCAAAATTTCCACTTGGCGCAAAACTGCTCTAGCAATAAGCTTGGTATAACGTACAAACCACCGTTGAGATTATTGGAAAATGTAGTGCTATCCGTGCAATCGGTTTTTATAATTTGGGGTCGATCGGTAAAGGAAGCAAGCTGATAAATATGGTCGAGCAAATCAATGCTGGGATTCGGGTTGTCAACAATTTTTCCACTGATGAACCCCGGCGTGAAAATGTCATTGATTGGTCGAAGAACAATCATGTCTGTATCTAGGAATACGACTGCATCTGAATCAGTGAGTTTTGGGGTTTCGAGTTGTGCAATTTTATTACAATATTTTTGGTCGCCAAATCTTGAAACCTTAACTATATTATTGAGTATTACATAACTATATGACATCAAAACAACTCCGCCTGTTTCCAGAATGCAGCAATCAATGTCGGGCGCCTCTGTGCGGAACGCAGCTTTCCGCGAGCGGTGTGCGTCAGCTCAGTA
>Ga0265293_10013867_pt1 | contig 10367 bp, 11 predicted proteins | sample Munlanlewell138R_FD_192505 | JGI IMG/M metagenome (GOLD analysis project Ga0265293, IMG submission 192505) | Leachate microbial communities from a municipal landfill in Southern Ontario, Canada - Leachate well 138R | ecosystem: Engineered > Solid waste > Landfill > Unclassified | place: Canada...
TTATTATCGAAGGTAATCCAACTTTTAAGAAAGTGACTCCAAAGGGAGAGCCTTTCATTAATGTCTCAGAATTTTTCTGCGATACAATCCAGGGAGAAAATTTTGTAGGCTGGCCTGCAGCTTTCCTTAGAGTACAGTCATGTTCATTAGCTTGTTTCTGGTGTGACACCCAGGAGGTATGGCGGTTTGGCAATCCATACACCTATGATGAACTGTTTGAACTTATGGAGAATGCTGATCTTCCTCGTAAACTAAAAGAAGGTCAGCATTTAATACTTACTGGAGGTTCACCAATGCTTCAACAAACGAAACTTGTGGAGTTTATTGAACTCTTTATTGAGAAATACGGTTTTAAACCGTTTATAGAAGTAGAGAATGAGTGTACTATCGAACCCGATGAAGACTTCATAAAGCTGATAGACCTGTGGAATAACTCACCAAAACTGAAGAATTCAGGTAATGCCGAGTTTATCAGGTATCAGCCGAAACTTCTTACATTCTTATCTTCACTCCCTAATGCGTGGTTCAAGTTTGTAATCTCAAAAGAAGAAGAATGGGAAGAGATTCAGAGAGACTTTTTAGATAAAGGTTTGATTAAGAAATCCCAAGTTGTTTTAATGCCTATGGGAGCAACACGTGAAGAGTTATTTTCAAATAGGGAGATTGTAATAGACTTAGCAATTAAAAATAATGTACGTTATACAACTAGAGAACATATTGTTATCTGGAACAAAAAGACTGGTATATGACACACGAAGAAAGAGAAGACAAGATTAATAAAGCTGCGATCGCTTATTCAAAGTTTATGGACGTAGTCCTTCCGAACTGGAAAGAAGATCCAAACTCAAAAGATACTCCGAAAAGAGTAGCTAAGATGTTTATAAATGAACTTTGGGTAGGACTTTACGGTGAAGAACCTAAGATCACCGTGTTTGAGAATCTTGATAAATATACCGGAATTGTCTTTCAAGGGAATATTGAAGTGAAATCACAGTGTTCTCATCACCACATGCCGTTTATTGGAAAGGCTCATGTAGCTTATATTCCTTCTAAAAATGGGAAGATCATTGGACTGTCTAAATTGAATCGTGTTGTAGAATATTTCTCTCGGAGACCTCAAGTTCAGGAAAACTTAACTATGCAGATTCATGATTACTTAACTAAGATTTTAGGTAAAAACTTAGGAGTAGCCGTAGTAATTGAAGCTAACCATACCTGTGTCTCACATAGAGGTATTGGGCAGGAGTCTACTATGAAGACAGCTAAATTAAGTGGCGTTTTTATCGAAAAGGATAATGACGCAAGAAGTGAGTTCTACCAATTTGTTTCAAATTTAAAATAATACAAATAACCTCAATCAATCATTTTATGGAAATTAAATTTGTCCAAACTGACGAGTTGGCTAAACTGCCAAAACGTAACAATGACAATGGAGCTGAAGGTGATGTAGGCTATGATATCTTTTCTATTAAAGAGGTATCTATTCCTGCAAGACAAAGTGCTGTCATCCCTGTCGGTATGAAAGTCGGTAAGATAACCCCAGGTTATTGGTTCCGCGTAGAGGCAAGATCAGGTCTCGGCTTCAAGCACAGCATCTTCCCACACTTCGGTGTAATCGATCAGCCATACCGCGGTGATCTCGGTATTAAATTGTATAATAACTCTGACACCGATCAGGTGATAAAAGTAGGTCAAGCATGTGCTCAAATTATTGTTTATAAAATGATTGACGCTGACATGGGTTGGATGAATGAGACAGAAGTTGAAGCTACCACCCGTGGTGAAGCAGGTTTCGGTTCATCTGACAAAAAAGCATAAGATGGAAAACCTTGCCCATCATATAGCAATATCACATGAGGTTCCCGCTCTCCTAATGGAGGAGAGTAGGGTCTTCAATGATTTCGATTACGCACTCGTACATCTTTTTGAAACAAGACCTGCCTATTATGATTTCTTTGTGGAATCATTATCAAGAGGCAGGGCGGTTGTTCTTGATAATAGCGTATTCGAATTGGGTACTCCTTTCGATCCTGATAGATACTTATATTGGATTGAAAAACTAAGACCAACTTATGCCATCATTCCTGACAAATTTGGAGACGCTGACTTCACTATTGAAGAAGTCGAAAAGTGGGTACCAAAATTGAAAACTCTCGGTGTTAAAAGTATGGGTGCAATTCAAGGTAGTACAATGGATGAATTGGTTAGGTGCTACGATGCAATCGCTGATCAAGTGGACAGAATTGCAATCAGTTTTGCTCAACCCGCTTATGCTAAGGCATTTCCTCTGCTAAGCACGGATCAAGCAAGAATATATGGTAGGCATCTATTAATTAATACGTTGGAACATTATGGCACTATCCGCAAGAGTAAGCCACACCATTTATTAGGGTTATCACTTCCTCAGGAAATGAAACTTTACAGGCAAAGCGGTTTCTCATTTATCACATCAGTTGATTCCTCCTCACCTATTGTACACGGTCTGCATTCTATTGAGTACACTAATGATGGGCTTGAAGAGAAGCTGAAAATTAAACTGGCTGATCTTTTTGATTGTCCTATGTCACTTATAAATGATTCTATGGATTGCATATTACACAACATCAATGTTTTTAGAAACTTCACACGATGAAAATAGCGATAGTAGGAGCCCAATGTACAGGGAAAACAACACTTATGAATAAGATCAGGGAATCAGGTCTGTTGACAGATTACCAATTCGCTGATGAAATTGTGAGGACTTTGGTTAGGGAACGTGGTATTAAAATAAATGAGGAGGGGGAGTTCAATTCACAGGTAGCTGTATTTAGGGCTCACAAAAAGAATGTTGAAAATTATGCCAACCTAATCACGGATCGTTGTTGTCTTGATGCAATGGTTTACACCTTGCATAATAGGAAAGATTTCACGACAAGGGAGATCAATATCTTCCAAAGGTATTTTGACGAGACTTTACCACAATATGATCTCATCTTTTACCTGCCCGTTGAGTTTGAAGTTAAGGACGATGGTTTTCGGTCAACTAATGAAATTTTCAGGAGAAAGATCGATGAATATTTCAAAGCGCTTATTTTGATTTACGATATAAAAGTCGTAACTTTAACAGGTTCAATTGAAGAAAGACTAAAGTTATTCAAAGAAGAATATGAAAAAAGCAAGGGAATATCCAAATTTGAAGCTGAGAAGTCAAAGTTAATTAAGAACAAACATAAATTCTTTTTTTAAGATGGTATCAATGAAAAGAGCAGTTCTCTCGTTAAGCGGGGGTATGGATTCCACAGCACTACTGATTCGTTTAATAGCTGATGGCTATCAGGATATCAGGGCAATCTCTTTTAATTATGGACAGACGCATTCTGTTGAATTGAAGAGAGCGAAAGCTAATATTAAATATCTCGAAACAATGGGTGTTCTTATTGAACACACCATTGTGGATCTTTCTTCCTTTATGGGCTTGTTTGATTCAGCTCTTATTGGTAAGAATAAGCAGGAAATCCCTGAAGGTCACTATGCGGAAGAGAATATGAAACAAACTGTCGTTCCTAACAGGAATGCCATATTCAGCGCCTTAATTTATGGTTATGCATTATCCATAGCTAATCACACAAAAGACAATGTTGAGATTTGCCTTGGCATACACGCAGGTGATCACACTATTTATCCGGATACAAGGCCTGAATTCAGGGATGCACTTGAACATGCTTTTAAAATCGGAAATTGGGATTCGGAACGCGTTTCCTATTATACACCATACCTTCTTAGTGACAAGACTGGGATACTGAAGGACACTCTTGAGAATTGTAAAAAATTAGATTTTAGTTTCGATACGATTCTTAGTAATACGATTACATCCTATAACCCTGACTGTGAGGGAAGGTCATCAGGTACTTCCGGCTCTGATGTTGAAAGAATTGAAGCTTTCATAAATATAGGAAGGAAAGATCCGATTGAGTACCAACAACCTTGGGAAGCTGTTAAAGAGAACGCTTTGCGAGTTTTAGGGAGATAGGATCCTTATTTATAATCATTATAAATAATGGTTAAAACCAAAAATAATTGACCTAAAGTTTGGTTTGTGTTGATAATTATATTAATTTTACATCGTCAAACTTAATAATAACAATTTAAAAACAAAATCATTCAAAAACTAACCTTTAAATTTAAACGCAAAATGGAAAAAATGACACGTGAAGAGCTAACCGTAACCACAGTTGATGATCTTCGTAAAATCGCAAGCGAAATGGGTATAAAGAATGCCAGCGAAACCAAAAAGTTTGGCCTGGTCGATAAGATCCTTGCCGAACAGGAAACTCCTGCCGAAACACCTCCCGCACCGAAAGATGTGACTGATGCACCTGCAACTGAAGAGGTCGTTTTCACCGATCGTCACGAAAAACCGGTCGCCATCAATATGAGAGCCTCCTTCCGCGTACAGGGTAAATGGCTGCCTGGTATCATCACCAAGATGAAAATTATCGAAAACGAACAGTACATTAGCGGAATGCTCGATGGCACCGACAAAACCAAACTGTTCCACTCCACAGATGTTGATACTGACGTTCCTGCCGATGTTGTGCCATCCGACCCCGCTCCTAAGGAAAAAGCACCAAAAGAACCTAAAGCTCCGAAGGAACCTAAGGTTCGCGAAAAAGCAGATCGTCCCGCTGACGGTTCGAAATCACTCGAAATTCTCGAGATGCTCGAAAACGGGTTCCCAAAAGCAGAGGTTGCAAAGAAATTGGGTGTAAGATACCAATTCGTGCAGTCCATCAGCAAGAGGTACTTCTAATCAGGATCGGATCTTGCAGAGAGGTTAGAAGCGTTTGAGAAACTTGGTATTAAAAACCCTGTGGATTATGTCAGATAACTCAGATTTCTTTGATAGAGCCTATCGTTCTCTTTGTCATATGCAAATAGAGAAGGATAGGCGCTATGCCAATTCAGCTCTCAAACCTCTGGAGATATTTGCTAAACATCATATATATGGTTCACGTATAGATGAGAAGTTAGCCAGGGTAAAGAACTCAGATGAATTACGTAAGAATGATGTTGCTGATATTATTGGTGGGTTAATGTTATTATGTCAAGATCGTGGATGGGATAATTTTGAAGACTTAATTGATTAATAAATGAAAGAATTACTCACCTATTTAGGTTCGAATTATATCCAGTATTCTGTAGTTGATGAGACGACGCTGCTTATTGATAATAAGCAGTTCCGAATACTTACCCCAACAGAAGGGAGATTGTTTGATAAAGACTTTTCTTTGATTGTCAATCGAGAAGAGATTGTTGAAATTGATTGTCTCGTTTATTTCTTTGGTGGACGTTGGTATTATTGCCCTGTATTAGATATAAAGAAACCAAAACTTCTTGATCTCCTATATCTTGGAACTCCTGATCTTACTTTTGAAACCGATGCTTTCTTAGGGATACACAGTAGTTATGAAATTCTGAATGGATCAGGACTTTATATTGATTGGATTAAAAAGGCTAAGTTCCTTGGAGTTAAGCATCTGGGTATTTGTGAAAAGAACTCTCTTGCAGGTGCTTTGAAATTCCAGATTGCTTGTTTGGATAATGGCATCCACCCAATCATTGGGGCAAGTTATGTAGTAGCTAACGAATCTGCAACAAATAAGTATCAGATCAAAGTATATGTAGAAGATGAAGAAGGTTGGCAGAATATACTATTCATCAACAAGATGGTTAACGTTGTCAATCAGGGATTTATCGTGGAGAGTGATCTCTTTGATCACCTAAAGGGATTGCAGGTAGTCTTGAACCCTCGAGACCTTGAATTTGAGAAAGTTCCGTTACGTAGATTGCAGAATAGAGATGTTGACTTTTATTATCAATTAGATATTGCAGAGTTTGAAGATAATCAGTATGATAAGAGTTGTTTACTTAATTTGAAGAAGTATGTCGATTCTGATTTGGAACCTATTGCGATTACTGATGCCTACTATATCAATAAGGAAGATTCTGACTTAAAGCCAAAACTTAATAATATTTCCGATACTCGTGAGTTTAAGTCAAGTCAACAATATTTCAAATCAAAAGAAGAGTACTACTTTGAGCTGAGTGATATTGTGCAGGCCGGAAAGCTCGACGAACTCTTTGCTATCTCATTAGAGAATGAGTCAATCTTGGTAAGTAAATGTCAATTCCAGATATCTCAAGAAGGCAAACATCTACCTGTTTATTTTATGACAGAAGAGGAACAGAAGAAATTCCCCACCAATAATGATCTTTTCTGGCATCTGATTGAGAAGGGTTTATCAGAGAGAGTGACTACAAAGAGGCTTGATAAGTACCTAAATCGGATTGAAACTGAAACTCGTATTATCGAAATGGGAGGGTTTGTTGACTACTTTTTAATTCTTTGGGATATAATTAAGTGGAGTAATGAGAATGGGATTCTAACGGGGCTGGGCAGGGGGTCAGCAGCTGGAAGTTTAGTTGCCTATTTATTACGAATAACACATCTTGACCCTTTTCAGTTTGATTTACTATTTGAAAGGTTCTTGAATGAAGGTCGTGTTGGTAAATCTTTGCCAGATATCGACTGTGACTTCATGGCTTCTCGGAGAGACGAAGTAAAACACTATATGGAGCGTAAATATGGTAAGGAGCAGGTATGTTCAGTTGGGTCTTACAATACTCTTAAACTTAAATCTGCTATAAAAGATTTCTCTAGACAAGAGTCTATTGAAGTGCAAGAAGTAAACTATATCACCTCTATTCTTGACGATGGGTTTGGGGAAGAGCATACTTTTTTAGACAGAGAATTAATATTTAAAGAAGCTTTGAGGGCCAAACCATTAAAAGCATTTTTACAAAACCACCCGGACGTAATTCACAATGCCATTAGAGTAATTGGTAGCCCAAGGTCACAATCAATTCACCCCTGCGCAACGCTAATTCTACCTAATGAAAAGTCAATTTATGATTGGATCCCTGTTAAAACAATGCTTGGAAGTGATGGTCAACCCGTTCTTGTATCTGAATGGGAGGGTGGGGAATTAGAGGCTGCTGGGTTCTTAAAAGAAGATATCCTCGGCATCCGTCAGCTTGATAAGTTTGCTTCGATTCTCTCTCTAATTAAATTAAACCATAATGTGGAAGTTGATATTTACAATCTTCCAGTAGTAGATGAGAGAGTCATCAGATATTATAAGAAAGGGTGGACACAAGATGTATTTCACTTTGGTGCTAAGGGACTAACAGAATATTGCAGACAATCACAACCAGATAGTATTGATGATCTTATAGCAGCTATTGCATTATACAGACCAGGCCCTATCGAGTCAAATCTTCATAATGAGTACATTTTGCGAAAAAATGGTAGTCATGAGGTGGAGTATTTATGGGGAACCGAATCGATTACAGGTGACACTTATGGTATTCTTATATACCAAGAGCAGATCATGCAAATTTGTGTGGAATTAGGAGGTTTCACTTTAGTAGAAGCCGATGATATTCGAAAGGCGATGGGTAAGAAGAAAAAAGAGATCCTTAGCCATTATAAACCACAGTTTATCGATAAAACCACTGCGAAAGGATGCCCTTTAACCCAGGCTGTTGATATTTGGAACACCCTGGAAAAATTTGCCTCATATTCATTCAATAAATCGCATGCGGCAGCTTACACCCTAACGGGTTGGATTTGTCAATATTTAAAAGTCTATTATCCACTTGAGTATTGGACTGTAGCCTTTGAATATATTGATTCTTCTAGGAAAGACGAACTTGTTCCACAATATATCAGTGAGATAAGTCAAACAGGGTCAATCCAAGTATCAACGCCTGACATTAATTACTCACAAGCAGAGAGTACATCTGATTCCAATTCAAAGACAATTTTCTGGGGAATTTCAACTATTAAATTTATAGGGTCGGTTGCTACGGATCAGATTATTGAGGATCGCAGTAGAAATGGCAAGTATTTTAGTTTTGAAGAGTTTCTTTCACGACACACTTTTACAGGGTCTAAGGTCAATAAAACTCATATAGAGAATCTTATAGTTTCTGGAGCCTTTGATAAGATAGAAGATATTAAACTCCCTATTGAACGTAAGAGATTATTAGATTTTTATTACCAAGAAAAGAAGACAAAACTTGATGATCAGAAATTCCGATCAGAACATATCTATCAAGAGTGGTATTGGTTTCTTAGACAACGTGAGTTTGCAGGAATTGGGTTTCTGGATTATGAAAGTTTATGTATGGAACACCTTCCAGATTTTCGATATCTTGACCCTCAGTTATATCAAGATGAATCAATTGTAGATCGTAATTATCATAGTGTAGGTGGATATATTATTCAAGTGACTGAGAGAAATGCATCTAAGAAAGGTAAATACTGCAGTATTCTTATAGATACTAATTACCAGTATCTTTGGATTACTATCTTCCCAGAAATGTATGAAAAAATATCAGCTAATGTAGACCTAATAGGGTCAGAGAAGAGTATTTTACTTGTTTCAGGCAAGATGATTTATGATGATTTTAAGAAACAGAATATTCTGAAAGTTTGGGATGAGAGTGACCTAATTATATTAAAATAAATTTTGTTTGTTCAAATAATTATATTAATTTTAACCTCTTAATCGTAAAAAGATGTCTAAAACCATTGTTTCGTTTGCCGGTAAATCAGTTATACTTACTTATAACGATTTTGATGATGAATTGAATGTTGATGATTTAACAAAGATTGATTATAGTAATCTCTTTGGTGAAATTGTAACCGTCTCAGCACTTCTTAATAAAGTGGGTCTGCTTAAAGCCGAAGCCGAGGAAGATTACAATAAGCGTAAGCTTGAGTGTGATATCTGGGAAGCTCAACTTCAGAGGCAATATAGAAGAGAAGCAAATATTAATGCTGGAAAGTTTTCAATGCCTAATGATGACGGCACCTTTAGCCAGATAAAACTGACTGAAGAATCTCTGAAGAATGCTATTCTTTTAGATGTTGTTTTCCAGAATAAGAAGAAGGGTGTAATTGAATCTCAGAAGAACCTTGGATTTATTGATAGCCTTTACTGGTCTGTACAAAGCAAGGACAGGAAGCTGAGTGTGATTATGAAACCAACAACTCCTGAAGATTTCTATAATGAATTAATCGAAGGGTCAATTAATACAATCATAATTAAAAAACCAGAAGACACATGGACGACAGGGAAGAAATAATTGAACTATTGAGAGTTTTAAATACTGAATTATTCAGTATCGAAGCCGTAACTGAAGCGCTTATCTCTTTAAAAGATAACCCTAAATTAACAGTCAAACAAGCCTTGGAAATAGGCATTAAAGAATGGGATAAATAACATGGAAATTTCGTATAAAGAATACAGGATGGTGCCCAGCGAGAATGCTCCTGGGAAATTTGATCTTAATGAGATAGTGGAGCGTAAGACAAAAGGTACTGGTCAACTATACCAGAGCTTTAATAATCATGGCTATGGTATGAGTCTTGAGAGGTGTATGATTTACATTATCACCCTTGAACTTAATAAGAAGAAGTCAGTGGTATCAATTGGTGAGTATATTAAAGAATTCAAAGAAGAACGTGATGTGATTATTTCGGAAATTAAAAACCAAACAAAAATCAAACAAAATGCTTGACAGAAGCAAATTTAAGGGTAACTCCTTTGAAACTCTTGACAAAGAGAAAGAACGGGCTGAAAATGCCTTGCCAAAATTCGGTGGTGGTGATGGTCGTGCTGGCTTTCACCAGATTAAAGACGGTAAGAACTACCGTAGAATAGCTCCAGCACACGAACCTACTGACCCTGCTTATAGGGCTAAATCAACAATATGGCTGGAATGTGAAGTTCCAGAGATTGATAGCGACGGTAAAGAAACCGGTAAAGTTGAGATTAAGAATAAATCAATTTTTATTGCTACTCAACACTCTGATTTGAAAGCAGATCCTGCCCTCATGTACATCGAGGCTGTTCAGCGTAGAGCCAACGATGAGTTTACTGACAAAGATGAGCGTAGCAAGTTTATGCAACCCATCAATGGATGGAGAGATCGTAACGGTAAATGGAATTGGGGGATTAAGCCTGATATTAAGTTTGTGTGTTATGCATGGGATGAGGACGGAAAACTTGGCAGAGAAGAATTATGGCCAAAGTGGCTTGACGAAATGAAAAGGATTTCAGTGTCTCGCACTCCTGACACCGGTGAGATTATCCCGGACATATTTACTGATCCTGATGAGGGATATCCTCTTAATATCTTTAAAACGAAGAACGAGAAAGGCAAGTTTGATTACAATATTGACTGTGAACTACCTAATGCTACTACTCGCGAATCTTGGGGAGATTTCTTTGATCGGACAAGAGTTTCAGATGAACAAC
>Ga0265293_10013868_pt1 | contig 10367 bp, 10 predicted proteins | sample Munlanlewell138R_FD_192505 | JGI IMG/M metagenome (GOLD analysis project Ga0265293, IMG submission 192505) | Leachate microbial communities from a municipal landfill in Southern Ontario, Canada - Leachate well 138R | ecosystem: Engineered > Solid waste > Landfill > Unclassified | place: Canada...
TTACCTGCAATCGCAGGGGCTGATCGTGCGGCGGGTGGCGGGCTATGGCCTGCCCAACTGCCTGCGCATCACCGTGGGGGATGAGGCAAGCTGCCGGCGCGTTGCCCATGCCATCGGCCAGTTCAAAGGGCAGGATCGGTGAGCGTGATCTATCACCGCGTGGCGCTGATCGGGCTGGGGCTGATTGCGGGATCCATGGCCCACGCGATGCGCCGCGCGGGCCTGGCGGGTGAAATCGTCGGCACCGCACGATCGGCGCAGACGCGCGCGATCGCTGCCGAAATCGGGCTGTGCGACCGGATTGTGGATACCGCCGCCGAAGCCGTAAGGGACGCCGATCTGGTGGTATTGGCCGTGCCGGTGGGTGCCATGGGCGATGTCGCGCATGAGATTGCCCCCCATCTGAAGGCGGGCGCGACCGTGACGGATGTGGGTTCGGTCAAGGGGGCGGTGATCGCCGCCGTGGCCCCGCATCTGCCCGCGCATGTGCAGTTCATCCCCGGCCACCCGCTGGCGGGGACCGAACATTCCGGCCCGCGTTCGGGCTTTGCCGAGCTGTTCGACAATCGCTGGTGCCTGTTGGTGCCGGGCGCGGATACCGATCCGGCCGCGCTCGCGCGGCTGCGCGCGCTGTGGGAAGGTATGGGCGCGCATGTCGATGAAATGGATGCCGAACATCATGATCTGGTGCTGGCCGTGACCAGCCATACGCCGCATCTGATCGCCTATACGATGGTTGGTGTGGCCGATGATCTGCGCCGCGTGACCGATAGCGAAGTGATCAAATATTCCGCTGCCGGGTTTCGCGATTTCACCCGGATCGCGGCCTCCGATCCCACGATGTGGCGCGATGTGTTCCTTAATAACCGCGAGGCGACGCTGGATATTCTGGGCCGCTTTACCGAGGAACTGTTTGCCCTGCAACGTGCCATCCGCACCGGCGATGGCGATCATCTGCATGCCTATTTTACCCGCACACGCGCCATTCGCCGTGGCATTATCGAGGCCGGGCAGGATACCGATGCCCCCGACTTTGGCCGTATCGGCCAGCCCAAATCGGACAAAGGCTGAGGCGGGGGCTTTTTGCCCTTGACGGTCGCGGTTTGCTCGCATACCTAGCGCCCACCTTGGCGGAGTAGCTCAGTTGGTTAGAGCAGCGGAATCATAATCCGCGTGTCGGGGGTTCAAGTCCCTCCTCCGCTACCATTTCCTTCCATTCATTGTTCCCGCCACAAGGCGATTGGCGCAGCCTATCGCAGCCATAGGCGCGGCCTGTGGCCTTTGGGCTTTGTCGCGGGGGCGGGCGGGCCGATACTGGGGCTGGCCTGCACGCGCCCGGGGCGCGCGCCTTGCATGGCATCACAATGATATGGAGGAGAAGTCATATGCTTACCCGCCGCGAAGTTTTGCATGGCACAGGCGCGACGCTTGCCCTTGGTGCCGCGTTTTCGGCAATGCCCGCCCTTGCCCAGACACGCCCCTTGCGGATCGGTGTGCTGATCGCCGAGGCCGATCATGACGGACAGGAACAGATGGTTGAACCCTATGTCAGCCAGATGCGGCTGGGGTTGGAACTGGCCGCTTCGGAAATCAATGCGGCGGGCGGCATTCTGGGTCGCCCGATCGAACTGGTTTATGCCAATGACGGCGGCAGCCCCGCGCCGGGTGCTGCGGCCGCGCATGACATGGTGATCGAGGGCGGCTGCGAAGTGCTGATCAGCGGGTTCATCACCGCGATCCGGTCGTTTCTGGCGCGCCAGTTTGCCGATCACGATGGGCCTGCGGTGCCGGTCTTTCACGCGTTTGGAACCGAGGGGAATTTTTGCAACGCCAATATCACCCATACCGGCCCGACCAGCGCGCAGTCGCTGCGCCCGATGACCGAATGGCTGGGTGATCGCACCAGCGCGCGCCCGTTCACCATTTCCGACTGGTCACCCTCGCAGCGGGCGGTTTCGGCCTATTTGTATGGCAATACCGGTATTCTGACCGGGGCGGCGCTGGTCACCACACCGGTGCAAGGCAACTATCCGGGCCAGTTCCGGGGCGTCATGCAATGGGCCGATGAGATGGAATCGGAAACGATCTATGTTTCCGTCCCGCGCCCCTATGCGGTCAATGTGGCCAATCACGCGATCGATGCGGGTGTGGCCGAGGGCAAGACCTTTGCCTTTCTCGATTTTAGCGAATGGCATGCGGCGCAGTTGCAGCCGGGCGCGGATGTGGTGACCTGTCTGCCCTTTGTTGCCTCGGATCCCGCGCCTGCGGTGCAGGATTTCGTGGGGCGCGCCAATGCGATGCCGATGGCGGGCGGGCTGGTGACCCATGTGGCTTTTACCCATTATAATTCATTGATGGCGCTGAAAGCCGCGATGGAGCGTTCGGGCGAGGCCACGGGCCCTGCCGCGATTGCCGGGCTGCGCGGACTGTCGCTTGAGACCGCGACCGGGATGCTCGCATTCGATGAAAGCGGTTATGCCACGATGACGATGCATGTCGCGCGCGCCACCCCCGGCGCGCTGGATATCGTGCACACGGCCGAGGCGGTGCCCGCAGCCGCGACCTGCCGCGTGTGATCAACCCGGCGAAGGTGGCGTGATCCGCCAGATCGTGCCGCCTTCGTCATCGGCCAGCAGCAGGCTGCCATCGGGCAGGAAATCCACATCTGCCGGGCGGCCCCAAACCTGTGCCACCTCATCGCCCGCCACCCAAAAGCCGGTGACGAAGTTTTCATAATGGCCCAGCGGCTGGCCATCCGCAAAGGGCACACGCACCAGTTTGTAGCCGCGCGGCTCGGCAGCATTCCATGATCCGCGCAGCACGACCATCGCATCGCCCTGCCAATCTTCGGGCCAGCCTTGCGGGACGAAGGCGAAATCCATCGTCGCGGAATGGGCGGCAAAGATCACATCGGGATCGGGGATATTTTCCACCAGCCCTTCGGGGGCCGGATCAAAATTCGGCTGCGGATTTTGGCCCATATACTCATAGGGCCAGCCGTAATGCGCCCCTTCCTGCACGGCGGCAAAGTAATCGGGCACGAGCCCGTCACCCATGCCGTCGCGTTCCTGTGTCAGCGCCCAGAGCGCGCCGGTATCGGGGTGAAAACGCATGCCGATCGGGTTGCGCAGCCCTTCGGCATAGGTGCGCTGATTGCTGCCATCGGCATCGAATACCTGAATGGTGGCTTTCACATCTTCGGCCTCGACCAGAATATTGCCGGTCGATCCGACGCCCACATAAAGCGCGCCAGTTTCGGGATGGACGGCAAGCGAACGGGTCGAATGACCATCGGCCGTGCCGAAAACACCCTGTTCGGTGACGGGTTCGGCCGGGCCATCGGCGGTTTCACCGCCGCTATAGGGCAGGCGCCAGATGCCGCGCGTATCGGCCACCAGAATATAGCCCTCATGCGGGCCGGTGCCGATCGCCATGCCATAAGGCTCGTCAAATCCATCGGCAAAGGTGGTGTTGATATCGGCCGCGCCCGCGCCGGTGGAATCGTGCAGATAGAGAATATGGCCCGCGTTTTGCTGGGCAACCAGCACGCCTTGCCCCAGCACCAGCATTTGGCGCGGATGGGGCAGATCTTCGGCAAACAGGGTGATGGCGAAACCTTCGGGCACATTCGGTTCGGCGCCGTCGCGGGCAATCACCCGCGATGTGTTCTGCACCCCTTCGGTGGCATAGGGCTCGGGCAGATCGGCCAGCGTGAATTCAAACCGTTTGCCCATTTCCTGATCGCTTTCCCGCACGCTTTGCTCCTGTTGCTGGGCCGTGGCCGTGGATGTCAAAATGGCGCCCGCAGACGCGGTGACGAAGAAAATATTGCGCAAGATGGCATGATTCATTGGGCGCGTCCTTTGGCTGCCGACAAATGGTGGTTGCCGGTTCAACCGCGCGCGGGCCGTGATGTTCCCCAAAAGCTGCGCCGGGCGCGATTGGCCGCCCGGCGCGATAGGTCAGCGCGTGCTGGCGCGCACGAAATCCACGAATCCGGCCACGAATTCGGCCAGGTTCTTGCGCAGGGTCTCATCAGTCAGGTTGCCCTGTTCATCCATCAGCGTTTGTGCGCGCGCCACCAGCAGACGCCCGCTGAACCATGGGTTCATCCGCAAGGTGCGCAGCACCGGCAGCCATGCGGTCTGGCCCTGCGTCGTGCCATATATCCCCGTTGTGGCGCCCGTGATCGCCACGGGGCGGTCGTTGAACACCCGGGTGCTGTCACCTTGCGGGCGGCTGAGCCAATCCATCGCATTCTTTAGCCCGCCGGGGACGGAATTGTTATATTCCGGGCTGGCAATCAGCAGCCCATCAGCCGCCACCACCCGATCCTTGAGCGCGCGCACGGCGGGCGGGACACCGGTTTCGGCTTCGTCATCACCATTATAAATCGGTATTCCCTCGATCGTCGCGATGTCGAGCATGCTGCCCTCGGGCATCATTTCCGCCGCCGCGCGCAGCAGCGCGGTATTGTGCGAGCCGCGCCGCAGGCTGCCTGACAGGCCCAGTATCTTGATCATTCCGTCCCTCGTTCTTGGTTGTGTCACCTATGGGTGACCGTTCAGACGAGCGGTTTCAACCCCGCTTCGATCTGGGCACGCTGTGCTTCCAGAAACGGCGGCAGCGACAAACGCTCGCCCAGCGATTCCAGCGGCTCATCCACGGCGAAACCCGGCCCGTCGGTGGCGATTTCAAACAGATTGCCCCCCGGTTCGCGAAAATAGACCGAGCGGAAATAATAGCGCTCGACCTCGCCGGAAAAGGGCAGGCGGGTCTGGCCGATCCGTTCGGCCCAGCGTTGCAGCGCATCCTGATCGGGGGTGCGAAAGGCGATGTGGTGAACCGCGCCCGCGCCCTGACGGGCCTGTGGCAACCCGGGCTGAACGGCGACATGCAGTTCCGCGCCCGGCCCACCTTCGCCCATTTCATAGACATGCACTTCGCCCGGCCCGTCGTTTGCGGGGGCGTCATAGGTGCCGATATGGCGCATGTTCAGCACCGATCGCAGCACCGCATCCGTGCCTTCGATCCGGGCCACCGATAGCGTGATCGGCCCAAGACCGCGGATCTGGTGATCCTCGGGCACCGCGCTTTGTTCCCACGGATGGCCATGGCCGCTGCCGCCATCGGCGGTCATGCGGAATCGCTGGCCTTCGGGGTCTTCGAAATCAAAGCTCGCCCGGCCCCAGATTTCCGCCAGATCGGATGCTTTATGGCCCGAAGCGCGCAGGTGATCTTGCCACCAGGCAAGGCTGGCATCATCGACCAGCAGGCCGGTGCGCGCGATCGATCCGTTGCCGCGCCGCTCGCGCGCGGCGGGCCAGTCAAAAAACGTCAGATCCGTGCCCGGCGTTGCCAGCCCATCGGCATAGAACAGGTGATAGGCGCTGGTATCATCCTGATTGACGGTTTTCTTGACCAGCCGCAATCCGAGGGTATCGGTATAAAACCGTTTATTGGCAGGGGCTTGGGCGGTGATGGCTGTCACATGGTGCAGCCCGGTCAGCTCTTGGGTCATCGGTGCCTCCGGTTGGTGTCTTTGTAGGGATATATAGCACAGCGCGCGCAGGCATAGGGCCGGCGCCGCACAGCCCCTGTGCACCCCTGCGCAGTTAACGATCCGGAAAGGGGTGATGGGCTAGCCTGAGGGGGAAGGAGGAATCAGATGGATTTTCAACAAATCAGCATGGGCGGCGGGTGAGCCAGGCATCCGACATATCGCCCAGAATCGTGGCCCTGGACGCGCCCATGATGCGCCCGCAAGCGCGGCGGCGACGCTATCTGGCGGGCTCGTTCCTTGTGGCTGTGGTGCTGCCGGTGCTGCTAAGTGCGCTTTATTACGCGTTTTTCGCCAGCGATCGCTATGTCGCGGGCGCGGGTTTTGCGGTGCGCGGCGTGAATGCCACCACCGGGCTCGACGGGATTGGCGCGCTGACCGGGCTTGCCAGCACAGGCACGACGACGTCGGAATCCTATATCATCCTGAAATATCTGCGCAGCCGCGATCTGGTGGAACGGCTGGACAATGATATCGGCATCCGCGATCTGTTCGCAGCCCCCCAGATCGATCGGCTTTCGCGAATCAGCGCAACCCGCCCGATCGAGGATTTCGTCACCCATTGGGGCCGGATGATCGACACCAGCTTTGACACCACATCCGGTATCGTGACGTTCGAGGCGCAGGCTTTCAGCCCCGCCGATGCCGACCGTATCGCGCGCCTTGTGCTAGGGTATATTCAGGATCTGGTGAATCAACTGTCTGATAATGCCCGCCAGGATGCCCTGCGTTTTGCCCGCCAAGAGGTCGCGGGGGCCGAGGCGCGGCTGCGCGATACCTTGCAGCAATTGCGCGCATTTCGCGACCGCGAACAATTGATCGACCCCGCCGCCACGGCGCAAATCGATATCGAACTGATCGGCGCGCTGGAAGCCCGGCTCGTGGATATCCGCGCCCGTATGGCGGCCATCGGCGATCGGGTCAGCGCCGATGCCCCGGCGCTGATATCGCTGCGCCATCAGGCCGAGGCGCTTGAAACCCAGATTGCCATCCGCAGCGCCGGGATCAGCAGCGGCATGGGGGCGGGGTTATCCGATCTTTTGGCGCAGTATGAGGCGCTTGAGGTTGAAAAGGCCTTTGCCCAGCAATCCTATGCCTCGGCCCTGGCATCGCTGGAACAGGCCCGGCTTGAGGCTGACCGCCAGCAGCGTTATCTGGCCGTCTATAGCCACCCTGCCTTGCCCCAGGATGCGCTTTATCCCCGTCGGGCGCTGACGATCGTGCTGATCGGCGCGGCTGCCACCACGATCTGGGCCATTGGCGCGTTGATCACCTATGCGGTGCGGGATCATCTGACATGACGATGACCCTGCGCGCCTTGGCCGCCTTGCAGATACGCGTAATCGGCGCGCTGATCCTGCGCGAAACGCGGGCGACATTCGGGGCCTCGCGGATGGGATATCTGTGGGCGATCATCGGGCCTGCGGCGGGTATCACCCTGCTGGTGTTCATTTTTGCACGGATGGGGCGGCAGCCGCCCTTTGGCGGCAGTCTGGCGCTGTTTTTTGCAACCGGCATTCTGACGCTTGATTATTTCAACCGGTTGTCGGCGGGGCTGATGCGCGCCTTTGCCGCCAACCGGGGCCTGTTCAGCTATCCGGTGATCCTGGCCAGCGACGTGCTTTTCGCACGATTTTTGCTGATTTCGGCGACATATGTGGTGATCATGGCGCTTTTTTATGGCGGGCTGATCGCGCTGGGGCTGGCCGATGCGCCGCGCTATCTTGAACATCTGGTGGCCGCATTCCTGGTGACGGGGGCGCTTGGCTTTGGTTTCGGCACGCTTAACGCCGTGATTGCCGCGCATTGGCCCAGCTGGGCCCAGATCGAACGCGTGCTGACCCGGCCGCTGTTTTTCCTGTCGGGTGTGTTCTATGTCCCCAGCCTGCTGCCGCCCGATGCGATTGCCATTTTGCGCTGGAACCCGCTTTTGCACCTGATCGAATGGTTTCGACTGGGCTATTACGCCCATTACGACAGCCAGATAATCGATATCCGCTATCCGCTGGCGCTGGCGGCGCTGCTGATCGTGACCGGCCTTGGGGCGGAGCGGCTTTTTCGCCGCCAGCGGGGGCAGGCATGATTGAACTGATCGACATTTCAAAAGCCTATCGCCAGAATGGGCAGCGCAAGGTTATCATCGAAAACCTGAGCTTTCGTTTTCCGCCGGGGCGAAATATCGCGATCATCGGGGAAAACGGCATCGGGAAATCCACCTTGTTGCGGATGATCGCGGGGATCGAGCCGCCGGATCGCGGCCGGGTCATCCGATCGGCGCATGTGTCCTGGCCCCTGGGCTTTGCGGGCGGCTTTCATGGCATGATGAGCGGGCTGGAAAATTTGCGTTTCGTCGCCCGCGCCTATGGGCAGGATACCGAGGAATTCATCGCGCAGGTGCGTGATTTCGCCGAAATCGGCGCTGCATTGACCCAGCCGGTTAAAACCTATTCGCGGGGAATGAAGGCCCGGCTGGCCTTTGGCATGAGCCTTGCGATCAATTTCGACATCTATCTGATCGATGAAATATCCGCCGTGGGCGATCAAAACTTCCGCGCCAAAAGCCGGCAGATTTTCATGCAAAAACAGGCGTATGCCAAGGTGATTATGGTGTCCCATTCCCCCGCTGACATTCGCACATATTGCGATTGCGGGCTGATTTTGACGCGCCGGGGCGTGATCTATCACGACGATATCGACGCGTTGCTGGCCGATTATGGTAAAAACGCATGAGGGGGGTGTCTTCTCTTGTCAGGCGCATCTTATCCGTGCATCTTGCTGCATACGTCACGGCGGCGGGGCCATCCCCGCCGCGGGGCAAAAACCCGGCATAGATCGGGACGGACCCTCATTCACCCGAGGGTTAAAGGGAGGATATGATGACGGTTCATCGAACGGCTGTTTTGGGCCATTTGCTGCGCGTTTCCGACTGCGGCGCTGTCATGCACCGCGATGTCGGCGGCTGCCTCTCTGTCTTGCTATCCGATTCATGCATGCGCCCCCTTTTCCCGGTGTCACCGGCACCGGAGCGCTGCCTTTTTGCATAACCTGGTGCCAGAATTGGCTGGCACCCCATCATGGAGCAAACAACACATGAGCACCAAACATCTTGTTGATCCGGACCTGCTGCCGCTGCTGGACATGCTGCCCAACCTTGATCTGAGCGACGAGTCGCTGACTGCAATCCGCGAAGGTATGGCCACGATGGAGGTGCCGGATTTCGGCGCCGCCGATGGTCTGCCCGTCACGGTTGAAAGCCGCATGATCGACGGGCCGCAAGGCGCGGGCAGTTTGCGCGTGCTGATCGTAAAGCCGCAAAATGCCGCGGCCAACAGCCCGGGAATTTTCCACTGCCACGGCGGCGGTTACGTGCTTGCGCGCCCCGAAGGCAGCCTGCCGGCCCTGCGCAACATGGTGAACGAATTGGGCGTGGTGGCCGTGTCGGTCGATTACCGTCTGTCGCCTGAAACCACCTTTCCCGGCCCTGACGAAGATGCCTATGCCGCGTTGAAATGGATGTCGGAAAATGCAGCGGAACTGGGTGTTGATGCCGATCGCATCGGGATCATGGGCGAAAGCGCCGGTGGCGGGATGGCTGCGGGTGTGGCGCTGATGGCGCGCGACCGCAAGGGCCCGAAAATCGCGTTCCAGAACCTGCTCTATCCGATGCTCGATGACCGCACGGTCACCGATCCGAATCCCAATCCGGTGATCGGCGAATATGTCTGGACGCGTCCGGCGAACTATTTCGGCTGGAAATCCTATCTGGGGGTCGAGCCGGGCTCGGACGGCGTGTCGCCCTATGCCGCGCCCGCGCGCGCCGAAGACCTGTCGGGCCTGCCGCCGACGTCGATTTCGACCGGCTCGCTCGACCTGTTTCTGGACGAAAACTTTGACTATGCGCAGCGCCTGATCCGCGCGGGCGTTGCGGTCGAATTCTTTGTCTATCCCGGCGGTTTTCACGGTTTCAACATGAGCCCGACCGCCGATGTGGGTCTGCGCTCGGAAAAGCAGCGGATGGATTCGCTGCGCCGCGCCGTGGCTGCATCCGCAAAGTAATAAGACGAACGCGGCCCGCCCAATCTGGCGGGCCGTTTCCTAGGCCAGCAGGCTTGCGATCCGGCGCAGGGCGAGGGTGTAGCCTTCGGTCCCGAAACCTGCGATCACCCCATCGGCGCGGGCCGAGATATAGGAGTGATGGCGAAAGGCTTCGCGTTTGTGCACATTGGAAATATGCACTTCGATCACCGGCCCGTCATAGGCATTCAGCGCATCCAGAATCGCCACCGACGTATGGGTAAAAGCGGCGGGGTTGATGATGATCCCGGCGGCTGAATCGCGCGCTTCGTGAATCCAGTCGATGATCTGACCTTCGTGGTTTGACTGTAGCAGCCGGGTTTCGCAGCCCAATTGCCGAGCCAGATCGGCGCATTCGGTGGCAATATCGGCCAGCGTCTGCGCACCGTAAATCGCGGGCTCGCGCTTGCCGAGCAGGTTCAGATTCGGGCCGTTCAGAATGAAGATCAGCTTGGGCATCGGTTGTCCTTTGGCAAAATGCTGAGGGCGTTATGCCCGAAAGCGACGCAAATCCCAATGGTGAAGCGGATGTATAGGGGAAAAGTGGCAGCCCGTAGGGGAATCGAACCCCTCTTTCCAGGTTGAAAACCTGGCGTCCTAACCGATAGACGAACGGGCCAGCGCTGCTTGTGGGATGCTGATTACGCAAAGCGCGGGCCAAGGGCAAGGGGCATTTGCGTGAATTCCGATCCGATGCGCATTTTTTTCGCATCGCGGATGAGGGGCAGGGGTC
>Ga0265293_10013869_pt1 | contig 10366 bp, 6 predicted proteins | sample Munlanlewell138R_FD_192505 | JGI IMG/M metagenome (GOLD analysis project Ga0265293, IMG submission 192505) | Leachate microbial communities from a municipal landfill in Southern Ontario, Canada - Leachate well 138R | ecosystem: Engineered > Solid waste > Landfill > Unclassified | place: Canada...
CCGCCTTGTGCCGGCTTCCATTCATTGTCGAAATATTCGCCGAGCGTCCAGCTTTCGGCATCGAAGAAATGCGTGCGGAACAGGTCGACGATGCGCGCTGCCCGGCGCAGATAGCTGCGCTCGCCGGTAACCTCGTGCCACGCGAGAAATGCTTCCAGCATATGCATGTGCGGGTTGGAGCGCCGCAGGTCGGTACCGTCGCAGGTTTCGAGGAACCCGGTCAGCCGCTCGTCCTCCAGATAGGACTCAACGAAGGCCATGGCTTCCTCGCCGCGCGCCAGCGCATCCCTGTTTCCGGCGCGATGGGCCCAGGCGAAGGCGAGAAGCACGCAGGCGTGGTCGTAGGCGTCCTCGCAAGGATCCGCGATGGAACCGTCGACATTGAGGGTGCGCGCCCAGCCGCCGCGTTCGGTGCGCCCCCGCTCCATGAAGGCCATACCATGCGAGATCAGTTCGTCAGCCGGTCCGTCCCATCCCCGTAACCTGGCGACGGAATAGGCATAGACCTGCCGCGCCATGGTGCGCATGCGTTTCGGCTTGCCGAGCGGCGTGCCATCGAAGGCGAAAGCTTCGTGAAAACCGCCATGGCGTTCATCCACGCCAGCCTTCGACCAGCGCGGCAGCGTTTCCTCGAACAGCCAGTGCTCGACGCGCTCACGCCATGCACCGGGCAGCACCACCCGGTCATGGGCGGGTGTGAACTTCACCTCCAGCCGGCCCCATTTTTCAAGCTGCTCGACGACATGCCTGACGTTCTGGCTCTCGGCGACAGGAGCCACGAAGGTGACATCGTCGGTTGACACCACCGCGACATCCCTCAGCCCCACGACCGACAGCAGCCTGCCACTGCTGCGCAGATAGGAACGCTCGCAATCTATGGCGACGACGTCGCCGATCACGACATTGCCATGCTCGTCGGTGCGGCTGGCCTCCAGCAGCGACTGCCACGAACCCAGATCGCTCCAGCGGAAGCGCGCCGGCACCATGGCGATGTTGCACAGGTGCTCCATGATCGCATAGTCGACCGAGATGGAGGGGATCGGCGCATAGGCGTCGAGCGGCAGCCAGGTTCCCGACAGATCACGCGGGGCAATGTCGAGCGCGTGTTCTGCCTGCAGCCAGATCTCACGGTGATGCGTGAGGAACGCGGCGCGGATGACGCTTGCCCTGAACAGGAAAATGCCTGTGTTCCAGAAAAAATCCGATGTCGCCACATAGCGGCCTGCCGTTTCCGCATCCGGCTTTTCGACGAAACGCACCACGCGGCGAACACCCGGGCAGTCGAAGGCGTTTCCGGCCCGGTCCTGGCCTGCAAACACCTCGCCTGCCTCGATATAGCCGTAGCCGGTTTCCGGACGTGTCGGTTTCATGCCGAACACCACCACCTGCCCCGCCTGAGCCGCCGGAACGCCGGCTTCGACGCTCTCCCAGAAATCGAGATCGGTCGAGATGACGTGATCCGATGGCACGATGAGCACGATGCCGTCGCCATGGCTGCTGATGGTGTGCAGCGCCGCGATCGCCACGGCCGCGGCGGTGTTGCGACCGACAGGCTCGAAGATGGCACCGCCACCGCTATAATCTAGACCGGCAAGCTCGGTGCGGATGCGCGCCGCGTTGCGTTCGGCGGCAATGACGTGGATGGGCGTATGCCCTGCCTCGCGCGCCTGCAGCCGGCGCACCGTCTTCATCAGCATCGAGCCGTCGCCGGACAGATCGTGAAATTGCTTGGGATTGTCTTCCCGGGAGAGCGGCCACAGCCGCGACCCGACCCCGCCACTCATCACAAAGCACGAAATGCGCTCGGCCATGGCCAGCTCCCCTTTGATCCATCTGCCTTGTGTCCCGCTTGCGTGAACGCGCGCCCGTCCTGCGCGTTTCACCCGCGAGCATCCGCCCCGACCCTGCCTGCAGATTTGCGCAACAGGGTTCCAGGAGCCGGACCATAGGCGATGTCGGAGGATGAGCCGATTAACCTGGATTAGCGACTGGCTATAAGTGTTAGCCTTCCCACGGAAGGCTTATCGCACAGCAAGGCAGAGGGCAGTGGCTGGCGGGATCAGGTCGGCGACGCCAGCAGATAGGCTGAGGGTGTAGGCACTGAAGTGCGTGTTCCAACGGTTATGCTGGAACCCTGCTCTTCATTTGAGCAAACTCATTGCCGCGGCTGTCATGCAGCATCCGTCATGAGCAGTCGGGCACGTGATGATGCCGCAGCGCAGACTATCAGTTTGAATGCTGTGCATAGATGGCCCGGCATTCATTGGACGATCGAGAACCTGCGCTGCGTATATCGTGTCTGATCAGCGTCTCCGCCCGGATGGGGATCTGGCGGAAAAACCTTCAGTTCTGTGCCTGTCAGTCTTCCTTGATGGCGCTGTTCTTGGCCGTATCGCTCATGAACACATAGACGACCAATGAGACGCCGATCATGGCGGTCACATACCAGTAGAAGCCCTGTTCCCAGCCGGAGCTCTTGAACTGCAGGGCGACGAACTCGGCCGTGCCGCCGAAGATCGTGTTGGCCAGCGCATAAGGAAGGGCGACGCCCAGCGCGCGGATGTGGGCCGGGAACAGCTCGGCCTTCACCACCGCGTTGATCGAGGTGTAGCCGGTCACGATCACCAGAGCGGCCATGGCGAGCAGGCCGGCGGTGAAGGCGTCGGTCGTCACCTCCAGCGTGGAGAAGATCGGGTAGGTGAAGAGCACCCCGCACACGCCGAAGAAGATCATCAGCGGCTTGCGTCCGATCCGGTCCGACAGCGCGCCCGCCACCGGCTGAAGGCACATGAACACGAACAGCGTGATGGCGCTGATTTCTGACGCCTTGGCCTTGGTAAAGCCGGAGGTGTTGACGAGGAACTTCTGCATGTAGATCGAATAGGCATAGAAGGCGAGCGTGCCGCCGGCGGTCAGCAGCATGACCAGCGCGGTTTCCTTCGGGTGCTTGCTGATCAGTTCCCAGAAGCCGGATTTGGGTGCGTCCTTTGTCTGGGCAATATGGGCCTGCGCGTTCTTGAAGCTCTCGGTTTCGTCGAGACCGCGGCGCAGCCAGAACACCACCACGGCAAGACAGGCGCCGATAAAGAATGGAATGCGCCAGCCCCAGGAATTCAGCGCTTCATCGGTCATGGTGTTCTGAAGCACGATGAGCACCAGCAGCGCCAGAAGCTGGCCGGAAATCAGCGTGACATAGGCGAAGGAAGAGTAGAAGCCGCGACGGCTCTTGCCCGCCATTTCCGACAGGTAGGTCGCCGAGGCACCATATTCGCCGCCGACCGACAGGCCCTGCATGAGCCGCGCGATCACCAGAAGGATCGGCGCCAGAATGCCGATGGCGTTGTAGTCCGGCGTCAGCGCGATGATGAGCGAGCCCGCGCACATCAGCGTCACCGAAAGCGCCAGCCCCGCCTTGCGGCCCTTGCGGTCGGAGTAGATGCCCATGATCCACGCACCGATCGGGCGCATGAGGAAACCGACGGCGAACACTGCCGCCGACGACAGCAGCTGGGCGGTCTGGTCTCCGGCCGGGAAGAAATGCGGGGCGAAGTATAGAGCGAACGCGGCATAGACATACCAGTCGAACCACTCGACCAGATTGCCGGTGGAACCGCCGATGATGGCTTTCAGCCGGCTGCGGCGGTCGAGCCCCGAGGGCTTTGCCAGTTCGGGCACCACACCTGCCACGGTGCTGTCATGGGGTAATGAAACCATTCTCTCTCCTCCTTGTGCCGTGCGTGGCGGCCATGGCTGCCTGCGCGGGTTGGATCTTGCCGGAAACCGGCCGCACAGCGCCCGTGCTGGCGCTGGGCCGGAGCGCGCCTGCTGACAGGCCGGGAGCCGGTCATGCGCTGTTGCGACCGTGCCTGCCGGATGGCCGGCATGCCGATGACCACTTTTCATGCACTTTGCCGCACAAGGAGGCCAGCGGCAGCCTGTGAAAAGGGCAACCGCATGATAATGCTGTTCTTTCGGGAATGAGCGATTCAGATTCGCATGATTTTTTGCAGAAATCTGCATAGCTATTCCCGCATTTGTGCAATATTATGCACTGATGCGGGAAAGTGGTGAAATGCGCGGGCTCATATGGCGCCGGCTTATCATGGCGGGCGTTGTCGCCATGCTGGCCGCCGGCGTTTGGGCAGTAGCGGCGGATCTTGCCCGAAATCAGGCCATTGCGGCATTGAACGAGGAAGCGGCCCGGATCGCCCGGCAGCATCTGCGCCTGTTCGAGAGCGAGTTCGCCCGCTTCCGCGTGCTGCCGGTGGCACTGGGCGAATATGGGGACGTTGCCGAGGCGCTCACGGCCGGGGTGCAGGGAGACGGTGCGAATGAGGCGCAGGGCGCGGCACGGCGGCTCGACAGGAAACTCGCCCTGTTGTCGCGGGAGACCGGCACGCCGGTGATCTATGTCACCGATGCAGATGCGCTTGTCGTTTCCGCCTCCAATTACGACCAGCCGGACAGTTTCGTGGGCGAGAATTTCAGCTTCAGGCCCTATTTCACCGACGCGCTGACCAAGGGAAATGCGGAGTATCACGGCGCCGGCGCGATCAGCGGCAGGCCGGGCCTGTTCTTCGCCCGGCGGATCGGAAGCGCTGCCGACCCTCTCGGCATCGTGGTGGTCAAGTTCGAGTTCGCGGCGCTGGCCGCATTGTGGGCGAACGATCCGGGGCGGGCGCTGCTGGTCGATCCCGAGGGCATCATCCTGGCGTCGTCCGATGCAGCTGATGTCATGCGGGTTCTCTCGCCGATGTCGGATGAGGCAAGGGCGAGGGTCGCGGAAAGCCGGCTCTATCCCGATGCGACGCTGGAAGTGGCCGAACTCGACTGGCCGGGAACCGGCGAGGCGCGCGGGCCGGATGGCGAAAGGCTGATCGTTGCCGAACTGCCGATACCCGGCACCCGGTTGCGACTGTTGCAGATGCTGGATGCCGCGCCGGGGCTTGCCGCCGCGCGCGAGCGGGCGTGGGTGCTGGCCCTGCCGGCCTTCGCCGGGCTGATGGCGCTGGGCACGGCCATGTGGTGGTGGTTCACCCGCGCGGCGCGCGCTGCCGTCTACAGGCGCACGCTTGAAGAGGCCGTCACCGAGCGCACGCTGGCGCTGGAAGAGCAGATGGCCGAGCGCGAGCGGGCTGACCGGCGCTACCGCGATGCACGCGAGGAGCTGGCGCAGGCCAATCGCCTCGCTTCGCTGGGAACCATCACGGCCGGACTGGTGCACGAGATCAACCAGCCGGTCGCCACCATCCGCACGCTGGCGGAAAACGCCCGCCACCATCTTGAGGCCGGGCGGCTCGACCGGGTCGGCGCCGGCCTCGATTCCGCGGTGGAGCTGACGGCGCGCATCGGGGCGATCACGCAGGAAATGCGCCAGTTCGCGCGGGGAGGCGGCGGCGAGGTGACGTCCGTTTCGCTGGACGAGGTGATGGCCGGTGCCCTGCTTCTGGTCGGCGACCGGATCCGAAAGCTCGGCGTCGACCTGTCGCTGCCCCCCTCTCTGGCCCCGTCGCTGGCCAAACATGGTCAGTCGACCGTGCTGGCCAACCGTATCCGGCTGGAGCAGGTTCTGGTCAACGTCCTGCAGAATGCGCTGGATGCGCTGGCCGGTCGCCCCGATCCGCGCATCGAGGTCACGGTCTCGCGCGACGGCGACAGGCTCAATCTGACGGTTGCCGATAATGGCCCCGGCATCGCGCCGGAGCTGGCCGACCGGATCTTTCATCCCTTCGTCACCGGCCGCTCGGGCGGGCTGGGGCTTGGGCTCGGCATCGCGCGCGACATCATGCGCGAGCTGGGCGGCGGGCTGGAACCCGCACCGTCGCCGCTGGGCGGCGCCGCCTTCGTGATCAGCATGAGGTGCGCATGACAACCGACGCTGCGATGCGCATCCTTCTCGTCGACGACGATCTGCCGTTCCGCACGGCGCTGGCCGACAGCTTCTCCATAGCCGGGCTGGAGATCGAGAGTTTCGGCGACGGCCAGTCGGCGCTGGAAAGCCTGTTTTCCGGCCAGTCCCCGCACGAGCTGCCGGCCGTGGTGGTGACGGACCTGCGCATGCCGCGCTTCGATGGCCATGCACTTTTGAGCGCGGTTCTGGCGCGCGATCCGGAACTGCCGGTGATCCTGATGACCGGGCATGGCGACATCGCCATGGCAGTTGCGGCGCTGAAGCAGGGTGCGTTCGACTTCATCGCCAAGCCCTTCCCCACCGATCATCTGATCGCCTCGGTGCGCCGGGCGATGGAAACGCGGCGGCTGGTGCTGGAAAACCGGCGCCTGCGGCAGGCGGTGGCCGAGGTCAGCGAAGGCTTTCCGCTGATCGGCGAGTCGCCGGCCATGCTGCGCCTGCGCGACACCATGCGCCAGCTCGCCCGGGTGGAGGTGGACGTGCTGATCGAGGGCGAGACCGGCACCGGCAAGGCGCTTGTGGCGCGCCAGCTCCACCGCTGGAGCATGCGCAGCAACCGTCCGCTCGTCACCGTCGATTGCGCCGCCCTGCCGGAACAGATCGCCGACGAAGTGCTGTTCGGCACGCGCATCCATCGCGGCCAGATCGCCGAAGCCGACCGTGGCACGCTTTTCCTCGACGAGATCGACAGCCTCGCGCCCGCCTTGCAGGCGCGGCTTCTCAGCGTGGTGCAGGACCGCGTCCTGCACGGCAATGGCGGGGTCTCGCCGCGCGAGGTGGACCTGCGCATCATCGCCGCCACCAAGGTCGACCTGCGGGCCGAGGTGGCGGCGGGACGCTTCCGCGCCGATCTGCTCTACCGGCTGGAAACGGTGCGGCTGCGCATCCCGCCGCTCAGGGAAAGGCGCGAGGATCTGGGCGTGCTTCTGTCGATCTTCCTCGACGAAGCCGCCTCCTTCCACGACCGTCCCCGGTCGGTGCTCGATGCGCCGGTTCTGGACTGGCTGCTGCGGCACGACTGGCCGGGAAATGTGCGGGAATTGCAGAATTACGCGGTGCAACTCACGCTCGGCCTGCGGCAGGACGGACGCGTGCCCGCGGAGGCCGGCATAGCCGACATGGCGCTTTCGGCGCAGATGGACAGGTTCGAGGAAGGCCTGCTGCGCGATACGCTGGCCCGGCTGGGCGGAGACGTGTCCGCCGCCGCCGTGGCGCTGAAGCTGCCGCGGCGCAGCCTCTATGCACGACTGAGCCGGCACGGCATCAACCCCGCCGCCTATCGCAAACAGAATGTGTAGCCACATCATTTCAGGCGCGAATTCATAACGCGGCACGGCGCTTCAACCGGCTACCCATCAGGGGCTGGATGAGCGGGGTCGATGCCAACCTCGTCCATGAGCAGCACCTTGGCAAAGCGTGAAGACTATGCAGGTGTGCACGGCAGCTAGGACGAAACGCTTCCACGGCACACTTCATGACGCGCTTCCGCACCGCAAAAGGGCTGTTCCGCTGCTGATCGCATTCCCATCTGCATTCCCCGGCTCACTCTGACAGATCCGCCATCACCACGGGAAATCTGTCGAAGCAGGGGTGATCCTCAAAGGCCTAGTATCCGCCATCCCCGCAGCCCAGATGCAACGGGAACGGCTTTCTTCCCGACGATCAGAACCTGTAGGACAAGCCGACCTTGAAATCGTGCTGCCTGAGGTCGATGCCATATTCGCCATCGACATCATAAGTGCTGCCGTTCGATGTCTGGCGGAAAGCGTATCCGCTTTTCTTGCCATAGTCGGAATAGCTGTATTCGCCGCGCAGCGACAGCTTCTCGGTAATGGCCTTCTCAAGTCCCGCGCCGATCGTCCAGCCGACATAGGTCGTTCCGTCATGCTCTATATTCGGGACCGCTGGCACCGTCACCGCGCTGGCATCCGAAAACTCGAAGGAATGGCTGTAACTCGCCCATGTGACGCCCGCCGTCAGGAACGGCAGGTAAGTTCCCATGGAATAGCCGGCGCGGCCGCGCAGGGCGCTCGACCATTCGAGCCTGGAGCTGATGTCGGCGTAACGCCGGCGGTCGCTCTGCCGCCGCAATCAGCAGATCCTCCAGCGCCAGTTCCATCCGTTGGATCTCTCGCTCGATCTTTTCCGAGGACTTGCCGAGAACCTGTTTCTTCAGCTTGGCAATGCGCAGCCGCAAAGTCTGGATCAACTGGTCACTCGCCTGCAACGTCGCCGACATTGTCGCATTTTCCGCCTGCAAGGCGGCGATCATCACCTTCAGGAAGGTCGGATCGTCGGGAAGATTTTGGGGTGCGCTCGACATGAACCTGACTACCCCAAGTCAGGCAGATGAGCCTTAAAAACAAGAAGCTTCAAGAGGATAAGATCACCCGACACGAGCCGGCGGCGCACCCCAATTGGGCGTCGCCAGTCAATTCCATCTCATAACATCGCCATTTGCGCTGATGTCAATCGGGCCGTTCCATCGGCCACCAACGGCCACGGAAAGCGGCCTTTCTGCCAGACCTTGTAATAAAGGCAGAAGCCCTGGCCGTTCCAAAACGGAAGTTTTATGCGGTCGCCACGGCGTCCCCGAAAGGCGAAGACCGCGCCGCCTGTCGGCTTCTGGCGCAACACATCTTGCGTCAGCGACGCCAGTCCCTCGATCCCTTTGCGCATGTCCGTGATCCCGCAGGCAAGATAGACCCGAACGCCACAGTCCCTAGTCCGATCATGCCGTCTCAACCGCACGAATAAGCCGCGTCAGAATCGCAGTGTCAACGTCTGTGCCAAAGCGAAGCCTCCGCCCGCAAATCAATTGCACTTCGATCGGCGCCGTCGCAACCAGCGAACGTTCGCCTGGCTCGGGAGCCGCAGCCATCTCTTGTGGTTCGGGCATCTGGACAGGCAGAAAGATCGCCGCCGGCGACAAAACCCTCTTCTTCTTCCGCTCATGCCGCCAGGCATAAATCTGCTGCCGCAGCACATCGTGTCGCCGTGCAACCTCAGTCACCGTCGCCCCGTCGACCCCAATCGTCATCATCATTATTAAACTGGCTGAAAAATACGCGGTAATCAGCGCGTACACATAGTGTAATCGCAGCGTCTAGGATGCCGTCATAGTGACCCATCCATCATCGCAACCTTTCAGCGATTGCTTGTGTCGAGCTTTCCCGCAGCCTCACGGGCCTCGCTGGGGCTCATGCCGAAGCGGCCGCGACATGCCCTTCACATTGGGCGTATCGTGAAGTCCGCAGCGCGGCGCCAGCATCTGTATCGATTCGCCGCGCGCTTCGTTTTGCAAAAGACGCAAGAACTGTTGCAGCCGAAGCTCCCTGACATAGCCCTGTAAAGTCAGCGCGTTTCTGGAAAAGACCTGGTAGAGAAGCGAGCGTGAGCAACCAACTCCGGCTGCGATCATTGCCGGATTGAGGTTACGCACGGCAAGATGGCGCCTAACATAACGCTGGGCAGCGATTAACAGGCCAGCGTGGGTACGGTCCGGTATCCCTTCCATGGATGCGAAGGCGCCGGCAATGGTCGTGATTGCAAAGGATTCCGAGGCGTCGAGCAGCGCTTCCTGTTCGCGTGCGGACATGTCCTGCGCACGATGAGGGAACTGCATCAGATGATTGCGTAACAGGCCTGCCAGCCGTGACTTGGCAAGCGCCTTGTTCAGCAAAACCGGCGAAGGCAGTGCCCCGGGGACACTCGCTTCCAGGAGCGGACGCGACAGATCGACCTGAATGAAATGGTGAGCACTGAAATCCATTGTGTCAGGCCGCGCACCATCCAGAACAAAAAACTCCCCTTCTGCCACAGCCTGTTCCGGCTCATCGCCATACCAGTACTGCAGGCGCCATCGAACCATCAGGAAAAGAGCAAGCTCTGCCGTAGATGATTTCGAAATCGTCTTTCTGGTCAGCTGAATCCTGTATGGATCGGAGACCGCATAATGCATCTCACCAGACTGGGTTGCCAGCGAAGTCACCGAAGCGCGGAAATCGCGGCGCTGGCTTTCATTGGCAGGCAATATCTCGACGCCACGCACCACCTCGTCCGCCCAATGCTCGTAGCGGTCATTAGGCGGTAAATCAGTCGTAGAAACCGACTGAAACAGGTGTGATACAGATCGCCCTCGTGAAAAGGCATGCGCTTTATCTGAACTAACGTGATCTCCCATGCCTACACTATGGGGGTCTTTACTGGTTTGGGAAGCAATGTGAAGACGCATCTCTGACTAATTTGCAGGTTCTAACACGCAGTGGGTCAACCTCCTGTCAGCCCAGCCGGATGGTCAACGTCGGGACGACATGCAGCTGGTGGTGGACCATCTGTTGATTTCCGCTGAGAGCTGACCCGGGATTGAGGGATTTTTCCATTGAGAAGTGACCCATGTTTGAACCCACCCCTGCTGGTTGATTGCAGGGGACTTTGGAGTGATAGACATGGCGT
>Ga0265293_10013870_pt1 | contig 10365 bp, 9 predicted proteins | sample Munlanlewell138R_FD_192505 | JGI IMG/M metagenome (GOLD analysis project Ga0265293, IMG submission 192505) | Leachate microbial communities from a municipal landfill in Southern Ontario, Canada - Leachate well 138R | ecosystem: Engineered > Solid waste > Landfill > Unclassified | place: Canada...
CCGGCGGCGACCCGGCGGCCGACCTTGTAGGGCCCGGAGCCCGGCGGCGGCGTCATGCGCCCTGCGTCGAACTCGTTTTGCGTATAGTAGGCCTTCGACAGGACCGGCATTTTGGCGGCCGTGAGAATGGTCTGCGGCGGCTGCCTGCCCGTAAAGGTCAGCCGCACCGTCTGCGGATCGAGCGCTTCTGCGGTGGCAAGCTCGACAAGCGGCAGCGCCAGTTGCGGGTGCCCCTTGTCCTTGTAGAGGAGCAACGTGAAGGCGACATCCTCTGCCGTCAGCGGCGTGCCGTCATGCCAGCGCGCCTCGCTGCGCAGGTGGAAGTCGAAGCTGTTGCGGTCCGGCGAGATGGTGACGCTTTCGGCCAGCAGCCCGTAGAGCGCATCCGGCTCGTCCAGTGCGCGGGCCATCAGCGTATCGAAGCAGAACTCCATGCGCGGCGGCGCATCGCCGCGCAGCGTGAAGGAATTCAGCGTGTTGAAGGTGAGCGGGTTCTGGTTGAAGGCCCAGTTGGGTGGCGGAAAATTGAAGGTGCCGCCCTTGGGCGCGTCTGCGTTCACATAGTCGAAATGGGCAAAGCCGGGCGGATATTTCAGCTCCCCGAAGGCCGAGAGGCCGTGAAGCTTCACGCCTGTCGGCGCGGTGGCGAAGGCCGGGAGGGGCAGCAGCGGCCATGCGGCCGCCGCACTCCCCAGCACGAGGAAATCGCGACGTGAAAAGGCGCTCATCACTGTGCGCTCTGGTACTTGGCCGCCAGCGCCTTTTCCTTTTCGGGGTCGATCCACCAGGACTCGACATCGGCCCCGATATATTCGGGCTGCTTGTCGGGCATGCCGAACTTGTTCCAGTAGGCGACCCACAGGTTCGGACGGGTGAACTGCGGCACGACATAGTAGTTCCACAAGAGGACACGGTCGAGCGCGCGAGTGGCGGCGATCAGGTCGTCGCGGTCGGTGGCGAAGATCACCCGGTCGACAAGCGCGTCGATCACCGGATCCTTGATGCCGGAATAGTTGCGCGAGCCGGGCGTGCCGGCGGCGCGCGTGCTCCAGTAGTCGCGCTGTTCGTTGCCGGGCGAATCGGACTGCTGCAGCACCTGCGTGATCACGTCATAGTCAAAATCGTTCACCCGGTTCACGAACTGGCTGGTATCGACGATGCGGTGGGTGACGGTCACGCCGATCTTGCGCAGCATTTCGATGAACGGGCTGATTGTGGGGCCGGAATCCTGGCTGAAATCGAGGATTTCAAAGCTGAAGGGCTGGCCGGTTTCGGCATTGACCATCCGCCCGTTGCGGATTTCCCAGCCGGCCTCCTTGAACAGCGCCACCGCATCGCGCAGGATCTTGCGCTCGGCCTGCGGATTGTCGAAACGCGGCAGGGCGAATTCCTTCGTGAAGACTTCCGGCGGCAGCTTGTCGCGGTACTGTTCGAGGATCTCCAGCTCCTTGCCTTCCGGAAGGCCCCGGGACGCAAAATCGCCGCCCATGAAATAGCTGGTGATGCGTGTGTTCAGTCCGAAGGACTGGGTGCGGTTCATCGTGTCGAAATCGAAGGCGTAGGACAGCGCCTGACGCACGCGCCGATCCTGAAACAAGGGCCGGCGGGTGTTCAGGACAAAGCCCTGCATGTTGGCGCGGGCGTTGGACACGAATTCCTTCTTGATCACGTCGCCAGCCTTGACAGCGGGAAAATCATAGGCGGTCATCCAGCGTCGCGCGCTGTTTTCGGAATGAATGTCCTTGAAGCCGCCTTTGGTGAAGGCCTGCCATGCGGCATTGTTGTCGAGGAAATAGCGGTAGCGGCGCTGGTCGAAATTCTCGCGTCCGATCTTCACCGGCAGCTTCGCGCCCCAGTAGTCCGGCACGCGCTCCCAGATGATCTCCTGTCCGGGCTTGAAGCTTTTGATGCGGTAGGCGGCGGAGCCGAGCGGGGCTTCCAGCGTCGGGCGGGTGATGTCGCGCTTCTTGCCTTTGGCGTCGGTGCCTTCCCACCAGTGCTTCGGCAACACCACGAGATCGCCCATGATCTTGGGCAGTTCGCGATTGCCCTTCTGGTCGAAGCGGAATTCGACCTCGCGATCCGATATCTTCACCGCCTCGGTGACGTTCTCGTAGTAGCGGTTGTACATGGGGCTGTTGGCTTTCAGCACCCCGAACGACCAGATCACGTCGTCGACGGTGATCGGCTGGCCGTCATGCCAGCGCGCATCGGAATCGAGCCGGAAGGTCGCGGAGGAGAAATCGTCCGGATATTTGTAGGCTTCGGCGACAAGCGGATGGCTGACGCTGCCCTCGTCGGTCGCCTGCTCCATCAGCGTGTCGTAAAGCAGTCCGCCGCCGAACTCGGCCAGCCCCGAGGCCGGCGTGCCCTGCACGATGTAGGGATTGAAGCTGTCGAACGTGCCAAGCACGGTGGTGTTCAGCGTGCCGCCTTTGGGTGCATCAGGGTTCACATAGTCATAGTGCTCGAAGTTCTCGCCATATTTGGAGCCGCCGACCAGCGAGGAGGAGGTGTGCCATTCCTGCGCCTCTGCGAGGCCGGTGCCGAAAACCAGCAGGGTTGCGGCAACCCCGGAAAACAGCATGGCCGTCAGCGGAGCCCTGATATGGTGAAAACGCATCCCGATCCTTTCACAACTACAAGCCGCGCACTGTAGCGGATTCTCCTGACGAGGGAATCGCATCGTGCCGATAATGCATTGCCCAGCCTACAGTAGCAAAAAAGCCGGGCAGAACCCGGCTTTTTCAAGGATATTCAGATTACAAATTCGTTATTCGGCTGGCTGCCCGGCTGGCTGACCTTCCGGCGCTGCCTCACCTGCGGCGGGAGCTTCCTGAGCCGGAGCCTGCTCGGCAGGCGCCGCTTCGGCCGGGGCCTGTTCTGCGGGAGCCGCATCAGCAGGAGCCGTCCCGGTCGGAGCTGCTCCTTCGGCGGGGGCGGCTTCGGTGGCCTCACCTTCAGGAGCCGCGGCGCCGGCTTCAGGCAGCGGAACCGGGCTGTCGGCCTGCTCACGCATATAGGCAATGAGGTTCGCGCGCTCGTCGTCCTTCTTCAGGCCGGCGAAACCCATGGCCGTTCCCTTCACGAAGCCCTTGGGCGAGATCAGGAAGTGGTTGAGGTTGTCGAAGGTCCATTTCTCGGAGCCGCCGCCGGCGAATTCCTTCATGGCGCCGGAATAGGAGAAGCCCTCATGCGAAGCGACCGGGCGATCGACGATCGACCACAGGTCCGGACCGACCTTGTTGGGGCCGCCCTTTTCGATCGAATGGCAGGCAGCGCACTTCTTGAACACGGCTTCGCCGGCTTTCGCGTCAGCCTTGGCGAGCAGGTCGGCGATCGGGGTCGCTTCGGCAGGGCCACCGGCTGCGGCACCACCGGCATCGCCTTCGGCCGCCTCGATGATGAAGCCGGGCTTTTCCGGCGCGTGTGTGGAAAAGAGCGAGTTGGAAGCGATGCCGACAGAGAAGATGATGAATACGGTGCCGAGCAGTCCGCCCAGGATCTTGTTGACTTCAAATGAATCCATACGCCCCAGGCTCCCTTTTCCGGCGGACATGCCGTCCTCCGTCCGTCGGTAATACACGCTCCTGCGCGAGGAGCGACAAATCGGGCGGAAACTAGGTCTTTTGCTCAGCTCTTGCAACACCTATAAGGGCGCTTCCAGTGAGACCTTTTGACACTTTTCACCAGCTCTTTCGCGCAGTTTCAGCCCTATGACCACACTTGTCCTCATCCCCGCCCGCATGGCCTCGGCCCGGCTGCCCGGCAAGCCGCTTGCCGACATAGCCGGCTTGCCCATGATCGTGCATGTGGCACGCCGCGCTGCCCAGACCGGTCTCGGTCGCGTGGTGGTGGCGACCGACACTGTCGAAATCGCGGATTCCGTGGCCGCGCACGGCTTCGAGGCTGTGATGACGAGGGCCGATCACGAGTCTGGTTCCGACCGCATCTTCGAGGCGCTGACAGCGCTGGACCCGCATGGGCAGGTGGAAACAGTGGTGAACATTCAGGGCGATCTGCCGACGCTCGATCCGGCCATCGTTTCTGCGGCGCTGCGTCCGTTCGAGGATCCGGCGGTCGATATCGCCACGCTTGGCGTCGAGATCGTGCGCGAGGAGGAGAAAACCAATCCGGCCGTCGTCAAGATCGTCGGCTCGCCGTTGTCTGCCACGCGCATGCGCGCGCTTTATTTTACTCGCGCCACCGCGCCGTGGGGTGAGGGGCCGCTCTATCATCATGTCGGGCTTTACGCTTACCGTCGCGCAGCTCTTGAGCGCTTCGTGGCGCTGGGGCCGTCCTGTCTCGAAGGGCGCGAGAAGCTTGAGCAGTTGCGCGTGCTCGAAGCCGGCATGCGCATCGACGTCGAGATCGTGAATTCCGTTCCGCTGGGCGTCGACACGCCCGCCGATCTGGAACGCGCCAGAACCATTCTTTCCAGCTGACAGGGCTCAAAATGCCAGAAAAGACCAACAAGATCGCTTTCCAGGGTGAGCCGGGCGCGAATTCCGATACCGCCTGCCGCAACGTCTATCCCACCATGGAGCCGTTGCCGTGCCCCACCTTTGAGGATGCGTTCAACGCGGTGGAAACGGGCAAGGCCGATCTCGCCATGATCCCGATCGAGAACACCATCGCCGGGCGGGTGGCGGACATCCATTACCTGTTGCCGGAATCCAGGCTGCATATCGTCGGAGAGTATTTTCTGCCGATCCATTTCCAGCTCATGGTGCTGCCGGGCGTCCAGCGTTCCGAGATAAAAACCGTCCACAGCCACATCCACGCGCTTGGCCAGTGCCGCAAGTTCATCCGCAAGAACGGCTGGAAGCCTGTCGTGGCCGGTGATACGGCCGGCGCTGCAAAACTCGTCTCCGACGTCAGGGATCGCACCATGGCAGCCCTCGCGCCGCGCCTGGCATCCGATCTCTACGGCCTCGACATCATTCAGGAAAATGTCGAGGATACCGAGAACAACATCACCCGCTTCGTTGTTCTGTCGAAGACGAAGCAATGGGCGGAACGCCGCGACGATGTGCCGATGGTCACCACCTTCGTCTTCCGGGTGCGCAACGTTCCGGCCGCGCTCTACAAGGCCATGGGCGGTTTCGCCACCAATGGCGTCAACATGACCAAGCTGGAGAGCTACCAGATCGGCGCTTTCACCGCGACGCAGTTCTATGCCGATGTGGAAGGCCACCCGGACGACCGCAGCCTGAAAAACGCGCTGGAAGAACTGCGCTTCTTCTCGAAGGAAGTGCGCATTCTGGGCGTTTATCCGGCCAACGAATTCCGTGCCACGCAGGACGCCGATGCCTGAGGGCGCGGCGGTTCAGAGCTGCTTTGAATACCAGCGGTCTGCATAGGGATTGTCGTTGAAGCGTGCGACTTCCCCGTAGCCCTCGCGCTCATAGAGCGATTGCGCTTCCGCCAGTACGCGGTTGGTGTCGAGGCAGACCGTGCGCGCGCCGAGCTCGCGGGCAATGGCTTCAAGCTGCCGCAGCAGGCGCATGGCAAGCCCCATGCCGCGCGCCTGCGGTGAAACCCACATGCGCTTGATCTCAGCCGTCTCCTTATCGAGCAGGCGCACCGCGCCGCAGCCGAGCGGGCTGCCGTCCAGACGGGCGAGCAGGAAAGCGCCGCGCGGGCGGAGGAATTCCTCGCTGCTGGCCGTGCTGCCGCTGCTCGTGTCGAAGCCGTCCTGAAAGCGCGATGCGACCTCGGCCACGTAGAGATCGAGGCAATGTCTTGCATCGGCGCTGTCGGGATTTTCTTCCGCGATTTCAACGGAGGCGGCGGCCAGAAGGCGCTCGGTCTCGGCCATGGCGGCGATGAGTCGCTGGCGTGCTGCCGGCGAAAGCGGCTCCAGCAATGCCAGAGCCTGCTTGTCCGACAGGGCGTCATAGGCGCGAAGTTCCTCACGACCCCTGCCGGTCAGGGTGACGAAGCGCGCGCGGGCATCACCCTCCTGTGCGCCGACGGAAACGAGCTCCTGCGTTTCCAGAGAGCGCAGCATGCGGCTGAGATAACCTGAATCGAGACCAAGCCGCTGGCGCAGATCGCCAAGGGCGGCCCCGGCGGAGCCGATCTCGAACAGCAGCCGCGCCTCGCTGAGCGGCCGGCCGCGGCTGTGATAGCTTTCCTCCAACACACCGACGCGGCGCGTCACGGAGCGGTTGAAGCTGCGGATTTGGGCGATGTGGGTATTGTCCATTGCCTGACTTTAGTCAGACAATGGTGGCGCTGCAATAATTATCTGACCAAAGTCAGATATTATGGCTGTTCCGCCCATGCCCGGATCAGATGATGGGCGATGGCGCCGGAGGGCGGGACGACGAGCTGCTGCGGATGCGTTCGGTGCAGCATGGCCAGCACCTCGTCGCGGCTGAACCAGCGACAATCCTCCAGTTCGTCCATATCGGCGCGAATGTCCTCGTTCAGCGGTTCGCCGTAGCAGCCGATCATCAGCGAATAGGGAAAAGGCCATGGCTGGCTGGCGTGGTAGACGACGCGTCCGAGCCGTATGCCGGCCTCCTCGAAGGTCTCGCGCCGCACCGCCTCCTCGATGGTTTCTCCGGGTTCGATGAAGCCGGCCAGCGAGGAATACATGCCGGGCGCGAAATGGCGGCCGCGCCCCATCAGGCATTTTTCGGGGGTGACGGTGAGCATGATCGCCACCGGATCGGTGCGCGGGAAATGGTCGGTGCCGCAGGCCGGGCAATGGCGGCGGTAGCCGCCGGCGCGCATCTCAGTCTTCTGTCCGCAGCGTCCACAGAAGGCATGCGTGTGGTTCCATGTCAGCAGCGATGAGGCCTGCGCCATCGCGCCCAGCGTTTCCTCACGGATCAGCCCCTGAACATAGACCGTTCGATGTTCCAGCATTTCCAGCCCGTCGAAAGGCTGTTCGGGTTCGAGTTTTGCGTAAAGGGCAAGGGCGGGGCCATGCGCGGCGACGCCAAGCAGGATCGAGGCGGCGGGGTCGAAGCCAAGCTGGCTGCACTCGGTCACGGTGAACCAGGGATCGAAACCTTCGCCATCCGGCTTGAGCAGGATACGGCCTTTGCCGATCAGCATGATTCGCGCAGTCTGGGCGGTCAGTGCACGAATCACGCAATCGTCGGGGCGGCGCTCCGACTGGCGATCGATCCGGTTGCCGGCGAAGCCGACGAACTGGCTGGGCTCGCGAAGCGGTGCATCGAAAAAAGGAAACCTCATCGGCAAAGGGTCCGGCGCTGTGGAAAAAAAGGGCGGCTTACAGCGCGGCCTTCACGGTTTCGATGAAGCGGTGAAGGTCCTCGCCCGCATAGGGTTCGCGCGCACCATGACCCCAGACCGGACCCGGCCATGCCGCGTCGTTCTCGTTGCGCGCGACCACATGGACATGAAGCTGGCGCACGATATTGCCCAGCGCCCCAGTGTTGATCTTGGTGCAGCCGGTCACGCGCTTCAGTGCCTGTGCGACCATATTGGTCTCGAATGTGAGCATGGCCTGATCAAGCGGCGTGATGTCGTGGATTTCTTCCGCGCCCGGCCGTTGCGGCACGAGGATCAGCCAGGGAAAGCGCCGGTCGTTCATGACCCTGAGCTCGCACAGGCCGAGCCACATCAGCGGCTCGCTGTCGGCTTCCAGACGCGCATCGAGCGCAAATCCGGCGTTTAGCCCGCGCAACATGGGCATCCTCCCTTGAACCGGACAGGCCGGAAAACTGCGGATTGGAAAGGCATCAGGCCTTCGCGTCTGCGGACGGTATTGCGAGCTTGTTTGCGCTGCAAGCGTTTCTGGCGGAAGACTGCCATGGAATTTGCACGCGCACTTGCAATTCGCGGTCGAATTGCCGATATGGAAACCGGGAGGTTGGTGGTGGACGGTCCACTCGCCAACCGGGTCAGGTCCGGAAGGAAGCAGCCCTAACGAGCCCGGAACGGGTCATTGTTCCAGCCTCCCGCCTTTCTTCGCCATCTTCGCGTTCATGACGGCATGCTCATTGACTGTGTCGGGGCGTGCGGGCGAAACTGGCTTTGCAGACGGCCGCTTCCGGTCGCGGTCCCCAGATGCTGGCTTGGAGCAGTGCCGATCGATGAACGACGCCGGAACAAGCGACGCAGATATTTCCGCAGCCGGGAAGGCGCCCGCCCCCTATCGGGTGCTGGCCCGCAAATACCGGCCTTCGGATTTCTCGCAGCTCATCGGTCAGGAGCCGATGGTGCGCACCCTGACCAACGCCTTTTCCTCCGGGCGCATCGCGCAGGCATGGATGCTGACCGGCGTGCGCGGCGTGGGCAAGACGACGACCGCCCGCATTCTCGCCCGCGCCCTTAATTACAGAACGCCCGAACTCGACCGCCCAAGCGTCGACCTTTCGGTGCCGGGCGAGCACTGCCAGGCCATCATGGAAGGCCGCCATGTCGATGTGATCGAGATGGACGCCGCCTCCCACACCGGCATCGACGACATTCGCGACATCATCGACCGGGTGCGCTACGCGCCGGTTTCCGCGCGCTACAAGGTCTACATCATCGACGAGGTGCACATGCTCTCCACGCAGGCCTTCAACGGCCTGCTGAAGACGCTTGAAGAGCCGCCGCCGCATGTAAAATTCATCTTCGCCACCACCGAAATCCGCAAGGTGCCGATCACCGTTTTGTCGCGCTGCCAGCGCTTCGACCTGCGCCGCATCGATGCCGGCCAGCTGGTGAAGCATCTGGGTGCCATCTCGGACAAGGAAGGCATTTCCATCGACGACGAGGCGCTGGCGATGATCGCCCGCGCGGCCGAGGGCTCGGCCCGCGATTCGCTGTCGATCCTCGATCAGGCCATCGCCCATGGTGGCGGCGCGGTATCGGCGGAGGCGGTGCGCGCCATGCTGGGCCTTGCCGATCGCGGCCGCATCATCGATCTGTTCGAGCATCTGATGAAGGGCGACGTGGCGGCAGCCCTTGGCGAGTTCAGGGCGCAGTACGACACCGGCGCCGACCCGGCCGCGGTGCTCACTGACCTTGCCGAGTTCAACCATCTGGTGACGCGCCTGCGTTTCGTGCCGGATGCCGCCGCCGATGCGTCTCTCTCGGAAGCCGAGCGCAGGCGCGGCGTCGAATTCGCCGCTGCGCTTTCCGTCAAGGTGCTGTCGCGCACCTGGCAGATGCTGCTCAAGGGCATTCCGGAGGTTCAGAGCTCGAACCGCCCGGTCAGCGCCGCCGAGATGGTGCTGATCCGCATTGCGCATGCCGCCGATCTGCCGACGCTGGACGAAGCGCTGAAATCTCTCGACGGTCAGCAGGTTTCCGCCCCGCGCTCACCAACGCCTGCATCCCGGCCGACGCCTTCCGGGAACGGCCCTGCCGGTGTGGAAAGCAGCGCTGCGGCAAGCGCCATGGCGCAGGCGCCCATGCCCGCAATGATGCCATCCTCATCGGGTGGAGCGCAGACGATGCGGCTGGTCGAGACCACGCCCGAGCCTGTTGCTTTCGCGCCTCCACAGGCAGAGCCGGAGCCGGCGCAGCCGGCCGTTTCGGTCAAATCCATCGACGACATCGTCGCGCTGGCCGACAAGCATCGCGAGCTTGCCTTCAAGGTGCTGATCAAGCGCTATGTGCGGCCGGTGCGCATCGAGCCCGGCCACGTTCAGGTCAGCCTGACGGAAGACGCTCCGCGCACATTGCTCAACGACCTGACCGTCAAGCTCAAGACATGGACCGGCCGCCACTGGGTGGTGTCCCTGTCGAAGGAGGAGGGCGGCCAGACGCTCTTCGAGAAGGAAACGATCCGCCGCGAGACGGCACTTCTCGATGCCCGCAGCGATCCGGCCGTGGCGGCGGTGCTTGCCCGCTTTCCCGGCGCGAAGATCATCGACGTGCGCATTCCCGACGCTTTGCAGGCCGAGGCGGCGGAAGACGACACGCTGCCGGAACCGGAAGCCGACGAAGACGATTGAGAGCTTTTGGCCGGATCGGCACGATCAGCCGCGCCGGCACAGGAAACACCAGACGCAAAGGATATCGCGATGAAGGATCTGCTCGGCCTGATGGGCAAAGCCAAGGAAATGCAGGCCAAGTTCCAGTCCATGCAGGAGGAGATCGCCACGCTGGAGGCGAGCGGTCAGGCCGGCGGCGGCATGGTCAGTGTCACGCTCACAGGCAAGTTCGAGATGAAGTCGCTGAAGATCGACCCCTCGCTGCTGAAGGAGGACGAGGTGGAGATTCTGGAAGACCTGATCCTTGCCGCGCACAACGACGCCAAGGTCAAGGTTGAGCAGGTCATGCAGGAAAAGACCAAGGCGCTGACCGCCGGCCTGCCGATTCCGCCGGGTATGAAGCTGCCGTTCTGAGGCCTGTGGAAGGCACCGGACCGGCCCGCGCAGTCGTGCTTTC
>Ga0265293_10013872_pt1 | contig 10365 bp, 9 predicted proteins | sample Munlanlewell138R_FD_192505 | JGI IMG/M metagenome (GOLD analysis project Ga0265293, IMG submission 192505) | Leachate microbial communities from a municipal landfill in Southern Ontario, Canada - Leachate well 138R | ecosystem: Engineered > Solid waste > Landfill > Unclassified | place: Canada...
GGGGCGAACCCTTTCCGATCCTTTTCGATGAGGAGGGGCGACTCAAGGCCGTCGATGAGGATGAGCTTCCGGTCAGCCTGCCCGATCTGCCGGACTTCCAACCCACCGGTCGACCGGAGCCGCTGTTGGCGAAAGCCGAAGAGTGGATGAAGGTGACCGATTCGGATGGGAAGGCCTGGACCCGGGAGACCAACACCATGCCGAACTGGGCCGGCTCATGCTGGTACTATCTGCGATATCTAGACCCCCACAACGACGTGGAAGCCTGGGCCGAAGAGAAAGAGCAGTACTGGATGCCGGTGGATCTCTACGTGGGTGGAAAAGAGCACGCCGTGCTGCATTTGCTGTACGCCAGATTTTGGCACAAGGTACTCTTTGACCGGGGCTACGTGTCCACGCCCGAGCCCTTCAAAAAGCTGTTTCACCAGGGACTGATCACCGCTTTTGCCTATGAGGATCCCGAGACCAGGTTTTTGGTCCCCTCCGATCAAGTGGAGGAGTATGAAGACGGTAAGTTTCGGCACCTCGAAACTCACAAAGAGCTGCGCCAAACCACCGCCAAGATGAGTAAATCTCTGAAGAACGTGGTCAATCCCGACGACGTCATTCGGGAACACGGCGCCGATGCACTGCGGATCTACGAGATGTTCATGGGTCCGCTGGAGGCTTCCAAGCCCTGGAATACCCGGGCGGTGGACGGTGTTACACGCTTTTTGGGGCGGAGCTATCGACTCTACGTGGATGACGATGGGCTGCGCTCGAACCTGCTGGACCGGGAGGCCCAGGGGTCTCTGGAACTGGAGAAAGCGCTTCATCGCTGCATCAAGAAGGTGACCGAAGACCTGGAAGCCATGGCCTTCAACACCGCGGTTTCGGCCATGATGATCTTTGTCAACGACGCCACCGCCGCCAAAGAGGAGCTGAGCCACAGCCAGCTGACTCGTTATACCCAGTTGTTGTCCATCTTCGCCCCCCACCTGGGCGAGGAACTCTGGAACATGCTGGGTCACTCCCCTTCAGTCTCGGCCGGCACCTGGCCCGTTCACAACGAGGAGCTTTGCCGGGCCGACGAACTGGTTTATCCCATTCAGATCAACGGAAAGCTGCGGGTGAAGATCAACCTGGATGCCACGGCAGGGCGGGAGCAAGTGGAAGCCCGGGCTCGGGAAGCGGCCGCCAAATATTTGGAAGGCAAGACGGTGAAAAAAGTCATCGTGGTGCCCCAAAGACTCGTGAATTTCGTGGTGAATTAGTCGTGCTCGAACTCTTCAACGCCCGGACCAGAACTCGCGAGCCCTTCCAGACGATAGAGAAGGGCAAGGTCAAGATGTACTGCTGCGGCCCTACCATCCACGACTTTGCCCACATCGGTAATTTCCGCACCTTCATCTTCGGTGACCTCATGCGTCGCTATCTCCGATACTCAGGTTACGAGGTCTATCAAGTGACCAACCTGACCGACGTAGAAGACAAGATCATCGCCAAGTGCCAGAGTCATGGCAAGAACTTGCGCGAGTTCACTGAGATCTATGAGAAGGCGTTTTTTGAGGATCTGGAAACGCTCAACGTGGAACCCTCGGAAGCCCACCCCCGGGCCACCGATCCCGACGTCATGGACAAGATGGCAGCCATGATCTCAGAGCTTCTGGAAAAAGGTCACGCCTATCGCACCGACGACGGCATCTACTTTTCCATCAAGACCTGGGATCAATACGGGAAATTTGCTCGCATCGAGATCGAAGACCTCAGACCGGGGGAGCGGGTGCAGGATGACGAGTATGAAAAAGGCTCGGCCGCCGATTTTGTGCTCTGGAAGGCCTGGACTGAAAAAGACGGCCCCATCTTCTGGGATCAGTATCCGGAGTTAGGCAAAGGACGACCGGGTTGGCACCTGGAGTGCTCGGCCATGGGGATCCTCTATCTGGGAGAAACCTTCGACCTCCATTTGGGGGGGATCGACCTGCTCTTTCCTCACCACCAAAATGAGATCGCCCAGTCCGAATGCTGCACCGGCAAACGTTTTGTCAACTATTGGGTTCATTCCCAACATCTTTATGTCGAAGGGGAGAAGATGAGTAAGAGTCTCGGAAACTTCTATACCCTTCGGGACCTTCTAGACGGTGACCGCAACACTTCCGGACAAGCCTGGGAGCCCATGGCGATCCGGATGGCTCTGCTCAAAGTTCATCACGGTTCGCGCTTGAACTTCACCTTCGCGGATCTGCGGGCTTCTGAAACCAGCCTGGAGAGATTGAAGGGCTTCATCAGACGGTGTGAGGAGATCGGCGCCGACGCTCAAGCCCCCCAGGCTGCCCATTCCCTCGCTTCCAAAGCCGAGCAAGACTTCAAGCAGGCCATGGATGCCGACCTGAATATCTCCCTGGCCCTGGCCGCGGTTTTTACCCTGGTGACCGAGGCCAACAAGTGCTTCGACGCAGACGGGGAGGACAGCCAGGAGTTGGCCCTCTCCTGCCTTGAACTCCTCAGAGGGTGGGACACCGTTCTGGGGCTCAAGCTTTTTGAATCGGAACTGGAACTAGAATTGACCTCGGAGGAAAAAGAATGGCTGGAGGCTCGAACCCGGGCTCGCGCGGAAAGAAATTGGGCCGAAGCGGACCGACTAAGGGATCTTCTGCTGGAAAGCGGGATCACCGTGGTCGACACCCCCGACGGAGCCAGATGGGAGAAAAAGGCCCGGTTGTCTTCGGCCGACATCCGGTAACCGAGGCTCTGAAAGCTCGCGCACCCGTCCAGCGCATCAGCGTAATGCGCGACGCCCGGGGCCTACCCCGTGAGCTTTTTGAAATGGCAACCGCTCTCGAGATCCCCGTGGTCCGCACGGATAAAGACCGGTTGGACTTCTTGAGCGGGGGCGCCAACCACCAGGGTGTGGTGGCCCAGCTGGGGGAGCGTTCCCTGACTCCGTTTGAAGAGTGGTACGAGATCGTCGATAGAGAATCGGCCGATCTCATCCTGGCTCTGGACCAGGTCCAGGATCCCCAGAACCTGGGTGCTCTACTCCGCTCTGCTGAGGGGGCCGGGTGTCGCCACGTTTTGCTATCCACCGCCAAGACCTGTGGGCTGACCGCGGTAGTCTCGAAATCATCGGCCGGTGCCGACCAGCACCTTAATATTGGCCGTACAGCTAAGCTCGGAGTAGCACTGGAGCGCTTTAGGCAGGCTGGATTTCAAGTGGTCGCTACAGTCCCCGGGGCCCCGGAAGAGTATTTTCAGGTAGATTATACCGGCCCTACGGTTTTACTCTTGGGTGGAGAGGGTAGAGGTCTTCCACCACACTTAAAAAGGGAGTCGACACATGTTGTAAACCTCCCTATGTTGGGTAAGGTACAGTCCTTGAACGTAGCGAGTTCAGGGGCGATTCTGCTCTACGAGACTGTTCGGCAAAGAGTTAGTCAAAATAGATAGCAGGAAAGTTTACTTTAGTAGAGACGCATGATATGATCACCGGGATGAAGAAGAATCCCTGGGCGTCTTGACACAATAGCTAAGTACCAGGGCTTTTTTCTGCCCACATAACCTGGCTTGTCCAGATAGTTCTATTGACTATGAGGGAAACCCTTTTTAGGCTTTAGGGTTTCCAGGGTAGGACAGGCCGAACGGAGGATGCGTTTTTGCTGAAGCTACAACAGAGTTCCTACATGGCGAACTTGCAGAACGAGCCGGACGAAGAGATCGTCAAGCTCGCCAAGAATGGTGATGAGTTTGCCACCGAATACCTGATCAGTAAGTACAAGAATTTCGTGCGCGTAAAGGCGAAATCTTACTTTCTGGTAGGAGCAGACCGGGAAGATATTATTCAGGAGGGAATGATCGGACTCTACAAGAGTATTCGTGACTACCGTGCCGACAAGTTGTCTTCTTTTCGGGCTTTTGCCGAACTGTGTATCACTCGCCAAATTATTACCGCGATCAAAACCGCGACTCGCCAGAAGCACATTCCGCTGAACTCCTACATCTCTCTGAACAAGCCGATCTACGATGAAGACTCGGACCGAACGATGCTCGATATTCTGTCCGGCACCAAGGTCACCGACCCCGAAGAGGTTTTCATCTCTCACGAGTTGAGCGACGATCTTCGCGAGAAGATCCAGCAGAACCTCAGTGAACTGGAGTCCCAGGTCTTGCACTCTTACCTGGAAGGCAAGAGCTATCAAGAGATGGCCAAAGAGCTGAACCGCCACGTGAAATCGATCGACAACGCTCTGCAAAGGGTCAAGCGTAAGATCGAGAAAACATTGGGTGAAAAAAGGCACTAGAAGCGGCTGAGCGGCGAGCAGGGAAACCTGATTCAACTCTCGTAAGCGGGGCTTTGCGCCCGCTCGTGCCTCAGTAGCTCAATTGGTAGAGCACTCGCCTTGTAAGCGAAAGGTTGCCGGTTCGAGTCCGGCCCGAGGCTCCAAGAACAACCAGAGAGGTCCTGTCGTTAAGGTAGGGCCTTTCTTACGTTATAGTCGCCTTGTAAGCTGAAAGGTTGCCGAGCCACTTTTTTATGTTTGCAGGTTCCCGTATAAGGTGCTGGCGTGCGAAATAAAAAGCTTGACAAGCAACTTTCACTTAGCCTATACTCCGTCTGCACCGAAGCCCTAGTGACGGTGCATTTTAATGCGGAGATAGCTCAGTTGGTAGAGCACTAGCCTTCCAAGCTGGATGTCGCGAGTTCGAGCCTCGTTCTCCGCTCCATTCGCTGAGGTAGCTCAGTTGGTAGAGCACGTCCTTGGTAAGGACGAGGTCGGCGGTTCAAGTCCGCTCCTCAGCTCCAAAATTACGACCCGCACTGCGGGTCGTAATTGTTAAGTCGAGTGACTGCAAGTGGCTCGACGGAGATGTCGGACAGTCAGGCAGGTGTACCGGTGACGGTAGCCGGCCCGACTGGACGAGGTCTGAAGTTCCCGCCTCGGTAGGGTTTTGAAATTAACTCTACAGGGTACGAGCAAGGATGGTTCCGCCCATTCCGGATGCGGTGGGAATAAAAAGTTCACAGGAGACCCGATAGATGACGGCCCAAGACGCAACAAAAGCTAGAAAAAACGCTAAGGCGCGTCGCGAGAAGAGAAAAACTGATCCAGGCGAATCCGTTGCGGTCCGTTCGGACAGAGGGGGAGCTACGGTTTCCCCCGGTCCTCGCGGTACCCTGATCGAAAGGCTTGTGAGGTATTGGCGCGGCGTTTGGGCGGAGACCAAGCGCGTTTCCTGGCCCGGCAAACCCGAACTGATCGCCGGTACCATCACGTCCGTGGTTGTTTTGATGGTCTTCGCCAGCTGGCTTGGTGGTATCGACTACATACTGAGGAAGTTATTCGGTTAAGCCACGCAACGGAGAGAGATATGTCTGTGCAAAACGAAAACGAAGTTGAAATATCCGAAGAGGCCGTCGAGCAAGTGGGTGAAGACGCTGTTGCTATTACGGAAGCCGAGCGCGACCCACGAACCGCCTGGTATGTGATCCATACCTACTCAGGTTATGAAAACAAGGTTCGTGACGATATTTTACGACGCGTAAAGTCCATGAATATGGTGGACAAGATTTTCCAGGTCCTGGTACCCACCGAGGAAGAGCTGGAGTTTAAGGACGGTAAGAAAAAGACCGTACAGCGCCGGGTTTATCCGGGATACGTTTTCGTAGAGATGATCATGGGAGACGACTCCTGGTACGTAGTGAGAAACACCAGGGGAGTAACCGGCTTTGTCTCTCCAGGGCAGAAGCCCGTTCCGTTGCCAGAAGACGAAGTTAAGCGGATCAAGCAGATCATGGGTATGGAAGCTCCCACCAGGGTCAAGTTGCACCTCGAGGTTGGACAACAGATTCGGGTGACTCACGGGCCTTTCCAGGACTTCCACGGAGTGGTTGACGAGGTCACCCCCGACAAAGAAAAAGTTCGCGTTCTTATCAGTATCTTCGGTCGGGAAACCCCGGTCGAACTCGACTTCGGACAAGTCGAGAAGATCTAGATTTTTGTAGAAAGGACAGCAGATGGCCAAGAAAGTCAAAGCCCTTATTAAACTGCAAGTACCCGCCGGTAAAGCGAACCCCGCCCCTCCGGTAGGTCCTGCACTCGGTCAGCACGGCGTAAACATCATGGACTTTGTGAAGCAGTACAACGAACGTACTGCAGACCAGATGGGCATGATCGTTCCCGTTGAGATCACGGTTTACGAAGATCGCTCTTTCACCTTCATCACCAAGACCCCGCCGGCCAAGACTCTGCTTCTCAAAGAAGCCGGTCTTGCCAAAGGTTCCGGTGAGCCCAACACTCGCAAAGTTGGCAAAATCACCAAAGAGCAGATCCGTAGAGTCGCCGAGATCAAAATGCCCGACCTGAATGCCACCGATATCGATAACGCCATGCGTATCATCGAAGGCACCGCCCGCAGCATGGGGCTGGTAGTCAGAGGATAGTATTACTCGGAATTTCCTTTACGGATTCCACGACACGGTGGAAGGTTTGATTTTAAGCAAGCCGTTCGACCACTGGAGATAACATGGGAAAGAAACACAAGAAGTACAAATCTGCTTTAGAGCAGTTTGATCGTGAGGAGACTCACGATGTGGCGGATGCGGTGGAAACCGTAAGAAAAGTCGCCTTCGCCAAGTTTGACGAAACCGTCGAGATTCACATCCGCCTGGGCATCGACCCCCGCAAAAGCGATCAGACCGTTCGGGGTACTACGGTTCTACCGCATGGTACCGGCAAAACCCCCAAGGTGATCGTGTTTACCAAGGGTGATAAGATCAAAGCCGCCGAAGATGCCGGAGCAGACTTGGCGGGTGCTGAAGATCTGATCCAAAAGGTCAAAGATGGATTTTCCGACTTTGACATCGCCGTGGCTTCGCCCGATATGATGGGTGAGATCGGTAAGAACCTGGGTCGTATCCTGGGTCCGAAGATGCCGAACCCACGTGCCGGCACGGTAGCTCCCGACCCCGCGAAAGCCGTCTCGGAATTGAAGTCCGGTAAGATCCAGTATCGTGCCGACAAGACCGGGATCGTGCACTGCCCCGTAGGCAAAGTTAGTTTCGGAACCGAAAAGATCGTGGAGAATCTGAAAGTACTCCTGGAGGCCGTGGTTAAAGCCAAGCCTTCCTCTTCCAAAGGAGCCTACTTGAGGTCCATCGCCCTTTCATCCACCATGGGTCCTGCTGTGAAAGTGGATACCACGAGAGCAGCATCCTTCGCTGGTCTAAAGTAACTCAAAAAAAGTCCCGGTCTTCATCCGGCCGGGACTTTTTTTTGGGGTTGACAGGGCAAGAAACGGTCCTTAATATAGCGGCATTGGGTAGGTGGCCGAGTGGTTAAAGGCGACAGACTGTAAATCTGTTCAGGAGACTGTACGGCGGTTCGAATCCGTCCCTGCCCACCAAGACGAGAAGCCTCGCGAAAGTACGAGGCTTCTTGCGTTCTAAGCGACACGCCGTACAGAAGACTGTACGGGGTGTCCTCGGCGCTACGCGCCTGCGGAACGCTAACGCTTGCTTGTGCCATAGAAGCACACATAGAGATGAGGGTAGTCCCCTCGGCTCGCCCATCGGAGGGAGAGTCAAACCACTAGCTGCTGCGAGGAGAGAAATCGAATTGTGGTGAGCGAGCTAGAAAAGGTGGCCATGAGCCATCAGGTGAGGAGAAAGAAGAAGAACGTACAGTGAACCACCTGTGAAGTATCGAAATAGCGTAAATTCCCCATCGAAATCCCTGTCTGTAAGCAACAGGGTGAGCAAGTTGTCACGGCTGTCCGAATTGCTGGTGACGAGGTGGGCGGTATGAGGTGGCTTGAGCTTTCTCTAGGCTCTATATGTGAACTATGGGAACTCGTAGCCAGGATGCTAAGAGAGAACATCAAGGCGGAAGCACCGCCAAGATGCTGAGTATCGATGCCTGGAACGAGGACGGACCTGCTCGTGATAACCAAAGCAGATGGAGGCTCCAGAATTCTGGGGATTCCAACTGTTGAGGACCGCATAGCCCAAGCTGCTGTAAAGATGAAATTGGAGGCCATACTCGAGCCACTATTCCATCCTGACAGCTACGGTTATCGGCCCGGTGTGTCGGCCATCAAGGCTGTGGCAACTTGCCGCAAGCGCTGTTGGTACAATGACTGGGTCATAGACCTGGACATTGCTGGCTGTTTTGACAACATCCGACACGACCTTCTGCTGAAGGCAGTGGACAAGCATGCGACCACAAAATGGGAGCGGCTCTACATCGTCCGGTGGCTGAAGGCTGGGGCAATAACCCCTGATGGTGAAAGAGGAGAGACAGAGATGGGAACGCCGCAAGGTGCGGTGATAAGCCCTCTGCTCTGTAATCTGTTCCTACACTATGCGTTGGATGCTTGGCTAGGGCGAGAAATGCCACGAGTCCGCTTCGAAAGGTACGCTGATGATGCAGTGTATCACTGTCGGTCAAAGGCTCAGGCCAAATATGTCCTGGACCGCATCCGAAAACGCCTGAAAGTCCTCGGACTACAACTCCACCCGGAAAAGACGAAGATCGTCTTCTGTGCTCGGGGCCAACAGGCCAAGGGAACTGAGAATGCTCCTCGCTCTTTTACTTTTCTCGGCTATGATTTCAAGCCCAGGGAGACTCATAAAGACAAGTCCGATAAGAACTTGACCTTCACCCCTGGGGTCGGAAGAGCGGCAAAGAAGAAGCTCTTGGAGCAAGTGAAAGCTCGCAGAATCCATAAGCGCACAGATTTGTCACTCGATGAAATAGCCAAGAAAATCAATCCGATGGTACGAGGTTGGATAAATTACTTCCGACACTTTCGTATCAGCGATATGTACTCGACCCTGCATCACATAGACCGGCGATTGGTCAAACTGATCAAGAGAAAGTACAACATCGGGACGAGAAAAGCCCAACGACAACTCGGTCGAATTCGGGAGCAAACTCCACGGCTATTTGCCCACTGGGACATGAAACCGTCAGGAGTGAACTATGGAATGCTTTAAGGAAAACAAATGGTGTCCGAGACACGAGCCGGATGAGCTGAGAGGTTCAAGTCCGGTTCTGCGAGGGCCTCGGGGGGAAGTTCCCCGAGGCTACTCAGCGAATCCGTCCCTGCCCACCAAGCACAAAGCCCGGTAAAACCGGGCTTTGTGAAAAGAGAGTGTTCCAAGGCTTCGGCCTGTTTTTCCTGAATTGTTCCGGTGATATCTACATCAGGTCTTTCTGGATCCTCTATAGGGTAAGACCGATTTTCCCACGCCCCGCGTGAAAGCGACGCATCCACCCCCGTGATCAAGCCCTGCGGCCCCTCTATCACCGACATATGCCCGGTTTCATCGTCAATATCCACAATAGCTCGATCCCTTAGGGAGCCATCTATCTTACTGACCTCGTACCGCATTATTTAAAGAAACCTCTTGAAGATGATAACAGTTTCTTCTGGGGATTCCTCCAAATCTGGCAAGCTCAAAGCATGTGGGCAGGTGTCGGCCTCTCTTGCTCCTTTAAATTGAAGAGAGTCCGGATTCCCCTGAATCATTTTTGCTTCTCGGCTCTGAGCCGCTCAGCTCGGAGGAATAACCAGTCTTCTTGATCGTCCGGCATCGAGAGCGGCCAAGCTTTTTTGAACGCTTCAGCATAGTTGCCGTGCATTCAGCTTGCTCTTCAAGCATTTGCTTCAATAAACTGTCAGAGGCCCAAAGACCTCGCTCTTCAGCCTCTAAAATTCCATCCATGTCCTCTTAGAATCCGTCCCTGTCCACCAGATCTTGAGTTGAACGTTTACGCGCCCTTTCAGATTCAACTTGCTGAAGGACAGTGTGGATAATTTTCTCCCCAGGCCGGGCAGACCCGAGGATCCAGGCTCTCGCCCTCAAACACCTCTTCTAGAGCCACCCAAAGCCTCTCTACGGCACCCGGTCAATCTTTTGGAGATTTTCTGTCGTCAGCTTCTTTTCAGAGTCCTTAGATCATCTCTGAGAAATCTCTAAAACGGCTTGGTTGTGCGGTTTCTTTGCTGTCTGATTTTTGACTAAGATGACCCCTCCGGGTTAAAATGGAGTATGAAATCTCACATTACAAATCCCGCTTACTTTCGTCTGGACATGCTGCTGACTCTGGGGGTGTCGCAGGTTCATGAGTTTGCCCGTAGAGCCACCGCCACTCTGACCACTTATCGCCTGATCCTGGGTCGCTGCCTTCTGGCCATGCGGGAGTCGAAAGGGTTCAAGAAGTTCGGCTGCTCTTCGGAGATCCACTACGCCACCGCCAAATTGGGAATGAACAAGAGGGCGGCGCGGGAGTGTCGCCGGGTGGCCCGGAGTCTTCTGTCTCTACCCAAACTAACACGGGCTGCCGAAAATGGCCTGATCGACTGGAGCATGTTGCGGGAGATCGT
>Ga0265293_10013875_pt1 | contig 10362 bp, 11 predicted proteins | sample Munlanlewell138R_FD_192505 | JGI IMG/M metagenome (GOLD analysis project Ga0265293, IMG submission 192505) | Leachate microbial communities from a municipal landfill in Southern Ontario, Canada - Leachate well 138R | ecosystem: Engineered > Solid waste > Landfill > Unclassified | place: Canada...
TATTAAAATTTCAAGAGAACCCTCCGCCCCCTCAAACTCATAGCCGTCATGCTCTAACTTTTTAAGCCTGCTTAGCACCTTTTTGGTTTGCTCGCTGTTTCGTTCAACAGTTGGGTCAACCGCTTTCAACGCAAGCATGATTGCCGAACGCCCCGCAACCTCACTCATCAGCACCCGCCTTGAATTGCCGACAGCCTCGGGCGGGATATGCTCATACGATGAAGATTGCTTTATAACGGCATCCGAGTGCATTCCGCCTTTATGTGCAAACGCCGATGCGCCCACATACGGCGTGCGTGGGTCAAGCCCTATGTTTGCCGCCTCCGCTATCGATAGCGCAGTGTTGGTTAAAAGCTCCATGTTCTCCTTTGGTATACAGTCATAGCCAAGCTTTAACTGCAAATTAGGAATTAAGGTGCAAAGATCCATATTTCCGCAACGCTCGCCGAACCCGCCAAAAGTGCCCTGAACATGGGTGGCGCCTCGGCGCACCGCGCCCACCGCGCTTGCAACCGCCATTCCTATGTCGTTATGCGTGTGCACGCCAATTTCCAAATCGCCGAAAAGCTCCATAACCTTATCGACAGCGGCTTCAACTTCAAAAGGAAAGCTTGCGCCGTTTGTGTCGCAAAGCACAAGTGCGCTTGCTCCTGCATCTTTTGCAACCTCCAAGGTTTGTAAAGCGTATTCGGGGTTTGCTTTATATCCGTCAAAAAAGTGCTCTGCATCATAAAATACCTTTTTTTTGTTTTTAACCAAGTAGCCTACCGTGCTTTTGATAATTTCAAGGTTTTGTTCAAGCGTTGCGTTTAGTATGTCGGTAACGTGAATGTCCCACGATTTTCCGAAAACACTCACACAATCTGTTTGCGCATCTAAAACAGCCGTCAGCGAAACATCTTTTGCAGGGTCGCCCCCCACCTTATGGGTGCTGGTGAAGGCAACTAACTTTGAATGTTTTAGTTCAAGCGTTTTGGCCCGTTCAAAAAATTCGCAATCCTTCGGATTTGATGCGGGGTTCCCGCCCTCGATATAGTCAACCCCCAAGTCATCAAGGTATTTGGCAACCGCTAATTTATCTTCCACCGAAAACGAAATGCCCTCACCTTGGGCGCCGTCTCGAAGTGTGCTATCAAAAATTATTATTTTTTTCATATCCTTCTCCCCTATACAATCCTGTTTACTGCGCTAAGAAAAGCAAGAATGGACGATTCCAAAATATCGGTGCTTATTCCTCTGCCGATATATGATTTTCCGTCATTTTCAATCTTTACGTTTACCTCACCAAGCGCATCATGCCCGCCTGTAACCGCCCTTATGGTATAATCGACAAGCTTTAGGTTATCGTACCCGCATATCTCGGATATTGCCTTAAAGGACGCATTAATCGGTCCGTCACCCGTTGAAGCTTTGGTTATTATCTCATCGTCAACCTTTAGCTGAATTGTTGAGGTGTTTATTATCCTGTTGCCGCTTGAAATTTGAAAGGACACAAGCTCGTATTTCTTTGCTATTTTGTCGTTTGTATAGTCAACAAGCGCAAGAATGTCCTCGTCCAGCACTTCCTTTTTACGGTCGGCAAGCGCTTTAAATTTGCCGAATACGGCATTAATTTCGTCGTTCGTTTTAAGGTTTACGCCAAGTTCCTCAAGCCGCGAAACAAAGGCGTGTTTGCCGCTTAGCTTACCCAATACCATTGTGTTGGACGAAAGCCCCACCGATTCCGGCGTCATAATCTCATAGGTTGAGCGTTCTTGCATAACGCCGTGCTGGTGTATTCCGCTCTCATGCGCAAAAGCGTTTGCGCCCACTATCGGTTTATGCGGCTGAACGTAAATCCCCGTCATTGAGCTTACCAATTTGCTTGTTCTGTTTATTTTGGTGGAATCTATGTTATGCGTAAAGTTATAATAATCCTTTCGGGTGTTAAACAGCATAACAAGCTCCTCTATTGCAGCGTTTCCGCCCCGCTCGCCTATACCGTTTATGCAGCCTTCAATTTGGTTTGCGCCCACAACGGCGGCGGCGGCGGAATTTGCAACCGCAAGACCCAAATCGTTATGGCAATGCACCGAAATATCCACATTTTCTATACCGCGGACATTTTCCATTATGCCCTTGATAAAGTTTGTATATTCCGCCGGATTTGTATAGCCAACGGTGTCGGGAATGTTAAGGCAGGTTGCGCCCGCTTTTATTACGCCCTCCAAAACCTTATACAAAAATTCCGGACGGGTGCGTGTTGCGTCCTCAGGTGAAAATTGAACATCATTTACATATTTTTTTGCATGAGCCACCGCTTTTGCAGAGTTTTCCAAAACCTGCTGTTCGGTCATTTTCAATTTGTATTTCATGTGAATGTCGCTCGTGGCAAGAAAGGTATGTATCCGCGGGCTCACCGCATCTTTAATAGCCTCCCATGCCCTGTCAATGTCCTTTTCCAATGCCCGTGACAACGAAACAACCGATGTTGTTTTAAGCGCCCCGGCTATGCCTCGTATGGCCTCAAAATCACCCTCCGAGGCAATTGCAAAGCCTGCCTCGATATAGTCAATGCCCAGCCGTTCAAGCGCCAACGCAATTTCAAGCTTTTCTTGTAGGTTCAGGTTCACCCCCGGTGTTTGCTCGCCATCGCGCAATGTTGTGTCAAAAAACTTAATTCTTCTTGCCATTTCCCATTCACTTCCTTTTCTTTAAATTTGGAACAGCCCTTTTTAAGCGCTGTCGCCTTTTATATATTTTCTAACCCTCAGCTTACCGCCGTGGGAGTTAGCAATTTGTTCGCATATGGCAATGTCCTCTTTCGGCAGGATATCCACCACCGTAAAGATGGTTTCAATGCCTTGCTCCGAACACCTTTTGCCAAAATCCAAAAGGGCGTCATATGCTTTTTCGCCGTATTTGCTGCGGCAGATTTCGTTATACTCTTTTGCGTTTTTATTGTTTAGGCTTATTGAAACAATGTCAAAAAGCCCTGCCATTTCAGGCGTTACATCCCTTTGATGTATTAAATTCGCCTGTCCGTTTGTGTTTACACGGATTTTTACGCCGTGCGTTTTTAGCCATTTTGCAACCTTGACGCACTCGTCAAACCGCATAAACGGCTCTCCAAAGCCGCAAAAAACAACTTCTTTATACTTTTTTAAGTTACGCTTTTTTAAATCATTGATTATTTCATCAACGGTTGGCTCTCGTTCAAGCCACAGCTTGCTTGTGCCTGCCAAATCAGCGCTTGTTTCCCATTTGTCCGCCTCTTTTGCATCTTTATCGGTGCGCAAACAAAAATTACAGGCATTTGAACATCTGTTTGTTAAATTAATATATAAAGAATCCTCTAATTCATAGCTAATTATCAAGTCTGTACACCTTCTTTGCGTTATTATAAGTTTGCTGCGCCGCCTCGTCATACGATATGTCTTTTATTTCCGCAAGCTTTCGGCATATAATCGGCATAAGTGAGCTGTCATTTCGCTTGCCCCTGTAACCGTCCGGCGGTAGGTACGGGCAGTCCGTTTCGATTAGTATTCGCTCAATCGGGGTAATCCGCGCCGCTTCAACCGAATGGCGCGCGTTTTTATATGTCAACGGACCGCCAAAGGATATATAAAAGCCCATATCAATTACCTGCCTTGCAGTTTCGGCGCTCCCCGAAAAGCAATGAAAAATGCCTTTTGCAGAGCTATTTTTTAAAATTTCCAACGTATCAAATGTTGCATTTCGCGTGTGTATTATAATTGGTAAGTCAAGCTTTTCCGCAAGCGTAAGCTGCTTTGCAAACCAATATTTTTGGGCCTCGCGCCGACTGTTGTCGTAATAATAGTCAAGCCCTATCTCGCCTATTGCAACCACTTTGCCATCCTTTGAAAGTTGCTCCAAAACAGCTAAATCATCCTCTTGCATACCGTCTGCAAAGTGAGGATGCACACCGACAGACGCATATATAAAATCATGGCTTTTTGAAAGCGCAATGCTTTGCTTTGAGGTTTTTATGTCGGAGCCCACATTAACAATGCCGCCAATGCCCGCTTGCGCCACCTTTTTTAGCACATCGTCACGGTCGTTGTCAAACCGTTTATCTTCATAATGAGCGTGGGTGTCAAACAGTAATGTTTTCAAGCTCTGAAAGCTCCTTTTCCAAATCAATCCGCGGAAAGAGCACATTGCCTTTTTTAACGGTAAATTCGCCGTTGTTGCTCCAGCATCGGTCAACGCTGTCGTTGTTGATTTGTTTATGAATTTCGGCTGCGGTATGCGGCATAAACGGCTGTATATACGCGCTTATAAGGCGTATGCTTTCACACAGATTATACATCACCTGCTGCAACCGAGGTTTTTGCGCATCGTCCTTTGCAAGTATCCAAGGGGTTGTTTCGTCTATATATTTGTTTGTGCGCGATACGAACTTCCAAATGGATTCAAGCGCATTTGAGAGCATCAATTTGTTTATCTCATCGCTGCTTTTTTCGCCCGTCTCAAGCGCAAGCTCTTTTAGCGAAATGTCAACCTCGGTGTCCTCGCCTCCGCCGACTACATTCGAGGCAAAGTATTTTTCAACCATTGCAACCGTACGGCTTACCAAGTTCCCCAAATCGTTTGCAAGGTCAGAGTTAATTCTGTTAATCATCAGTTCGTTGGAAAAATTACCGTCCGAGCCAAAAGCAACCTCACGCAACACATAATATCTAACGGCATCCGCTCCGTATTTTCCGGCTAAAACAATTGGGTCAACAACATTTCCTCGGCTTTTACTCATCTTTCCGCCGTCAAGAAGCAACCAACCGTGCGCAAAAACCTGTTTTGGCAGTTCAATGTTAAGCGCCATTAAAATTGACGGCCAAATAACGGTGTGAAAACGCACAATATCTTTGCCCACCAAATGCACATTTGCAGGCCAATAAGTTTTAAAAAGCTCGGTATTTTCCGGATAACCCAAAGCGGTTATATAGTTTGTAAGCGCATCAAGCCAAACATAAACAACATGTTTTTTGTCAAACGGTACTTTAATACCCCAATCAAATGTAGTGCGCGATATGCACAAATCTTCAAGCCCCGATTTAATAAACGAAAGCATTTCATTCCTGCGGGATGCAGGCTGTATAAATTCGGGGTTGCTTTCGATATGCTCAATCAACCTATCTTGATATTTCGACATTTTAAAGAAATAGCTTTCTTCTTTTGCTTGCTGAACCGCCCGACCGCAATCAGGGCAAACGGTTTTTTCGCCCAGCTGTGTTTTTGTCCAAAAGGTTTCACAAGGCGTGCAATACCAGCCCTCGTATTCGTCTTTGTATATATCGCCGTTTTGCCGCAACCGTTCGATTATATCGGATACCGCATCTACATGATACTGGTCGGTGGTTCGTATAAATTTATCGTATGAAATATTTAAAACATCCCAAAGTTTAACAATGCCTTCTACAATTTCATCGACATACTGTTTAGGCGGTTTTCCCGCCTCTTGCGCTTTTTGTTGAATTTTCAACCCGTGCTCGTCTGTGCCGGTTAGGAAAAAGACATCATCCCCCATAATCCTTTTAAAGCGCGCAACGGTATCCGCCGCAACGGTAGTATATGCGTTGCCGATATGCAATTTGCCGCTCGGATAATAAATAGGTGTTGTGATGTAGTATTTTCCCATAAAAACTCATTTCCTTCCTTAGTAACGCAATAGGTAAAAATGTTGGCTTTTCAATTGTAATAGTATTTATTATACCATACTCTTGGCGCAAAATGCAATTATTTTTTCAAAGTTATTTTTCTTGCAAATAAAATGAATTGACATATTACTAAGGTGTGATATTATTAAATGAGATACCAACTAATCGGGAGCATATAAATGTTTTTTAAAAAGGGCGATATTTTAATAATTATAGCGGTGATATCAGTCAGCATGGCTTTTTATTTTCTTTACAATCGCTATGCAAACAACGGTTCGGTTTGCGCCGAAATTTATTACTATTCACAGCTTGTGGATAAAGTCCGCTTGGATAATAACGAAACCACGCATACCTTTTCGGTTTCGCAAAACGAAAAGGTTGTTTTTGAAATTTCAGGCGGCGGCATACGGTTTATACAATCCGACTGCCCCGATAAAATTTGCATAAAAAGCGGATGGCTTAGCAAACCCGGGCAAAGCGCCGCATGCCTGCCTAACGGAATTATTATAAAAATTGTTTCTGCAAATAAAAATGGGAGGCAACCGGATGCAACTTCAGGACAATAAAAAAAGAATAAAAATTCTCACCGTAACCGCATTGCTTTTTGCCGTTGCCGTCATTTTGTCTGCGGCAGAACACACCCTGCCCCCGATATACCCAATGTTTCCCGGGGTGAAGCTTGGCTTGTCAAATATAGCGGTTATGTTTTCGCTTTTTTTTATCAAAAAAAGCAGCGCCTTTTCCATTGCGTTGTTAAAAGCCTTCTTCGTATTTGCAATAAAAGGAGCTGTTGCCGGCGTGCTAAGCTTGCTTGGCGGCGTTTTATCCCTTTCGGTGATGATATTGCTTCTTTTTATATTTAAAACAAAAATTTCTTACATGATTTTGAGCATATCCGGCGCAATCTTTCACAATATCGGTCAAGTTGTAGGTATTTGCATCATTTATAAGGGCTTATTTTTATGGACCTACACGCCTTTTTTAATTGTTGCGGGAACGGTAGCGGGCATCGCAACGGCAACCCTTTTGCGGCTTATTTTGCCTTTACTCGGCAAAATGCGAATATTCACCTCACAATAATTTCCCGTTGGGTATAACTTCCATATTATCTGACTATAATTATTGTAGAGGTGATATGTGTGTTGGGTGAAACTGTAACAGAACAAATTAACAGCCAAACATTTGTAGTAGAAAGAGAAAATCTTGCAAAAGAAATGATAAGCGACATAGCCGAGATAAAGGCCGAGCTGGATTCCGCCGTTCAAAACTATAACTTTGCCGATTGCGATGAGCTTATCGACCACTATTCATACAAAATTAAAGCGGCGCAAACAAAGTATAATATGCTGCTAAAGCGTGCAAAAGAAAACGGCTTAACAAACGCCGAATATCTTGCCAATATAATGAGGCATAAAAAATAAATTCGCCCCTGCCTTTTAGCAAGGGCGAATTTTTATTGATTAGGCGTATTTAGGCAGCCAATCTACATGCGCCTCAATCAGTTCATCGCATAACGCTTTTATTTCGTCTATTGTTAGCTCTGAACCGGTGTGAGGGTCAAGCATGGCGGCATGATATATGCTTTCTTTTTTGCGAGTAACGGCAGCTTCTATTGTGAGCAACTGCGTGTTTATATTGGTTCTGTTGAGTGCGGCAAGCTGCTCGGGCAAGTTGCCGATATAACAGGGGGTTACCCCGCTTGAATCAACAAGGCAGGGCACTTCAACACACGCCTCGGACGGAAGGTTTGGAATAAGCCCGGTATTTTGCACATTACCGCCTATTTTTATAGGCTTGTTTGTTTCCATCGCCTCTATTATATACGAACCGTACTCATGTGTACGCTTGTGCGTCAACTCATGGTTTTTAGTCAATTCATCACGCTGAGTTTCCCATTTTTTTATTTGGTTTACACAGCGCCGCAAATATTCGTCAATAGGAATGTTGAATTTGTCAATAAGCTCCGGATGCGTATTTTTTATCCAATACGGCAAATATTCCGCCAAATGCTCGCTTGATTCGGTTACATAATAGCCGAAATGCTTCATAATTTCAATGCGCACCATATTATCATGCTTTTCTGTTTTTTCCGCGGCAAGCCTTTTAATTTGCGGGTATAAGTCGTTGCCGTCTTTATCGCGTATTTCAAGCAGCCATGCCATGTGATTAATTCCGGCTATTTTATCGGTAACTCCGTCCGCTTCAAGCCCCACCGTTTTGAGCAAGCTTTTGCTGCACACCTGAACGCTATGGCACAGACCTACCATTTTAACATTTGTATATCGCTGCATTGCCCCCGTTATCATCGCCATAGGGTTTGTGTAATTAAGCAACCACGCGTTGGGGCACACTTCTTCAATGTCTCGCGCAAAATCAAACATCACCGGAATGGTGCGCAATGCACGGAATATCCCGCCGATTCCCAATGTGTCGCCGATTGTTTGCTGTAAACCGTATTTTTTCGGTATCTCAAAGTCGGTAACGGTGCAAGGCTCGTAGCCGCCAACCTGAATAGCGTTGACAATATAGCTTGCGCCCCGTAGCGCCTCTTTTCTATCGGTGTACTTTGTTATACTGGCCCTGCCCTCGTTACAATTTTTATTTATTATGCACAGCATGTTGTATGATTCTTCAAGCCTAACCTCGTCAATGTCATACAGCGCAATATTGCAATTTTGAATTGCAGGCGTAAGCATAACATCCCCTAAAACATTTTTTGCAAAAACACTGCTGCCCGCACCCATAAATGTTATTTTTAACATAAATACAATCACTAACCTTTCCGGCTCACAAAATTTAATTAAACTTGCACTCCGCCCCAATGATGTTATTGATTATAATTATAATATATGTTAAAATAAATTTACATGATATTATGTTGGCACTGGATGGACTTTTGTTGCTTATATAAATAAAAAGGGGGTTGCCCTTAATTAACAGTATTATAATAAACAATCAATATAATACCGACATCGAGCTTTTCCAATGCGGTTGGGAAAAATGCGAGCCTTCGCATTATTTCGGTCCGGCAGTTCGTGATTACTACATAATACATTATGTTGTGTCAGGTGAGGGCATTTTTAAAACGGGCGAAGCAGCACGCAGCATAATGCCGGAGCATGGATTTTTAATTTGCCCGCATCAGCTCACATTTTACCAAGCCAACCGCAACAACCCTTGGGAGTATGTCTGGATTGGCTTTAACGGTGCAAAAGCAAAGGAGCTGTTAAAAAAGGCGGGGCTTAGTGAAAAAGCGCCTGTGTTTTTCGATGTCGGCGCCGGGAAATTTTTTGAAGAATTTAAAAAATGTCAAAACGGCAACGCAAAGGAAATTAAACTTCTTTCGATTTTATACGGTCTTTTTGCACACTTAGCGCAAAATGTTGCGCCTGAGCAACCAAGCGTCAAAGACGCGGTCTGCCGTTACACAAACCAAGCAATGCAATATATAGCCGGCAACTATATGAACAAAATAACCGTGGCGGACATAGCTGATAAAATCGGTCTGAACCGAAGTTATTTTTTTAAAGTTTTTAAAAAGCAAACGGGCGTTTCGCCTAAAGAATACCTAATTGCGCTTAGAATGGATAAGGCATGCCGCCTGCTTAACGAAACCAATTTAAAGATAGGCGATATTGCGCGCTCGGTAGGCTACGATGACGAATTTGCCTTTGCAAGGATATTTAAACTAAAAAAAGGTGTCAGCCCATCCAAGTATAGAAAAGGAAGTTAAAGGTTATACTAATTTTCGGAGGTGGCTACCATAACAAACACTTTTGGAGAAGATAATACAGTTATCAGGGATAGACTAATGAGGGCGTGGCAAAATTCAACCGAGCTCACCCGCGATTTTGAAATGTATTCAAAAAGAATGCCGCAAGGTGAATTGTCTGATATGTTTAAAGATTTTGCCCGAGATGAGGCGGGGCACGCAACAAAGCTACGCAGTATATTAAACAAAGTTGAAAGCGAAGAAGTTGATTTTTAACATTAACGCTAATTACAAATTGGTAAATACCGATTAGGGTATCATTAAAAAATTAAAATTTTTTAATGATACCCTAATTAATTCTTCCCCCAACTTTTAAAAAGAAAACATAATACCGCTGTGGATAAAGTGGAAAACTCTGTGGATAACCACGAAACAAGGGTTTGTTTTGTGGATAATTTGTAACATGGCCGCTTTTTTGCACATTTATGTAAACCAAGGGCTTTTTAAACAATCACCTTCAGCAATAAAATCATTGCAAGCCCCGGAACGCCAAGCAGACCGACGGTAATTGCGGTTACAATATTTATCCCGATATACAGCCCAAAAAGCCCGCCAAGCAAATTAAATATTATCAAGCATACAAAGCCCAGGGCGCAGTTAATAATCAGCTTTAAAAACCATTTTATCGGTTTGGCAAGCAAAACAAGCGTGATTACGGCAAGCACCGCCCCCGCCGAATAAGCAAACAGATATTGTCCCATAGTATAAACCCCCACCTGCTATATTTTTATAAGCCCAACGCAAATGTGCATTAAGCTTCCCCTCTACAATATATTATAGGACAATCATTATTATACTTATTTCAAAACATAATGCCATATAAAATGGGCTTATTATCCGAAAAGGTAATAAAAAAAACCCACCACAATCGAGGCAATTGTGCCAAAAACTATAACAGGCCCTGCCACCGTGAACATTTTTGCCCCCCCACCC
>Ga0265293_10013876_pt1 | contig 10362 bp, 8 predicted proteins | sample Munlanlewell138R_FD_192505 | JGI IMG/M metagenome (GOLD analysis project Ga0265293, IMG submission 192505) | Leachate microbial communities from a municipal landfill in Southern Ontario, Canada - Leachate well 138R | ecosystem: Engineered > Solid waste > Landfill > Unclassified | place: Canada...
GCAAGCTCCAAGTCACCGCATCTGATTGCTTGATCAGCAAGCATAACAGATTTGAGACCACTGCCGCAGACCTTATTGATAGTCATACATTCAACCGACTCATTAAGTCCTGCATAAATAGCCGCCTGTCTTGCAGGTGCTTGTCCTACTCCGGCAGTGAGGACATTACCCATAATCACTTCCTGCACCTGTTCAGGATTGACACCGGCACGATTTACAGCTTCTTTAACAGCAATTGCACCGAGCTTAGGAGCCGAAAGCGGCGAGAGAGTTCCCAAAAATGCTCCGATTGGTGTTCTTACAGCAGACAATATAACTGATTTCATTTGTTATTTCCATATTGTACGATAAAAGTTATTAGTTAAGTTTAAACGTCATACACATGCCATTATTTTGAAATCAAGAAAATATTGATTATTTTTTGTTTAAATCAGTAATATTGCTGATTTTAGACACTGCTTGAGTTACAAAAAAAATATTTCTTGGTTATTATGTCAAAATATCATTTATTTTTGTGTTTGGTAAAATTGCAAGATTAAAAAAATATGCATATAATTGAAATAGAAGCGGGACCGGTAGCAACCATCGGCTACTTAGTGATAGACGAGAAGTCTAAGCACGGTGCTATAGTTGATACCCCACTTGAAAGTACGACCTATTTCAATTCATTGATTGAAGAAAAGAAGCTGATAATAGACGCTATACTTCTGACACACACACATTGGGACCATGTAGCAGACTGCTCGAAGCTGGTAAAGTTGACTAAGGCACCTGTTTATGTACATTCCGACGATTTATACAGATTAAGCGACCCTATGAGCCATTCAATCATTCCGCTTCCCTTTAAAATCGAAGCCGTAAATGATGTAAAGCTGGTTAAGTCAAACGATAAAATCAAGGTCGGTAGTTTGGAATTTGAAGTAATCCATACACCCGGACACACAGAAGGCGGTATTTGTTTTGTTGAACATTCAAAGGGAATTTTATTTGCAGGCGATACACTGTTTAATGAGAGTATTGGAAGAGTTGACCTTCCCGGTGGCTCAATGTCACATCTTTTAAACTCAATAAAAAACGAATTATTAATTCTTCCGGACAACTATAAAGTATATTCCGGACATGGTCCTTCCACGACGATCGGCTGGGAAAGAACACATAATCCGTATTTAGTATAAACTGCAGATTTTCCAAATGTATAATATGAAGTTATATATTGCAATCTACTTTTTCGTTATAGCCAATATAGCACAAGGGTGCTACTCCTTTACAGGAGGAACAGCACCGGCTCATCTTAATACTATGACGATTCAAAACGTAAATGATAACAGTGGTTTCGGAAATCCCCAATATCGAGAAATACTTACCGAGAATATTTTTGAATTATTCCTTAATGACAATACATACGAAATCGTTGATGTCGCAGGTGATGCGAGATTGACAGTTGTCATCAATGCCATACGTGAATCTTCGGTGTCCATCAATCCCGGCGAACTTGAAACAGAAAGAAAAGTTGAAGTAATTTGTGAGGTAGAGTTTTATGATAACATTAAAAGAAACGTGATAATGAAACGCAGTATTTCGAGCTATGATATCTATGCTGTCGCTGATTCTCAGACCGGCAGAGAGAATGCTGTTCGCAATGCGTTAAGTCAGCTTGCCGATGATGTGCTGCTGGCTGTAGTATCAGGTTGGTAATTTTTTAAATAATTTTGTAAAAGAGTAGGAAGGGAGTATTTATGGTCCCTGTTGAAAATATAATAATGATAGTTTATTTTTTGGCTTTAACCGTTTTATTCGGTTTTGGTATTCATGGCTTAGTATTACTGTACTATTACAGAAAAACACATAACCAAGATGTACCTGTCCAAGAAATGCCGGATGAAGTACCAATGGTAACAGTACAGTTGCCTCTGTACAATGAGATGTTTGTTGTGGAAAGACTTATAAAATCTGTTTGTACTATTGATTATCCTATCGAAAAGCTTGAAATTCAGGTCCTTGACGATTCGACTGACGAAACAGTAGTGATGACTAAAAAGATTGTTGAAGATTACAAGTCAATGGGTTACAATATTAAATACATTCACAGGGTTAACAGGGAAGGATTCAAGGCTGGTGCTTTAAAACACGGTTTAACAATGGCTGAAGGTGAGCTCGTCGCAATTTTTGATGCCGATTTTGTACCAAATCCTGATTTTCTGAAAAAGACAGTACCTCATTTTAATAATCCGAATATCGGAATGGTGCAGACACGATGGGAACATTTGAATGAACAATATTCTTATCTTACTAAAGCGCAAGCACTTGCTTTAGACGGGCATTTCGTATTGGAACAACAAGTAAGAAACAAAGCCGGATTCTTTATTAATTTCAACGGAACCGCCGGTATATGGCGAAAAGAGACAATATTTGACGCAGGTAACTGGCACGCAGATACTCTTACTGAAGATTTAGACTTGAGTTACAGAGCACAACTGAAAGGATGGAAATTTATTTATCTTAATGATGTTACTTCACCTGCTGAGCTACCGGCTGATATTAATGCTCTCAAAACTCAACAATTCAGATGGACTAAGGGAGCAGTCGAAACTGCAAAGAAAATTTTACCGAAAGTGTTTGCATCTGATTTACCATTAAAATTGAAACTTGAATCATTTGTACATTTGACAAGCAATATAGTGTTCCCTTTCATAATAATCGTTGCCTTGCTTAATGTACCGCTTGTAATTATCAAAAATACTGTAGGCGGATTCGACGAATACTATTCATTGATGTCTGTTTTTGTGCTTGCTTCAGTATCTACATTCTTATTTTATACTTATGCACAAAAAGCAATACATCTGGATTGGAGGAAACGTCTGTTATTGTTCCCTGTATTCCTTGCCGGAAGTATGGGTTTTGCTGTCAACAACACCAAAGCAGTGCTTGAAGCCATCGTAGGTAAGAAATCTGGTTTTGCAAGAACACCTAAAGACGGTATGATTGGCAACAACAGAGTAGTAAGAAAATCTGACTATAAACATAAAAAGATTTCACTTGTTGTGATCATTGAGTTACTTCTTACTTTGTATTTCGTCATAGGTATTATCATATCTGCAGTTTATTTAGAAATTGCAGCCATGCCGTTTCAACTTCTATTTCTATTAGGGTTCGGAACAGTAGGCTATATGTCATTAAAACACGCATTAGCTAAATGATGTGTTAATAATTTGACAAGACTGTGGAAAACTTTTTCGGCAATTACATAAAAATTACTCATTTATTTTTATAAAAAATTGTCGTTTACAAAAAAAATGCTTTTATTTGTAATCGTGAACTGTGTAATTTTTTACACAGTTGTTCATTATCAGTAAATTGAAACAAGCAATATGTGTGATTGTTTTTCAAAATTTTACTTCTTTATTGATAGGCCGAAGTTTGAATACTTCGGTAAGACTTTTTTAGTATTTAGTAACTCATGTATAAATAATAAAGCGGCGGACGAATGAGTATAAAGAGCACCATCTCCACCAAATCACTGATTCTAATCTTCCTTTCTTTCATCATACTGCTTACAAGTGTTACCGACACAGAAGCGGCACGGAGAAGAAAAAGAAGAAGCTACAACCCCAAAAAAACAAGAGAGCAGGCTATTGACATTATTCGCTCAACTTCCGAGCAAATAAGTGAGCTTGCCGGATTAGAGCCAAAAGATACTGATTCAACAGATTCTGCTTTGCAAGAGCTAATGAACGACGACGGCGAGATTCTTACTGTAGAAGGCGACCTTGGCGAAGACCTTGGCGAACTTGAACTCGAAGACGACGTCATCGTTGATTTGGAAGAATTTAAGATGATGTGGCTTTCTTTCATAGACAGCAACGAAGGCTCACCTATGACTAACGCGGGGATTGAGAAGTCAGAATTGATGTATATCATCATGGATTGGTTGGGTACTCCATATAGATTCGGAGGAACAACAAGAGGTAATATTGACTGCTCTGCATTTACACAAAAGGTATTTTTGCAGGCAGCCGATGTGATGCTGCCCCGAGTAGCAAGAGAGCAAGTAAAAGTTGGCGATAAGATAAGCAGAAAGAACCTCGAATTTGGAGACCTCGTATTCTTCCATACCTATTCACGAAGATTTGCTTCTCATGTTGGTATTTATCTTGGTGACAACCTCTTTGCTCATGCAAGTTCAAGGCATGGTGTAACTGTTTCTTCTCTCGAAAGTTCTTATTATAAAAGAAATTTTATTGGCGGTAGAAGACTTAGTGCGAGAGAAATTGCCAAATACAGTATTAAAACCAACGGAACCCAACTTAATGCAACTGTGAATCCCGCTGATAATGGCGGCAGTGGAGGGAAATAATCTCCCGACTTATCTATTAATTTCAAAGAGCTTTCCTGATTGGGGAAGCTCTTTTTGCAAATTCACACTTATTATTTTTTATAAAAATTTTTCATTATTATAAGAATTTCCTTTTTAATGAGTAGTAATTTAATTATATTGAATTTGCGTTTTGAGTATGTTTGAAAAATGTTTTAAAAAAAATTATATCAGTATATTATCTCGGAGGTTAAAAATGAATACAGAAGTAAGCGAAAACGATGTCAAAACTTTTTATTCGCTCGAGAAAGCCCTTCTCGAGCCCGCTAACGTTAGGATTCTTGATTTACACTACAAAGATTTGGATACATTCCCCGAAGAAATTTTCAGACTCACTAACCTGGAAGAACTTATAATATGGAACAACCAGCTTGAGTATGTCCCTGAAAAAATCTCTAATTTAAATAAACTTCGTAAGTTGGACCTGAGCGGAAACAGAATTATTACGCTACCGGCTTCAATATCAGAGCTTAAAAACCTTGAAACACTTGTGGTAAGTTGGAACAGATTGGCTGAATTACCTGTGTCAATAGGCAATCTTGTAAACCTTAAAAGACTTGGGTTAAACAACAACAGAATCAAAAACTTACCCGACACAATCGCTAATTTGACTAATCTCGTAGAGTTGGTTGTAAGCGAAAATGAACTGCGCAGCTTACCAGATTCTATCGGTAATCTAAGTAATCTTCAAAAACTCCGAGCTCCGGGTAACTATATCACTAAACTTCCTGATTCTATCTGTAATCTTAGAAACTTGAATAAACTTGAAGTTCATGAGAATAATCTGACAGAGTTGCCGTCACAAATTGGTAATTTGAAGAGCTTGACCAAAGTCCGTCTTTTCAAAAATTTGTTAATCTCTCTGCCGGACAGCTTCTGTGAACTGAATAACCTTCAAAAGCTGTTATTATACGAAAACGAACTAAAATCACTTCCAGAAAGAATAGGTGCTCTAAGCAATCTTGAGGAGTTTGAACTTGGTTTTAATTACTTGACGACCCTTCCTGATAGCATCAAAGGGCTCGAAAAACTTAAATTTATTAGTTTGACAAGCAATGAAATCAACGAAGAGGAAAGAGAAAGAATTAATAAGATGATTCCTAATGCGAGAATTGACTGGTTCTAAGTTCTTATCTAAAAAAAATCCGATGTTTACGACATCGGATTTTTTTTTAAATAAAGACGTACTTTTCCAATAAAATATAAACCGTAATAACAATCAAAAGCAAAACGATTGTTTTCATCAATTTCTTTAATATTGCATAAATAATACCTCCCAGCAAAACAGCGAGGATTACTTTTACAATCATCGGAGCATCTCTCAACAAAGAAAATATGTTCTCAATCATCTTAAAACAAATGTTAGTGGTATAACGCCTTCCATTACAACATCCTCTTTCAGGACATTAAATCTCCATTGCCTCAAAGCAGCAAGAGCAGCGGTTTCAAGCCTTGGATCAGCTTTTTGTAAAGGTATAATTCTGCCTACCGTTCCGTCCGGCATAACAGTAAACCTAAATTTTAACTCAGCATTGGTATTAACACCACTCGGGAACTTCGGTAATGGTTTATGTAATACAATTCTGTTTCCACCTCCACCCCATTCAATGTCGCCGAAGCCGTACCCCATACCTTTCCCTGAGCCGCGTGTTCCCAGTCCTGTGCCATCAGTGACCCCGTCATTCTTGCCAATATCCTTAGAACCGAATCCGTCACTACTGCCACTTACTTTTTTTGCACTCGAAAGCTCTTTGACGGGAACAGGATTAGATATCATATTGTCATCTTGCTCGACAGCATTTTTCACTTGTTTGGTCACAGCCGGTGAAGCAGCATCTTCAAGCACCGATTGTGCAGCCTGTCCTTTTCTGGAGGCTCCTTCCTTTGTTAAATTACCTTTACTGATTCCTGTACCATCACCATCGCCGAAATTCAACAAGACCAAAGGTACAGAATTGATCTGAATTTTCCTTACATACGCTTCCTCAATATCCATAAAGGGTGCAAATAGAATAAACAAAAGCACCACAATCAGAGATATGCCAAATCCCCTCGCGGTATTTGTGTCCCAAGGCAATTTGATTTGTAATGAGGTATTCTCTTCAAAAATTGGTTTACGATACATGTCAGCTTACCTCAATGTTATTTAACTCTATCAATCCATGTCTGTGCAAATCCATAACGCAAAGCAGCAGCTCGAGCTTCTTCTCTGGTTCTGAAATTGCCAAATCTAACACGGTACCAAACCTTATCTCTAACATTTTGCTCACTGATAAAGGCATCCGGTACATTTTTTATTTTTAATTTGTCAAGCCAAGTTTGAGCATCATCTTTTGATGGAGACGAATATATTTGTACAATATAAACTCCCGGTTCATCTTTTGGAACGAAAGTCTCATTAATGGCTGTCTCTCTCAACTCTTCAATATCTGTGTTTACTTTTACTTCAGGCTTGGCTTCTGCCAATAACTTTTTATCACGCTTAGTTTTGATTGCGGTTTGTTTATTTTTATTATCCTGTGAGATTATTGATTTTGGTTTCACCTGTTTTGTTGACCTGATAATTCCTGCTTCAATATCAATATCCTTCTGTTCAGTTGGTTTTCGGACATTCTCAGGTGAACTTGTATTGGTTTCAGGAGCTTCGATTTTAGTTTTTATATTATTATCCGAAATTATTGGCTCAATCGAAGCTGACGGTGATTTTTCATTTGAAACAGAATCACTGTTGATAATCGGCTCATCACTGATTTTCACAGAATCATAAGTATTTATATTTTTATCAGACTTTTCTTCCGAATCAGACACATTCGAGCTGTCTGATATTGTGGGGGCTGTGCTTTCAGATATAGACTCACTGCTATTTTTAATCATGTCCGGGAGTAAAATCAACAGGGCGGCAGCAATTATCAATGATGCAGCAGCTAAAATCACGGGTATTAGAAGTCCTTTCTTTGATTTATGCTCATTCTGTTCATCCATGACCACTTGTTCGTCTGTGATATTATTTTCAAGTTCCTTTTCTGCGTTTTCGTTGTTTTCTTCAACTCTTTCCTCAGTATCAGATGTTATTGTATCCAAGGAAGAAGTACTGGGCTTATCAAGATTTAAATCAGATAATATTATATTAGTATCTGCATTCTCATCTACAGGTTCGAAAGGTTTAATTTCAATTTCAGACGAATTAATATTTTTGACACCACTGTTAATTTTCTTTTTGTTCTTAGAAGCCGTGAGCAAGCCATCAACATAAGCCGCTAAGTTTTGTTTATTTATTTCATCGCTATCGTCGGTTATTTGTGTTTTATCTTTATTTTCAATTTCATCATCTCTATCCAAAGCAGGCTCTTCAACGTCTGTATCATCAGAGACAATTTCCGAAGAATCTATGAATAAGGTCATATCGCCGGGATACGGTTTATTATTAAGAATAAATGTATCCTCGTCAGGTTCACCGGGCATAAATCCGCCGAACTTTTCTTCTTCTTTCAATATGTCGTCTCTAAGCTCTGACATTAGAACTGCCACATAACTCCAAATGATATAAACACATTTCGTTCTCTGTAAGTATCCCAGACATAAATATCTGAATTCAATAAATTTTCTAATCGTAAAAACAATCTCAAGCCGTCTGTCGCCAAATAGTTTGCTTCAGCACGCAGATTTATGTACGAATCAAGTTCGACAGTGTTTTGAATATCTGCGAATCTACTGCCGACATAATCCAAGCCAAAATCTGTGCCAAGTTTGTCAAACCACATTTTCTTGTAATCCAATGATAATTGCATCTGAGGAATATAAGGAACACTCTTGTCGTCAAAATCACTGAGACCGCTGTTTGTGAAAGTCAGTTCTGCAATCACTTTATCTGATGGTGTTATGTACCAATATGCTTCAAAGATTGAACGCATCAGTGAAATACTTTCGTACATCAAGCTGAAACTTCCCGGGTAATAATCAGCATCAGGTGCAAATATCGGATATCTGTCTGTCTTCCGAACTCTCATTCCTGCCGATATTCCAATATTTTCATTCGGATGGAAAATCAATGCTGCTGAGAGATTCATAATATCATAAGCAAAATCAAGATGAGCCATATTTGATATATAAGGATTAGAATAAGCATAATCTCTGAAGCTCTTGTTTTCTAATCCGGAGCGAACATCGGCTCTGACAGTAAAAAGTTTATTCATTCTGTATTCCAACTGTCCTGCGATTAACAATCCGCCACGGTCAATACCATTTGAATTTACAGCCCATTGTAAGCCTGCATTACCGGTCAGAGAGAACACGTCGGTCAACAAAGAGAGCGAACCGTCAGCTTGAATAAAATTAGCATTAGACCCTCTGAGTGTATGTAAATCGAGCAAAACATTGCCGGCGACAAGGAAGTTATCCCAAAAGCTGTTAATCTGCAAATATCCGAACATATTGTTATCAGCATTTTTGAAATCATCTGTTACCAGCTGGAAACCGTTAATTCCGGCACCGGTCTCAAATGTAATACCTTTGTAATTGCCGTCAACGTCAACTTTGGCACTGAAATTATTTAAATCTCTCTGTAAAGCCAGAGGATTTCCGAATAGTTTATAACTATTACGATTAAATTCCAATTCTGTTCTTGTCCTACTACCTCCAAAAATGAAGAACTTTGCCGGAGCAATATAATCAGAACTGACTTTTGCTCTGAATTTTGAGAAATTGGAATTGTTCAAATGACCATCACTGAACTCATAATCAAGTTGACCGTATAGATTATATCCGGAAATTTCAGTACCGAACCCGGCATTAATCTCTCCTGTTGCAAATCTACCGAACTGAGCAGACACAAATCCGTCTTTAAAATCGCGTATGACAGTTGTACCCACCAATGGCTCTACCGGCAAAGGTTGTGAACTTTGTTTCTCGAGTGAATTCAAGGAATCCAATTCATTAGATGTTAACGGTTTGGGACGTTCGGGATTTTGCTTCACACCGGAATTGACATTTAACTGTAATGTTCCCTGAATAATAAAATTCGGGAGATCAATCGGTTCTGCTGACGCAGGCTTTTGTTCACTTTCCTGAGCTGATAAATTATTGGTAAAAGTAATAAAAAATATTATCAATATAATTTTTTTCATGAGCATCACTTACTTATTGTTTATTCTTTTAATTCTGGATTTAGCTGTATTGCCGAAGTCATCGTTAGGTCTTAATGCTTCAAGAGCAGAATAGATTTCTTTAGCTCTATCTACTTGCTCCAAATTCTCATAAGCTTCGCCGAGACTCAGTAATGACAAAGAATACCAATCTTCAAAACCTTCGTATTTTTCCATAACCTGGGTGAATGCAAGAACAGCTTGCTCATAATTTTTATCTCTCATCCAAAGTTCCCCAATTCTGTATTGGCATTCAGATGAAATATTCGGATTATCTTCAATAGCAGAAATAAATGCAAAATGAAAACGAGCAGAGTCATTTTGTCCTGCCGCACGATAGTGCATCGCAGTACGGTATCTGCTTTGGTCACCCCAATCAGTACCCGGGTATTTATTTGTAACATTTAGGAAAATATTGAGGGCACTTAAAGTATCACCCAGTTTATATTTCAGAACACCTCTTTCAAAACCGGCTTGTGCAGCATTAGGATTATCAGGATATTTGTCTTGCAAAGATTTTAATATTGATTCAGCCGCACTGATATTTGCTACTTCAATTTGCAATAAACCGTTATCAAGCATTGATAATGGAGCATATTCACTATCGGGGAATTTTTCAGTAATATTCAGGAAGACTCTCGATGCTTCGTCGGTTTCGTTGAGACTGACATAACTTTTCGCCATCCAATACATCACTTCGGGAATGCTTTCATCATTAGGATTCTTGGAGATAAATTTTTCGTATTCAGTGATAGCATCTTTGTACTTTCTTCCCTGATAGAACATTTCACCGATTTTCTTTTGGAAAACCGGGGCAAAAGGTGATTCAGGATTTGTTTCTACATATTG
>Ga0265293_10013877_pt1 | contig 10362 bp, 9 predicted proteins | sample Munlanlewell138R_FD_192505 | JGI IMG/M metagenome (GOLD analysis project Ga0265293, IMG submission 192505) | Leachate microbial communities from a municipal landfill in Southern Ontario, Canada - Leachate well 138R | ecosystem: Engineered > Solid waste > Landfill > Unclassified | place: Canada...
TTTTTACTAGCCTACTGAATGATCAAAAAAAAGGACCCTGCGGAAAAGTACGTGACTCTCATTGATTGAATGCTTTTGTTGCCTCCAACCGCACAGGTCGAAATCTTTGCTCCCGATGCTCCCCAGCTGGGAGTTGTACATATAGATGACGCCCCCGATGGCCCCTGCTGCCGCAAGGAGCGTCAACGGATGTGGTTTAGTCCGATAGAAGAGGTAGGAGTGGGCTGAAGCGAAGAAGGGGGAGAGGCTGATCATCACCAGCGCCACCGGGGCCGAGCTGTTGCGCACCCCCAGGGCGAAGGAGATGCCGCTCGCTGCCCAGAGCAACGAGGAGAAGAGCAGGCCTGTGCCTCCGTTTCTCAGAATCGAGAACCAAGTTCGCTTGCGAGTAGAGACAAAAAGGATGAAGAGGGAGAGGAAGGTGAAGAGCGAACGCCAAAAGGCGGCTTGAAAGCCTTCCGCTCCGCTGGCTCTGATGAGCAGCGCATCGCCGCTGAGCACCAGCACGCCTGCGAAGGTGATGAGAATCCCCTTCAGGTATTGTTTGTCTCCACCCATGGTTGTCCGTCCTCGATGTATGTGATTGCCTATCGTAGCATTGGATTGGGTTTGTGGCTATCGGGAGGAAGTGGTTTTGATTCTTTATTTTTTGTTCATATTCATGTATATATGCATGATATTATAGATATTATAAAATAATTCTCTTGATTACTTTACTATTCGTTATATTATTTCTGTACAGAGAGGTTTTACTACAGATAATGAAGAATTGCCTATGAAAGAATACATAACCCTTGCCCAGCAAAGCACCTTCACCATGGATGATGTGACATCGTTGATGGGCAATCGAAATACCGCCGCTTCCTTGGTGGCTCGGTTGACCAAGCGCGGGCTTGTCGCCAAGATCCGGAACAACCTCTACACCTGCATCAATGTGGTCGACGGCCAGCCGGTCGCCACCAAGTACCAGATCGGCAGCGCCATCACCGAGAGCTCCTCCATCTCTCATCACAGCGCCTTCTCATTTCTGGGCTTAACCGGCCAGGTGTTCTATGAGGTGTATGTCTCTTCTGTGCAGCGCTTCCATGACTTCACGTTTGATGGCATCACCTATCGCTGTGTTGCATCGAAGCTTACCGATGGGATCGTGATGCCACCCTACACCCGGGATGTCAGGATGACGACATTGGAGCGCACCATGATCGACAGCATCAAGGATGTTGAGCGTATCGCAGGCTTGGAGGAGCTGCTCAATGCGCTCTCCTCCATCCGCGCTCCGGATGAAGCAGAGCTCATCCGGTTCCTCGATGCCTATGGCATCCAATTCCTCTACCAGAAGACCGGCTTCCTGCTCTCCCACTACCAGGATGCGCTCTCCCTCTCCCCCTCCTTCTTCGCCTACTGCAGAGCTCGAATGGGAAAGAGTACCCGATACCTTACCAAGGGGAGCACCCGGTATGTACCTGCATGGCAGGTGATCGTTCCGCCGAACATATTCACCTTGGGCGAACAAGGAGGGGACTTTAATGCATAGCCTCGACAAAGGGTATCTGTCACAGCTGGCAAGGGAGACGGGGTTTATCCGCGATACCTTGGAGAAGGTGATTCGCCTTGCCTGGATTCTCGAATTCCTCAACACCGAGCCGGCAGTAGCAAACCGACTGGCCCTCAAGGGAGGGACTGCCATCAACATGATCTTCTTCCCCCTGCCTCGCCTCTCGGTCGATATCGATCTCGACTACCTCGGTGGTGAGGCGAGAGAGGAGATGCTCCAAAGCCGTCAAGTCATCAGTGCGGTCATCATGAGGCATATGGAGGAGCAGGGGTACCACCTCAAGCCGAGGAGCAAGACACCGTACAGTCTTGACTCATGGGTCTTTGGCTATACAAATCTGGCAGGGAACAACGACACCATCAAGATCGAGATCAACTACTCGCTGCGCTGTCATATTCTTGCTGAGCGACCGATGCCGTTGATCTTGCCCTTCCTCAAGGAGAGCGCTCCGGTTCGGTGTCTGGATGTAGTCGAGATCTATGCCGGCAAGATCAACGCGCTCCTCAATCGAGCCGCTGCCAGAGACCTCTTCGATGTCGTCAATATGATCAACAGTGACTTGATGGACGAGCCGCGTCGCCCTTTGCTGCGCAAAGCCGTCGTCTTCTATGCAGCCATCTCCTCTAAGGAGACACCGAGTCACCTCTCCTTGGACGCCATCGATACCATCACCCGACAAGATATCAAGACGGCCCTTCTCCCGCTCCTTCCTCGCTCAACGCATTTTGACCTGGAAGAAGCCAAACGCCTGAGCAAAGCCTACCTCTCAGAGCTCCTTCAGCTGACGGCTTCGGAAGCTGAGTTTCTCACCCTCTTTCGCCGGAAGCGGTACGAACCAGCCCTGCTCTTCGATGAACCAGCCATCGTCCGGCGCATCGAAGCGCATCCGATGGCTCTCTGGAAGATCGCGGTGGGGAGAAGAGAGTGAGAACGTATCATTGCCTCAGGGATAGACACCCCTATTTTCCGATCTTCGTACCGCTGAGTTTGGCGTAGTAGCGGGCCAGCGCGCTGTGATCGTCGCCGCCGAAGCCGTCGCTGTGCAGCGTCTCCATCATCTCTCGCGCCAGGGCCGTCAACGGCAGCGGGCTGCCCACCTCGTGGCCGGTATCGAGTGCGTTGGCCAGGTCCTTGATGTGCAGGTCGATCTTGAAGCCGGGCTTGAAGTCGTCCTCCATCATCATCGGCGCCTTGGCGTTCATCACCGTGCTGCCGGCCAGGCCCCCCTTGATGGCGTCGAAGACCAGGGCCGGGTCCACCCCCGCCTTGCGCACCAGCGTGAACGCCTCGGCGAGGGCGGCGATGTTGAGCGCCACGATGATCTGGTTGGCCAGCTTGGTGGTGTTCCCCGCCCCGATGGGACCGCAGTGCACCGCACTGGCTCCCATGACCAGCAGGATGTCCTTCACCTCGTCGAAGAGCTCCTTCTCGCCGCCGACCATGATGGCGAGGCTGCCGTCGATGGCCTTCGGCTCGCCTCCGCTCACCGGCGCATCGAGCAGGCGCACACCCTTCTCCCTGCACGCCCGCTCAACCTCTTGGCTGGCGAGCGGAGCGATGGAGGACATGTCGACCACGATCAAGCCCTCCTTGGCGCCCTCGAGGATTCCGCCCTCGCCGAGCACCACGCTCTTTACGTGAGGGCTGTTGGGCAGCATCGTGATGACCAGATCCACCCGGCTCGCCACATCGGCGCTGCTCTTCCCGGCCTGTGCACCGGAGGCGACCACCTCATCGATATCCTTCTGACTGCGGCTGTAGCAGACCACCTCATAGCCTGCCTTGAGCAGGTTCTTGGCCATGGGCTTGCCCATGATGCCGAGACCTATGAATCCAATCTTCATGTCTGCCTCCCTATCCATTGACCACGTTCTCCGGCTTGCCTGAGAGGAAGGAAGCGAGGTTCTTCACCGCGATGTTCATCAGGCGGATGCGGCTCTCCTTCGGAGCCCAAGCGATGTGGGGGGTGATGAGGATGTTCTTTGCACCCAGGAGCGGGTTGTTCGCCTCGATGGGCTCGCTTGATACCACATCCACCGCCGCGGCGGCCACCTTGCCGCTGTTGAGGGCCTCGGCAAGCTCCTTCTCGACGATGAGGGGGCCGCGGCTGGTGTTGAGGATGATGACCCCATCCTTCATCTTTGCAATACTATTTCTGTTGATGATACCGCGCGTCTCGTCAAAGAGCGGACAGTGGAGAGTGATGACATCGCTTTGGGCTAATAGTTCATCAAGATCCACATAGACATCCGTTTGTATCGGGTCCTGATACTGATCGTACGCGATAACGCGCATGCCGAAGGCTCGGGCGATGCGGGCGGTGGCCTGCCCGATTCTCCCGTAGCCGATGATGCCCATCGTCTTGTCCCGGAGCTCGATGAGCGGGTAGTCCCAGAAGCAGAAGTCCGGATGCTCACTCCACCGCCCCTCCATGACTGCATCGCTGTGCCGCTGTACGTGATGGGCGATCTCCAAGAGCAGGGCGAAGGTGAACTGCGCCACCGCATCGGTGCCGTAGGTGGGGATGTTGGTCACCACAATACCGCGTTCCTTGGCCGCATCGATGTCGACGATGTTGTAGCCGGTGGCCAACACCCCGATGTAGGCAATGTTCGGCAGAGCAAAAATCGTCTCTCGCGTGATGGGGGTCTTGTTGGTGATGACCACCTCCGCCTCCCCGATACGACTGATGATCTCCTCCTCCGGCGTGCGGTCATGGACCGTCACACCGCCAAGCGCCTCAAAGCCGCTCCAATCCAGATCCCCAGGGTTCAGGGTATGGCCATCCAAAATGACGATCTTTGCTCTCATCACTGCCTCCTCAGTAGTTCCATCTCGTCGTGCCAGGTGCGCAGCTGTGCAATGCTCAACGTTCCCGGCTCCGCACTCCTACACCCATCCAATACCGGCCGCTCCGCCTTCATCATCTTGCGACATGCATCGGCGGTCAGGTGGGCGACCTCAGCCGGGATGATGATAGCCCCATGCCTATCGGCGTGGATCAAATCACCCGGGTGGATCACCAGGCCGGCGATCTCGACCGGAGTGTTCTCTGCTTCCAGATGCACATAGGCGTGGCTGACCAGCACGCAGCCGGCCAGGTAGCCGAAGCCCATCGCATGTACTTCATCAAGGTCGCGCACCCCGCCGTTGGTCACCACCCCCTTGCACCCAAGGGCAAGGTGGATCGTGGCCTGCACCTCCCCCCAGAAGGAACCGATGGGCTCTTCGTCGATATCCTGGATGACGGAGATTGGATTCGGGCAATCGTGGATCGCCTGATAGTATCTCCACGAGATCTCTTCGTGCTCGGCACTCTTTGCCGAGCGTGCACTGACCTTGCCGGTCACCGCATAGCCACAGAGGCGCTCCATATCACCAAAGATCGCCCGGATCTTGGGAGAGGTGAATCCGTCTGTCCGCGCTCTCAGGCCAAAGCTCTCCAGAGCATTGGCCACCGTGGGGGTATCGAACCGCTTCAGCTCTTCCAACTGTTCATTGTTCAGGTACTGCATCGTCATCCTCTCTTCATGGTAGTGCCAAGCATACCATATTCAGAGGCCTTTGAAAGCGTGGTGCAGATCAGATATACGAGACTGGTATGGCCATCGCATCCTTGGAGAGGAAGGCCGGCTTCTCGATGCTGCAGATGACGGTCTTGGATCCGATCTCTTTGTCGATATTCTCGAGCACCCCGAAGTTCTTCAATGCGTCTCTGCTGGGCGTCGCGCTCTTCTTGATCTCGATGGGATAGAGCTTCTGACCGTCCTCGATCAAGAGATCGATTTCCTTGCCCTCCTTGTCCCTATAGAAGTACAGCGAGGGTTCTCGCCCTGCATTGTGCCAACTCTTGATGATCTCACTGACAACGAAGGTCTCGAAGAAGGCGCCGGCCATATTCCCCTCCTCCAACGACTGGGGGGTCTGCCACTTGGTGAGCCAACTGGCCAACCCGGTGTCGAGGAAGTAGAGCTTGGGAGTCTTCGTCACCTGTTTTTCGACGTTCCTCGACCACGGGTGGAGCAGCGTGACAATGCCGCCGGCGATCAAGATGGAGATCCATCGCTTGATGGTGGGGGAGCTGACCCCCACTTCCTTTGCGATGTCCGTATAGTTGACGATGGAGCCGGTTCTGGCGGCTACGATGGTCAAGAATATGGTGAATTGCCACGCATCGCCGATTTGCGTCAGCGACCTGACATCACGCTCGATATAGGTCTTCACATATGAGCCATAGTACATATCTCTCAATACGGACCCCTTCACCAATTCCGGGTATGAGCCACGATGGATGATCGTCCACAAATCATCCCGTTCTATGCGGTATTGCACATTTCGGCTCATGATCTGCTCTTTCGATGGAACAAATGGTTCGGCAAACGTATCACCATATTGCTCTCGCAGCGATAGCCCATGCAGAACCAGAATTCCCACTCTCCCTGCAAGACTTTCGCTCACGTTCTGCATCAGGGAGTACTGTTGGCTTCCCGTCATGATGTAGAGCCCTTTGGTCTTGCGTCGATCGACTTCCATCTTGATGTAGGGGAACAACTCGGTGATGTATTGGATCTCATCGAGGATGACCGGGGGTTCAATGAGGGAGAAGAAGTGTTTGGGATCACTCTTTGCCGATACGACTTGCGTTGGGTCATCGAAGGTAAAATACTCCAAATCTTTAAATACATTCGCCAAAAGGGTACTTTTTCCAACTTGCCTCGCTCCGGTAATCAAAACGATGGGAAAAGATTTCGTATATTCTTTCATAGTTGATTCCATGTGACGATTGATGTATTCCATACGGTACTGCTCCCCAATAAATCTAATATTCAATATTAGATTATCAAATATTAGATATCATGTAAAGCATTATTGTTATTTAGATATTTGATCAATGGATTTTAGATTTGGTCAAAATCAACATCAATTACCGTAAGGAATATTTCTTTACCTGCACATTGGGTACACGTATGTTTTCATATAATCTAATATTATATATTGGTTTTTCTAATATCATATATTAGATAAACTTTTTTGCTATGTCCAATCCTAGTCCCCATACCTGACCATAACGCGCTACCTCTTCACTCCCATTGTGGCGGAATACATAAAATCCAACACCATCGCAGCGCTGGAGGAAATGGCATCACGCTGCCATTCTCCTCTCCTAGAACGCCGTGCCCTCAAAGACGGCGCTTCTCGGCTCGAGACTTCCGGCTGAATAGGCCCAGATGGTCTCGTATTCAGTGATGTCCTCACCCATCGCCTCCAGCTGGCGCAGGTAGGCGGCGATCGACTTGCTCTCGATGATGATGACGTGCCCCATCTCCTCGATGACCTTGGAGTGGGGGCGGCTGTGGTCGAACTCAAAGCGCAGGATCCGCCGCCCGTCATCCGTGATGCCGATGGTGCGGTAGGTGTTGCTCTTGCCTACCCCCGGCAGGTTGATGGTATTGCGGTCCGGGCTGATGAACGGGATCTCATCACCGCTTCTGATCATGTTGGTGTTCTCCACCATCTTGTGTGCCTCGCTGAGGAAGGTGCGCAGCACGGCGTGGTAGCGCTGGGCGATCTGGCCGATGGAGGCCTCCTCCACCTGCTCCTGCGTCGACCGGGCGTTGGTGGCAAAGAGTTCGCGGTTTTCAAGAAAGCCCTTGACAGAGAAGTTGTAGTACGGCAGCACCCCGATGTCGTTGAGCGTCTTGCGCAGCTTGGCCGAGTGCCCCCTGCGGCTGGCCGCGACGGTGAAGACCTCCTGGTTGGTCACCGCCCATCCCGCCTCCAAGAGGCGCGCTGCCGCTGCCCGAGTCTCCGGTGTTATCTCCATCGCCGTAGAGATATGGGTCTGTACGATGCACTCCTCGATGCCGACCTGTGTGGCCCGCTCCTTGAAGGAGCGCAGCACCTCCACCAGCTCCTCGGTCACCCGCTGCGGGAGGTAGACCGGGATCTTGGTCCCCAGCCGTACCCGCTTCATCTCCTCAAAGCGCTCCCCGTCTGCCCGCCCTTCGTTGTCCGTGCGCTTTGCTGCCGCCATCGCGATGACCGCATCAAGGATCTCGCCAAGCTGGCGGGGGCTGCTCATGAACGCATCGCCGCCGGTGATGAGGATGTCGCTGAGGTAGGGGTCGTTTCGAAAGTACTCCATGTTGAGCTTGAGGAGCTCCGGCCAGCTCTTCTTCGGTGCAAGCTTGTCCAGCTCGAAGTTGAAGCGCCCCGCCTGAAAGTCGTACATCCGCTGGCAGTATGAGCAGAGCCCTCCACAGGCGCGCCCCATCGTGTCCGGGATGAAGATCGCCACGTTGGGGTAGCGGCGGTGGACGTTGTGCGACGGCAGGATCCACCCGGCGGCGTTGGGCTCGCCGACCTTGGCCACGTCTTCCTTCTCCCAGGCGACGATCTTTCCAAACTCATCGACCAGGTCCCGGCTGTAGAGCAGGTAGGAGCGGATGGCGGCGTCGCTTCTCGGATGCTCCTGCCGCTCCAGCGGCCGGGTATCGATGAGGGAGAGGAAGTAGGGGGTGGCGAAGATCGGGATCCCCTTCTCCTCGGCCGCCCTCATGATGGAGAGTTCCTCCTCGGTGAGGCTGTTGTCCAGATAGGTGTTGAGCATCTCCGCATCCCGGATGGCCCAGAAGAGGTGGAAGCGGTCGTCGTCCCACCAGCGCCCGACCTGGTCCCGCTTCTCCGCTTCACTCATCTCCGGGGCAAACGAGTAGCGCCTGTTCTGCCGCTGCTGGCTCTCGATGCGCCGGGTCAAAAGCGCGATGATGCGCTCCTTGTTCGCATCTCGCCAGGCGAGGACGGCGCTGTCGAGGCCGCTCGGGTGGCGCTCCATCCACTCCTGCACGACGGTGCGCGTCGGGATCGGCCGACTCTCCCTGCCGTTGATCTGGCAGAGGAGGTGGACCATATCCTCGACGAAGTCGGGTGAGCAATCGCACTCCCGGTCGCGCAGGATCTCCCTCAGGTGCGCGATGGGCCGGGATACCACCACCTCTCCATGGAGGTTCTGGTCGACGAACTCGCGCCCTTCGTGATCGAGGTAGTCGAGCATGCGCATGTAGGCCATCGCGGTAGAGACGAGCTTGTAGTAGTTCTCCTCAGTCTGTTCCTCCCCGGTATAGTAGGCCCAGGCCTTGGGGTAGTGGTGCTGCATGATGGAGGCGATGTGCTCGCGCAGCGCCTCGATGAGGGCGCTGTCGGAGAGGGATTCATCGAGGAAGAGGGAAAGGATCTCAGGATTCTGCTGCTTCATCAGGGAGAGCAGGGATGATCTTTTGTCGGTATTCGTACTCATTTTGATAGAATACTGAGGACTCATTCATGTGTCAAGCTACGTATCTTATTATCTATATCATAACGGTTTATTGCTGTTCCTCGGCCAATTTTATACCTTAATATATCGCTTTTGGTATAGATATTTGAACTCCTGACAACCTATTCCGCTTCCTCAAGTTGTAACCTGTTCAGCCTGTATGGCCCCCCTGTGTTGCTCGATCCACTGCCCGATGGCCTCTCTGTCCATCGCCGGTGCGTGGATGCGATCGCGGTCCGCCTCTTTGTAGAGTTCCGGGATGCGGTACGGGTTAAGGCGCCAGAGCGGGACAGAGCCGATCATGGCCGATATTGCCTGCAAGTCGGCGCTCTCCATCGTCGGGTAGACGGTGGTGCGTACCTCGAAGGGCAGCGGTGAGGCCTTGAGCAGACAGAGGGTGTTTTGGACCGCTTCCCACCGGGCGTTGACCCCACAGACGGCTTGGTATGCCTTGCCGGTTGCCTTCACATCGAGAGCTATGTAGTCGAGCAGCTGCTGTTCGAGGAGGCGTTTGACCATCGCCGGGTTGCCTCCGTTGGTGTCGAGCTTGACGGCAAACCCCATCGCTTTGACAGCATGGATGAAAGCCGGCAGGTCGCTGCAGATGGTCGGCTCCCCTCCGCTGATGACCACTCCGTCGAGCAGCCCCCGGCGACGCTCCAAAAAGCCGAATACATCGGCGCCCTCCCCCTCTCTAGAGAGGGGGATGAGGGTGCGGTTGTGGCAGTAGAAGCAGTCGTACAGGCAGCCCTGGGTGAAGAGGACACAAGCGAGGTGGGACGGGAAGTCCAGCAGGGTGCTCGGCTGTATCGAGGCGATCATCATGAGGCGGCCGCCTTGAAGAGCCGACGCTCGCGGTACTCCTCCTTCTTGCCCCGGTGGAAGTCGGCCACCGGACGGAGGTAGCCGACCACCCGGGTCCACACCTCGGTCTTGCCTCCACAGTGCGGGCAGATGGGCTGCTCCCCATCGAGGTAGCCGTGGTTGCTGCAGGTGGAGAAGGTCGGCGTCAGCGAGATGTACGGCAGTCGATAGTGCTCGAAGATCCGCCGGATGAGCCGCTTTGCGAGGTTCGGATCGCTGATGCGCTCCCCGAGGTAGAGGTGGAGCACCGTCCCGCCGGTGTAGGCGCACTGCAGGTCATCCTGCAGGTCGAGCGCCTCGAAGATATCGTCGGTGTAGCCGACCGGCAGCTGGGTGGAGTTGGTGTAGTACGGCACCGCCACCCCGCTGGTGATAATATCCGGGTAGCGCTCCCGGTCGAGCTTGGCAAGACGATGGCTCGTCCCCTCAGCCGGTGTGGCCTCGAGGTTGAAGTAGGTGCCGCTCTCACTCTGGTAGGCCGTGATACGGCTTCTCAGCAGCTCGAGGGCTTTGAGGGCGAAGGCCTGACCGCGTTCACCGGTGATGCCTTCATCCTCTCCAAAGAGGTTCACCAGCGCCTCATGCATCCCCACCACCCCGATGGTGGAGAAGTGGTTGGCCCAGTAGG
>Ga0265293_10013878_pt1 | contig 10361 bp, 23 predicted proteins | sample Munlanlewell138R_FD_192505 | JGI IMG/M metagenome (GOLD analysis project Ga0265293, IMG submission 192505) | Leachate microbial communities from a municipal landfill in Southern Ontario, Canada - Leachate well 138R | ecosystem: Engineered > Solid waste > Landfill > Unclassified | place: Canada...
ACAACCACACATGTGACCATCACAACAGTATTCAGAGTTTTTAAAATAATCTTCTATTTCTTCTTTAGTGAGTACATTTCGGCATATATAACATTTTATATCTTCTCTCATACATCCACCTCATAATCAATTTTCTCATTACAATATACACATTTGCCTATATGACTTGTGTATTTTTTTAATTTTTCATAAGCAACTTTATCATCATCAGTTGGTGTTTTAAACCAAGAGAGAGAAGATTTACATTTACCACATCTAACTTCTACAGCGTCTGTTTTTTTGTTTTCTTCCAATCTTACAAATATAGGTTTCATAAGTCTACCTCACTCTTTATTAATTCTGCTATTTCAACCAAATCATCTTCGTCTATTATTAGGTTTAAATCGCTTGTACTTAATTCATCACTGGTAGCAACAAAATTTCCATATTTATCATAATACGTATATCCAGTATATGGCTTTCTTTCAATAAAACCTTTTTCAGTTAAAAAATCTAATGCGTCATTTATATCTATAAAATTTTCATCTATTAAATTTTTAACATCTCTTAAAGTTATTGTCATACATCCACCTCAATAAAAGTTCCTGCAATCCATAATTCGTAGAGCCATTTGAACTTAAATTTGTTTAAAGTACTATCTATTTGAATATTACAAATAGTGCTTTCTTTACTGATGTTCATTTTTATAGTTGCATAATAAGCAGTCCATATATAACACTGATATCTTTCTTCTTCTAACAGGCATTCTTTCATTCTCATATAAGCAAATATCTCACTTAGCTTAACTTTCTTAGGCACTCTAATAAATGTGTAGTCTTGTAGTTTTTGGTCGATAATGTCTAAACACTCATTATAAGTATCGTGCTTATACCTATTTAATGTTCCTTTTCTTAATATCTCTATCTCTTCTTTAGTCTTTTCCATTTTATACTCCTAACCTTTTTTTGATTCTTTGTAATTTCTCAACATTAAAATACTCTATGTTTCCAATACTCCTTTAATTCTTTTTTAGTTAAAAACCAAGTTTCATTAAAATCCTCTAGGTTTATCCAATGTGCTAAATCATTATCATCATCTGTAAGGAATATCTCGTATTTTTTACCACCTGTTTTGCTGTCCCAACCTTCTTCAATTAGTACACCATTAATTATACTAGGCAGAGACTCCCCTTCAAAATTAAGTTCGCTTGCGTAAACAGTCTTGCCAACAAAAGTTAAGGCATATTCTATTTTTTTAATTAGTTCTTTTGTTATTTCCATTAGCTACTCCTTTGTTTTTCTATATTCTTTTTTAAACTGTTTATACTCTTTTTTAAACTGTTTAGAATATTTGAACAGTATATCTTCTAATGCTAATTGAGTTACTTGGCTATGTCCTAAAGGGTCAACAACATACCAATCATTTCCTAGTAAATATCTAATAGCAAATTTAACAAACTCAGTATCAGATATGCCTGTACAAAATATATTATCTTTATCTTCTCTTTGGGCTTCCTTATTACAAATAAAATTAATATATGTATCATTGTTACTCATTTTTTCATCTCAACTTTCTCAACTAATCCTGCTTGGATTAAGTCAAAGACATCATTCAACGAGTCTTCTTCTATTGCGTCAAGGTCCTCGATATATATAACTCTATCCAATATAGGAGAGAAACCTCTTTGTACTCTTGTTTTATTTGCATTTTCTGCGCCACCTGGAAAGTCATACCAGCAGTCATAGAAAATAGTTACCCTTCCTCTTCGATATCTTGGCATCACCATTTGTGTCTTATCAATATGAATGAAGCCAAACTTTTCTAATTCTTTTAAAGCTACATTATCTTTAATTTTTAACATTTTCTATCACTCCTAACTTATATAAATATTCTAACGGTATATGATAATGAGAAATATAATGTCCTTCATAATTTTTGGAAAATACATTATATTTTTCTAAATCAATAACATATATTGTGCTACCATACTTTAATGCAATTTCTAAATCATCTGTAAAATATGTTCCACTAACTAGAAAATCATCTAGTAATTTTGCATTTGTTCCATGAAATATATATTTACTCATTTCCATTTTCCTCTTGTTCTTGTTTCAACACCATCTTTTGCTTCGTCTTCGGTAATCACATTACCTTCTTTGTCTAAATATACATATTTAGGTTCTAACGGAACTTTAAATGGGGCTGTAAGATTATCAAAATTATCTCTAAACACTACACTAAACCTTTTGTTTGGTTGGGTATTGATGTCTTTGAAATAATCAGGCACATCTTCCCACGCATCATCTTCACTAATTATTTTAAATAAACTTCTTTTTTTAGGTTTAAATTCGCCACAGTTCATATTATTTTTCTCCTTTTATCCTTCATCGTCTCTACCAGAGGATAATCTTCCAGTAGCAGTAGTAGTATTTCTGTAGTTCAACCTTACACGATTATCTTTATATAGCTTAGCTTGTTCATATAAGCTTCCAAAGAATGTGTTATTTAGTTTCTCAAGTCTAGACCTCTCACCTAAATATCCTAACCATTCTGGATAGGGTTCACCTAGTTTATTAAGTCTTTCAATCATTGCATCTACAGCCTTACCTCCAGTAGACATAGCACCAGTTTTTGTTTTTACACCAGTGTCTAGACCAAAGCTTTCAAATAGCGCAGCCTTTTGTTTCGGGCTGTTTAGGTTAACATCTCCAATAGATTCTGCTACTAAATCGTCCAATTCTTTTAGCCTTGGAATTATCTTATTAAGCTCCCTTTTTAAGTGCTCTATATCAATTCTAATACCAGAATTTTCCATTCTCATCAGTGGAACTAGTAGCGCTTGGTCAATCTGTCCAGATAGTTTTGTTTCATAATAATATGGCATTGTAACTTCACCCAACTCATATGTAGTTATACCATCTTGAGCTGCGTAGAATAGTGCAATCTCTGGGTGTAGGTTAGAGAAGTTAAAGTTATTAATGTTAGCAGACCTTAATGTTGCGCTTAAGTCTGGTCTGTGATATCCTAATACGTGCTTTTCTAAGTCCTTTAGTCTGTCTATTTTAGATGCTGGGTCAGCTAAATAGTAGTTAACTCCAGTGTCTATAGTTTTAACTTTAGACATATCATAAAATACTTTATTAAATTCCATCATCCTCATATCAAAGCGGGCATTAAACATATATACTCTAGTTGCTTTAAGCATGGCTTCATATATAATTTTAAGTGCCTCTTCGCCTAAGTTAAACTCCTCAAATTGGTCGGCATGTTTAACTGGTGCGTAATAGCCTTCACGTTCTGTAACTGCGAAGTTAACTCCAACTATATAGTCTTCTTCTGGGTTTAATCCTGTGGTCTCTGTATCAAAAGACATCTTTTTGACATCTTTTAAAACATTTTTTAATGTATCAATATCTCTAATAAGTGAGAATGAATACGTTGTGTGGAAGTCATGTGTGTCTATTATAAATTGTTTAACAAGCTTAGACACGCGTTTATTACCCTCTTTTACTATCTTATATGTATTAACTTTTACTACTAAGTTAAAGTCTTCAGTTTTATTATAAGTATCTACTAATTTATCTGCATATATATGAAATGGAAACTTATTTATTAAAGCGTGTTTAATCTTAGTTTTTAGTGGGTCTTCTTTTGGTGAATTCATTATATAGTCTATCTCTATATCTATTTCATTTTCTTTCATGTATTCTTTAATATCTTCAACTTTTAGGTCAACCATTTTAAATGTAAAGGGGAAGTCTTCTCTTTCTGGCTCTTTTTGTATATATGGTTTATATACTGGCTTGCTATTCATTATCTAAGTCCTCCTCTAATACTTCTATGGTACTAACTAAGTCTCTAATATCTGCTGAAGGTACAAATGTTATTGAAGCTGTTTTCTTCTGGTCTTTTCTACTACTAACACCCTTCAGCTCAAATCTACCAACATTCTTAATTGTTAGAAGTTGACTTCCGTGTTTACTAGATATATGATTCCCTTGACCTTGATATTTAATTACTGGGTTTTTCTTAACCATTAACTTATATGGTAGTTTATGAATTCCTTCAAATATTGCCCAAGCACGTTCTCTTGAAGTTCTAACACCAACACTAAACAGAAACTTCGTAACCTCTTCAATTAATTCATTAGTGTCCTTATCTGATTTTTGTAATCTTGGTAACAATTTTATCAACTCCTATTTATTCTTTTTATTTGTTATCTTACCTAAGTCTAACTTCTTAATTACTTTATTATTCTTTCCTAAAATTCTAATACAATCATTATATAATATCCACTGATTTGTATAGTACTTTTTATAGTCTATTTTGAACAGTAAGCCAAACTCTTTTTTATAAACTGTAGGAAGAGCCCATCCTTTATCTTCTTTATTGCTCATTCTTACTCCTTTTGCAATTATTGATTGTTAATTCAGCCTGTGTCGATGTTTAATCTATATTTAGTATAGTTATTCAAACTGCCATATAAAAACGAATAGGGTCGAATTTAGTCTTCACCTATTATTATGTCTAAATATTTTGTTATATCATAATCAATGTTGTTTTCTAAGTGAATCTCAGCATCTATTAGGTCATCTGATACACCTTGCTCTGATGCATGATTTCTAGTTTCACCTAAACTATTATCGCTATCCCTAACTAATCTAAATGCTTTAGTATGTGGAGCTAGATAAGAATCATCCTTTATACAACTTACTTCATTATCAAACCTCGCATCAGTTATTATAAAGTAATCGTAGTTAAGCTGGAGCACAGCGTATAATATTCTTCTAACTATATCTACAAAGAAGGTCTTATCTGCTCGTCTAAACATGTCCCCACACCTCTGCATTACACGTCTTTCTTCCTCATCCTTAATTCCTGTATATTTAAAGTTTCGTTTTAATATAATTTTTAACATGTCTGCATAAGCGGCTATAAACGCTTTTCTTTTTCCAAAATGTTCCTGAATCTTTTTAGCAAATGTATCTTTGCCTACCTGAGCTTTACCTGATAATATAATTATTTTCATCATAACTTATTCACCCGTCTCCTTTTCTTCCTCTTTATAGTCTTCAAACTTATCAGCTGTTTCATCAAACAACCCCAACTTATTTGCTGTGGCTAATAGATACTTGTCTTGAATATTATTCATACTTTTACCTATAATTAGCACAGGTAATATATCATTCTTTTTACATGAGTCTTCAATATCTATAAGTGCTCTAACCAACTTAATAGGTCTAAATGTGTAATTACGTTTATCTTCAATAGATGTTATTGTTACTAAATCATTGCTCATTTTATTATTCCGCCCTCAACTTTTTCATAATTTTTATTAATTGTCTCTTTGTTCTATAGAAAACGAATCTCCTACTTACTCTAAAGTCTGATACTTTAGAGGGTCTACTAATATAAGCTGCTTTAAGTTTTAAGTCATACCATTTATGTACTTTAAAATAAATCTTATTATTATTATCAAAAGTTATCCTTGTTTCACCTGTCTTATAGTTGTGGTCATAAGACTTACCCATGTACAAATACTTCTTCATATTAACCCCTTCGTTTTATAAGCGATTTTATATCGCTTGTATAATTGTCATGTTTAAGCGTTCTATGTATATCAGACTTCATATTTAACCACATAGTTTTAACAAATAATGTTTTACCTTTAGGCATAAAGGCAATGCTTATGTCTCTCCTATCATCAAAACTTAGTCTAACTACATATTTTATTATTTTTCCATCCCTTACTTCGACCTCAAATAGATAAGACTTTTTTAATCTATCTATTGTTATATTCATCTCAGTGAATGGTTTTTTATCTTTATATCAATCTGTTGTTTGCAATGATTAGATAATATAAAGTATTTAGAATTATTTAATGTTTTTAGCATCTCATCCTGAAATACATTATCCCAAAATACTTCAACATGATATAAACCATCTCTTATTCTCATAATTAACCTCCTACTTATTATATACTAAAGTTCATTTTTTGTAAAGTGTTATTTCTTAAGCGCATGTTTATCTACTAGGAACATGTTTTTGTTTTCATCCATTATTAAGAACAACGGATAGTTCCTAATATAGTGTTTACCTGTAAATATTAAAGAGTATTTTTTATTAGCTACTAGTCTAACTTTCTTACCTTTAACATAATTAGTATGATAATGTTCTATATTATTCTCTTTAAAGAATGCGTCATAACCATCATATCTATTAGTATATGGTTCTACTACTACAACCTTTTCAATTAGTGAATCTAGCATCTCAGTTACTTTGTTCATTTTCATTTAATCACCTCCAATTTGTTATCTATGACTTCTATTAGTCTTTTTAAAGTTTTTAATTTTACCACAAATGTGACATTTATATTCATACTTAGAACATCTTTTCATAACCCTACCGCAACACGAATTTTCAGGCATATACATCATCTTTTGCTCATACGAATGAATGTCATTCATGTAACCCATTTTAGCAATGCTGTTAAGTAAGTCATTATATTTTTTCATATTTGTCTCCTTCTCTCTGTTGCACTATGCAACTCTTTTACATATATAATAGTATCTAATTATCTACGTATGATTATAAAAGCAGATAATTTTTCTATCTGCTTTGTTTTAGTACTCGAATTTCTGCCCGCAGTAGCTACAAAAGTTATTTTTACCATAATGTACTCTGTAACATGACGGACAAATATCTACACCATGTAAATTGCCTGTACCGTCATCAACTAATACTGCTTTAGGTTTTACTGCTATTTGTTTTTTATAATTACTTGCTATATATGCACACAAGTCACGCACTATGTTATAGTTTAAGTCTTTAGTGACATCTTCATCATACCTATATATTTTTTCTATAATACCTCTGTCTTCATTAAACTCTATAGAATATTTACTATGTTCCATTTCTATTTTCATTCTATTTCTCCTTTAATAAAAATTCTGGGTTAATAACTTTAAATGACTCTTTATATGAATAATCTCTAATAACTACACCTTCTCTTACTTGGTGTGGGACTAATCTAGAATTACCTTTGCTTAGTTCGACCACTTCAGCTATTGTTTCTGGAAGTTTAACTTCACTATCTATTAATGGTACTAATTGTAGATTATATGGTAATAAATCTTTATCCATACTATAATAGTTTCTAGCTTTACCATCAACTATATAATTAAATATAAATAATTTTGGTTCAGTGAAGTTATACTTATTACCTTGAATTCCTGGGCCACAAATTTCACCTTGTAGAACAATTGTATTAGCATTATTTTCTTTCTTTAATGTTGTTAGAATATGTCTTAAGTTATATGTTTCAAACACTCTCTGATAGTTAGACGGCTCAGTAGTTGATAACTCTAGGTTCCTACTACAAATACCTATATTATCTTTAGAATCAATATATGCAGTGAAGCTCTGCCCATCTAGCTTTTCTGTAATAAAGAAGTTACTTCCTATTTGTCTTAACTTATCGTATTGACTTGGCATATTTTGAACTCTAGTTTCATCTGTTTTAAATATCCAACTTGGAAAATGTTTCTTTGTAGGTTTAACGAAGTACTTTCTAATATATTTGTTATACCAGTTAAACTTCATTAAGAATTTATCAATTTTATTCTTTGGACCTGGCATTACTACTTTAGACTCTTCAGCTTTTTCTGGGTCATACTTTTTAATACATAATAATTTTGTTACGTCTTCACCTAATTTATATTTTCTAATTCTTTTTGGTAAATAAGTTAATGGTAACACCAAACCTTGACTTATTTGCTTTCTTAATTTAATGGTCCTAATCCTAAAGTTTCTTTCTCTTAGGAATTCAAACTCAGGTCTTTCTGGCATTATACTATCAATCTCTATATAGATTACCTTATCTCCAGCTTTGAATTCATTAAGCTTAACTACGCACTCCCAACCATCTACAACTGCTACTTGAATTTTGTCTGCTCCTGTAATTGGTCTAATTTCTTTCACTTCTCTAATAGTTGCTAACTTACGGCTATCCTTAATTTTTAAATTACTCATTTTAACTTCTTTCTCCTATCTAATATTATTCTACCATATGCCCAGTGATACATTAACTTATCGCATCTAACACATCTTTTAGCAATCTCAACTGGACTTACTACACCGTGCACCTCTTCATTATTCACTTGTGTAAGTATGATGTGTCCCAATATTAGACAACCTAATCTCTTAAATAAGTTTAATATCTTTTTAAATATGTTCTCTTTTAAAATCATTCTTATATATCCTCATAGCTTTCTTTATGTTTTCTTTTTCTATTATATACTTTCTTACTTTTAAATACTTTAGCTTTATTATTTTGCTGTATTTCTAAATGTAACTTGTTAGGAATTTTTTTCTCTCTAACAATCTTACCTTTATGTTTTAGTCTTATTTTCATTCTGTGTTTACTCCTATTATTGAATTATAGGCTTATAATTTGGCCCTGTTCGTGTTTTTATATGTTTTTCGATTAGTTACATTAATTAGCTATTATAGTATGAACAGGGTTGATTTATGGTTAAACTCTGTCTACTCGTAATGTAGATGTGTTACAAATGGTGCATTTATATCGATGCGGATATTTAGTTACGTTTGATGCTCTAGACCTAGTTGATGTCTCACCGCATGTCTCGCATGTTATTCTGTAAACTGCTTTAGCTTCTCTGGCTTTAGTAATAGCGCTAGAAAGAACTGAACTAGCAGTCTTTACATTGGTAGTACGTGTTATATCTACATTAAATTTTCTGGATACTTTATAAGCTACGCTTTTCCAAATTCTACCGTGACCATCATGCTTAGCATAAATTTCAGCATGGCACAATTCGTGTAGAAATGTTTTCTTAAGACTTTGTTCATCTTTAAATAGTAAATTATTTAGACCAATAATAACGCTGTTTCCAGTTCTACTATAACTACAAACACCTAGTGCGCTTATAGAATCGAATCTATAAAATCCTTCAATTGGTAGTAATTTTATACCTATACTCTTAACGCCATCAACATAAGAATTAAGTTTTGCTAACATAACCTTATCAGTAATCTCTATACCCGGACCTCTAACCTTGTAGTTACTAAAATTAATCATATATTATTCCTCCTTTGTAATACTATATGTCTCCACCATACCTACACCTATAATAGTATGGAGTTTTGATTCTATGATTAAATTTTACTATAAATTAAAAAGAATTAGCTTAACTTAGCTAATTCTAGTTCATTTATTTAGTAACAAATCCTCTTATATACTTTATAAGCCAAACTAAGTTATAATTTAGGAAATGTTCTTTGTATAGTGAAAGGAGGTACAATCATAAAACACTAAGTAATAAATGTTAGGGTCATCTTTATGTTTAACTTAGTTTGGCTTATAAAATATATAATGGCAGGGACGGCTGGATTCGAACCAACAATTCACGGAGTCAAAGTCCGTTGCCTTACCAGTTTGGCTACATCCCTATTTATAACCACTTAGTATTTATTTTTAAGTGGTTATAGTTATTTTATTATACACTTTTCCCTGTCCTACTCAGTGCAGTCCCGTGTATTATGGGAGCAATTTAATGGTGGTCTGGGATAGAATTGAACTATCAACACCTAGCTTTTCAGACTAGTGCTCTACCAGTTGAGCTACCAGACCGTTGGCGGAGTGAGTAGGATTCGAACCTACGCATCAGTACTGACCTAACAGTTTAGCAAACTGTCCTCTTAACCATTTGAGTATCACTCCTTATGCATATTGGAATCCGCGACGAGAATTGAACTCGCATCTCCGCCTTGAAAGGGCAGCGTCTTAACCATTGGACCACGCGGACATATTGGTACATTCGGGAGGATTCGAACCTCCGACTCACTGGTTAAAAGCCAGTTACTCTACCTACTGAGTTACGAACGCATATGGAGACCTCGACTGGATTCTAACCAGTAATCTCTGGAGTTGCAGTCCAGTGCCTTAACAGTTTGACTACGAGGTCTTATGGCGACTATGACGGGATTCGAACCCGTAATCTCCAGCGTGACAGGCTGGCACGATAACCGTTTCGCTACATAGCCGTTTGTAATTGGTGGGTCGAGTGAGATTCGAACTCACACTTGATAGCTTCTAAGACTACTTTCTCTGCCAGTTGGAATACCGACCCTTGTATATGCTATAGATGGTGGGGAAGGTGGGAGTCGAACCCACATGTCCTTACGGACACAGGATTTTAAGTCCTGCACGTCTACCTATTCCATCACTACCCCAATGGTGTGATAAAAGGGAATCGAACCCTTATTCGTGGATTCACAGTCCACTGCGTTACCATTACGCCATTATCACCATATAAATAAGGGATTACCCCTTTTAAATTGGAAGTATAGGCGAGAATTGA
>Ga0265293_10013880_pt1 | contig 10359 bp, 12 predicted proteins | sample Munlanlewell138R_FD_192505 | JGI IMG/M metagenome (GOLD analysis project Ga0265293, IMG submission 192505) | Leachate microbial communities from a municipal landfill in Southern Ontario, Canada - Leachate well 138R | ecosystem: Engineered > Solid waste > Landfill > Unclassified | place: Canada...
TTTTCCTGAATTCTGTATGCTTTGACAAGTGCAGGCAGGTGGGTTGGCACTCCGTCAAGGATTGATTCTCTTTCTGACTTTTCGATCTTCTTTATTTCTTCCCATCTTTTCTTAACCTTTTCCGGATCTGTAATGGTTTCATTGCCAAATACATGGGGATGGCGAAGTGTCAGCTTTTTGGATATTCCCTCTGCAACATCATCAATATCAAATAGGGAGAGCTCTGAAGCAATCTGGGAATGGGCGTAAACCTGATAAAGCAGGTCACCAAGTTCTTCTTTCAGGTTTTCCGGATCCTTGCTGTCAATGGCATCATACACTTCATATGCTTCTTCAATAAGATAGGGCTTTAATGATGAAAATGTCTGTTCCTTGTCCCAGGCGCATCCATTTTCTGCACGAAGTTCTGATGCGATTTTTTTTAGCCTGTACAAAGGCTTTATTTCTTTTGACTGCATTTTATTTGACTCCGAAATATTTTTTCTGACACATAATTATTCTGTTTCTACAATTATATCCATTCCTGGATTTGAAGGTCCATACTCACCTTTGATTGAAGGGACAACGCATGTTTCGTTAAATTTATATCTTTTAAAAGGATCATCTGTTTGAATATTTTTATAAACTGTAATTTGCTGCATATGCACTGGTCCCATTGGGAATACAGCTATGCTATTGGGTTTTAGCAGGTTAAGAACAGCATAAGGGCTGTGGAGGCATCCTGGATAAATAATTATTCCATCAAAGGAACCTGTAGTATCATCAAGGTCGCTGCAATCGCCTGCAAAAAATTTTGCATTAAAGAAGCCATTATCAAGGAGCCTTTTTTTTGCCTCCTTTGCAAGATTTTCATTGTAATCTATTGAAACAACCCTTGCTGTCATAGAGGCAATTAAAGCTGTAGAATATCCTGATCCTGTGCCTATTTCAAGGACATTCCAGTGTTTTTCAGGATTAAGGTGGTTGAGCATTTTTGCCAGTATTTCCACATTATCGCTTTTTTCTCCATAGCCCACAGGAATGGGTTCAATTCCCCATATCTCTTTTTTAAAAAAGGGATCAAAAAAAAGCGTCCGATCTATGGATTCAAAAGTGGAAATAATTTTATCAGATATATTAAAGGACTTTATTTTTTTTATAAACTCAGTTTTATTTTTTCCCATTATTGGAGTTCCTATTCAATAAGCTGTATCAGGTATGTGAGGAAAAAGTCAGAAATCAGTATTACCATGGATGAGCGCACTACAGCCTGAATTGTTGATTTTCCCACACCTTCAGCACCACCTTTGGTGTTAAATCCACTGTAGCATGAAATGACAGATATTTCAATGCCAAAGAATACGGATTTGGCAAGGCCTGAAAGGAAATCAGCCATTCTTATATTTTCAAGAATATTGGTAATATATATTTCAGGTGTTATGCTTAAAGAAACATATGCAACAAGAGCCCCTCCAAGGACACCTACAATGTCTGCAAGAACAGTTAAAAGCGGTGTCATTAAAAGACAGGCAAGGAATCTGGGAACTGCCAGGTACTGGACAGGATTTGCCAGCAGTGTACGAAGTGCATCAATCTGCTCAGTTACCTTCATTGTTCCTATTTCAGCAGCCATGGATGAGCCAACCCGTCCTGCTAAAAGAAGGGCAGTTAAAACCGGGCAAAGCTCCCTGAACATGGCTATTGTTACAGCACTTCCTATGAATACAGATGAACCAGCCATGAGCGAATCCATGGCTGTACCTATTTGCAGAGCCATGACCATGCCTGTAAAAAAAAGCGTAATGGATGTAACTGGAAGAGATTTGTATCCTATTTCCAGCATCTGGTGTATTATGTTTTTGCCATCAAAGGGTGGGCGGAAAGTCCACACAGAGGTGTCTTTCAGTAAAATAAAATGCCCTCCCAGGGACTCAAGAAAACCTACAAATATATTGCCGGATTTAAGCGAGCTCATTGGACGGGCTTGCCTCCTCATAAGAATGAGCTACCTCAAGGTTGGCAAATTTGGTGTACTTGTCCCAAAAACGGAGATCTATGTCTCCTATGGGGCCGTTTCTTTGTTTTGCCACAATTATAGAAGCTATTCCTTTTTTTTCACTATCCTTTTTTACACGCTCTTCTCTGTAAATGAACATTACAACATCAGCATCCTGTTCTATTGAGCCGGATTCCCTCAGGTCGGAAAGGGTAGGCCTTTGGTCAGTTCTTGATTCAACTGCTCTGGAGAGCTGGGACATTGCCATAACTGGCACATTGAGTTCTCTTGCAAGCTGCTTGAGCATCCTTGATATTTCCGCTATTTGTAAATGCCTGTCAACCCTGGATACGCTTGTAATCAGCTGTAAGTAGTCAACTATAACCATGCCAAGCGGAACTTTCTGTGCAAGTCTGCGAGCCTTTGCCCTTAGTTCAAGTATGTTAATAGAGGGGCTGTCATCTATATATATAGGTGCCTTTCCAAGTTTTCCTGATACTGCTACTATTTTTTTAAGCTCATCAGAGCTTATATGTCCTGTGCGTACCTTTTGGGAATCTATCATTGATTCAACACATATCATTCTTAAAGCAAGCTGCGTTGCAGGCATTTCAAGAGAGAAGAAAAGCACAGCTTTATTCTGCTTAATAGCTATATTGTTTAGTATATTTAAACCAAATGCTGTTTTACCCATACCAGGCCTTGCTGCAAGTATAAGAAGTTCAGATCCGTGAAAGCCTGTAAGCATTTCATCAAGCAGTTTAAAACCGCTTGCAAGGCCGGTTACAATCTGCTTGGTTCTGTGCCATGCGTCAATTTCATTAAGGGTTTGATTCATTACATTTGTAATGTCTTTATAATCAGATGTTATGCGCTGTTCTGTAACACTGAAAATATCCCTTTCAATCTCGTCCATTACTTCAGCTGTATCAATAGCCCTGTTAAAGCATTTTTCAATGGAGCTGGAGGCAACTTCAATGAGTTTTCTGCGCAGACTCATTTCTTTGACCCTGTTTGCATAAACCTCTGCATTGGCAGAGGTTGAAGCTGCCTGGTATAGCTCTGCAAGTGCAGGGTTTCCCCCTATTCGCTCAAGCATGTTTTTGTCAATAAGCCTTTGCCTTAGCGTAGTAAGGTCTATGGGGAGTGACTTGCGTTCCAGATCAACTATTGAGTCATAAATGATTTTATGTTTTTCCAGATAAAAATCCTCCGGCTGGAGGATTTCAGTTACCCTGAGAAGAGCTTCTCTGTTAAGGAGCGCAGAGGCTATACAGGCTACTTCAGTATCAATGTCCTGTGGTGGCAGCCTGTCTATAGTCATGATTACTCCTTAACAACAGATACCTTTATTGTTGCATTAAGGCTTTCTTCAAGCTTTATTGTTATATCAAATTCGCCTTCCTGCCTAATGGGGCCTTCAAGCAGAATTTTTCTTTTATCTATTTCAACACCATTTTCTTTAATCTTTTTTGCTATGTCCATGGAAGTAACAGAGCCAAAGAGTTTGCCTTCCTCTCCAACCTGTGCACCTATAGATATTTCCATTCCATTAAGTATATCAAAGATTTTTTCACTCTCTTTTTTTCTTTTCTCTTTTTTAAGCCTTATAAGCTTTTTCTGGTGTTCAATGGCTTTTTTGCTTGATTCATTTGCTAAAAGAACGAGCTTTTTTGGTAAAAGGTAATTTCGTGCATAGCCATCTGCTACATCTTTAATATCTCCAGCATCTCCAAGGTTTGGTATGTCTTTCTGAAGTATAACTTTCATTGTTTACTCCTTAATATTTCTTTTTTTATCAGGGTTTAGCTTTCTGAAATCTGCCCAGAGATCCAGAGTTCCTATTCCTGTAAGTAGTATTGATACAAATGCAATAGCTGGTATTCCCAGCAGTATTAATAATAAAATCAGAAGTGAAAGCAGGTATGGTGACAATCCCTTTCTGATTAAAAAAAACTTTGCTATCCCAAGTGCCTGAATCGCATATAAAACTGAAATCATGAATGCAATATTCAGTGAAACAATATTTATAAGCGGAGAAAAGGACTTGTCAAGGACTAAAAAAATTGCCCAGGAACCCATGAATAGAAAAATTAAATAGTCATTTAATCTGTAGTATTCCAGGGGCTTTAGCCTTTTCTCATTTTGTTTAAGGAAAAATTTTTTTAGAAAAAAGAAACTTAAAGCTCCAATAACAAGACTGTAAATAAATGTAGCCAGGGGAAGAGTATCTCTGGCAAACTGTATCCATTTCCTGTCTTTTAAAATTTCAAAATTCTGGTTAAAATTTTCCCTTAACTGTTTTCTGTTAGCTTCTGGTACATTATATTCCTGAAAAAGTTTTTCAAGAACAGGTTCTGATTCCTCTATTTTATTTAACAGAATCTGACCTGAAACTGAAACCATGTCATAGTTGTGTATCTTTTTAATAAGGTAATAATTCCCTGTAAAAAGAACTGCAAAAAATATTGCTGACACAGTCAGATAAAAATCCAGTCCTTTGCTTTTTTTTAAGCAGTAGCCCCCTGTTGTCCCAAAAATTAAAGGCACAATAAAAATGGAAAGGCTGGGAGCATATTCGGCAAAAAAAACCGGAAAAAAGGCTAATGGCAAAAAAACAATAATACTTGCCAGACCCAATCTGAAAAACACAAGCACTGAACTTATAGCCAAAAGCACAGCACTTAATAATAATATTAGACTCAAAACCTATTGTTCAACAAAGGGGAGAAGCGCTATTATTCTTGCGCGTTTAATCGCAATTGCTACCCCTCTCTGGTGTTTGGCACAAGTGCCTGTTACTCTTCTTGGTAAAATTTTACCCCTGTCTGTTATAAACTGTTCAAGCAGTTTGTTGTTTTTGTAATCTATAGCAAGATTTTTGTCATAACAGAATTTACAGACTTTTCTTTTGAATCTTACATTTCTTTGAAACTGGGGCCTTTCAGTAGCTGTGCTTTCTCCTGAAGAGGGTCTCCTCTGACCAGGAGCAGATCTTGAAGCTTCTGGAGCCTGAGTTTCTTCAGCAGAGGCTTCTGCTTTTACTTCCTCTGTTTTAGCTTCTTCAACTTTAACCTCTTCTGCAGGGGTTTCAGCTGAAACTTCTTCTTCATTTATTTTTATTTCTTTTGACATTGTTGTCTCCTGTTATAATTAACTTTAAGGTTGAAAGATTAGAATGGTATATCATCTTCTGAAAAAGGATTATCATCAAAATTGCTGCTGCTGTAATCAGAAGATGAGTCCTGTGGAAAACCTCCATGAGATTGAGCAGGTTCATCCCCTCCGCCTCTGGCTGTTAAAAATTGAAAGTTTTCAATTACCAGTTCTATTTTTGATCTTTTATTCTTGTCCTGGTCTTCCCATCTTCGCTGCTGGATTCTTCCTTCAACAGCTATTCTTTGCCCCTTTTTGCAGTATTCAGTTATAATCTCTCCTAATTTTGCCCATGCTATGCAGTCAAAAAAGGAGACCTCTTCTTTCTTCTCGCCTGCAACAGCGTATGTTCTGTTATTGGCAATTGTAAAACTGGCCACAGCTGTGCCAGAGGGCGTATATCTTAGCTCCGGATCACGCGTAAGCCTTCCTATTAGTATTACTCTGTTAATATCTCCTGCCATAATTATACCAGACCTTAAGCTGTTATAGTTACAGGGAGCTTGACAAAAAGATGTCTTAGTATGTCAGAGTTTAGACCGAATTCTCTTTCAATTGGATTAATTGCTGATGGGCTGGCTTCAACATTCATGAACATGTAAAATGCTTCACGTTCTTTGTCAATTTCATAAGACAGTTTTTTGCTTCCCCAGTGGTCTTCAAGTGTAATGCTTGCACCATTTTTTTGTAAAATTTCTTTTACTTTTTCTTTGGTAGCCTCTGTTTCGCGATTTCTTACAATTACTGTAAGTTCGTATTTGTTCATTATTTCCTCCTTCCTTTGGTATTGCTGCTGAAATACCAGAAATGTTTTCAGCAGAAAGGTATAACTATAGTTTAAAAATGCTTTGAATTTTCAATGATAATTTATTTTTTTTTAAATTATTTATTGCTGGGCTGTTTAATTGCCCTTCATTTTTCAGATGAAGTCCTGTAAATTAATTAAAAGGGCTTGAATTTTTGAGGAATTATTAATTTTTACTAATAATTGCTTGAATTTTAATATTTAAGGTGACTTATTATAGTTAAGGAAGTAATATCAGGTATTCGGGTTAATTAATGGAAGAAAAAATAGAAATACATGAAGCTCTTAATGAAATAGGAGAGGTGCTGCTTTGTTGTTTAAGGTATGAGCCCTGTTCTGTTATAAGGCTTGATAAGGCTCTGGAGCTTATTGATGGAATTATAAATGATCCTGACAATCTTAAAGCCTGTGAATATTATTTTAAATCAAGTGGGGGAAATTACGTCCTTTTTTTCTTTTCCAATATAATTTATAATCTTAAAACTAAAAATGATCTATATCTTACTCCTGATGTATTGATATGGCTTGCAAGTGTATGGAGAAATTTTATTAAGCGAAATAAGGCATATCAAAGTTTTTTTAAACTTCACAATAATTACTTGCAGGTATTTAAAAATTACTTTGACGAGGATTCTTCATTTATTAACAGGCTTACAAATATTAATAATATAAGTGAACAGTTTTTAAAAGATAATCAGAACGATGATTCAGAATTAGCCAGGTTTGAAAAATTTTATCAAATTACTGAAGAAATTGTTCATGTAATGAAACCTACATATTTTTTTCTTCTTGATTTTATAAAGGAGAGAAAAATTGCTACAGGCAGTTCTTTTGAAGGGGCAGATGACATCGAGTTAGCCGGTCTTGCAAATTTTGGCCATGATATTTTTACCTATAAAAAAATTATTGCAACAGCGTGTAAAACCCTGGCTATTCTTGAAGGGGTTTACCTTCTTCTTAAAAAGAAAAAATCAAACCGTCAATTCAGAATTTTTGACGGTAAAAAGAAATTTGTCACTACAGCTGAAATTTATGATGTGTATTCGGAAAAATTTGATATAATGAAAAAAGAGTACATGGAATTAAAGTGACAGGATTTTAGTTATATTTAAATATTTGTTTTATTTAATAGAATTGTTTACCCCTCTGCCCTCTTTTAAAATAAAAGGCTGGCGCATTTAAGGGATTTATGGGATTATACTTTCATCATTTAGTAAAGGATAAATATTATGGAAAAGGACAAAACTCCAGAGGTGGCTAAAAAAACAAAAGAAAAAATACCAGGCACGAGCCCCATTCCTGAGGTTAAGTTCCACATGTGGCTTGAAAAAGACGGTGGTGTGTTTTTTGGATGTGGCAGGTACGAACTGTTATTAAAAATAGAGGAGCTGGGCAGTTTGAAGCTTGCAAGTGAAAATCTGGGGCTTTCCTACAGGGGAGCCTGGGGAAAGATTAAGCGCACTGAAGAAATTATAGGGCAGAAACTTATTTATAAAAAAAATAATAAAGAGGGTTATATGCTCACAGATTTTGGCAGAGGGCTTATGACAGAGTTTGGGGAATTTTACGAAGATGTTTTTGCCTATGCTTCTAAAAAGAGTACAAAAAATTTAAATCGTTTTTTTGAAACTGTTGAAAATCAGGAGTGAGCAAGGTTGGTTATCTAACGGGACTTGAAGTATTAGAGAGGCTTTTATGATAAAGACTGCTCTATATCAGATTTCTTACTCTTGCTGAAATAATTGAAATACACAAGGATTAAATTGAGTTATAACTCAAACCATTTTCTAAGTGCTTTGTTGACAAGTTCCAGATCATCTTTGGTTAATGTCCCCACTTTTTTTATAATCAAATTTTTATCAACGAGAATACAACCTCTTTTAATAGCAGTGGGGACATTTAGACCCGCGTTTTCCCATTTTTCTAAACAGAATTCGCCTTCAGAGAGGCTGTTTATTTTGCTGGTCAGTGGAATGACAAAAACATCCTCGTACTTTGTCTTATCGGAGCCGACAACTACAGCAGGGCGGACTTTCCGAGTTGTGAGATCAGTGAATGGATAGGGAAGAAGGAGTACATTGCCCTTAGAGTAGTTCACTGTAAACGTCGTCCTCAGAATTATCCCAGATTTTATCAATGGTTTTTTTTGACAATTCCATCATCCATTGCTTTTCTTCCTGTGTATGTTTTTCTATTAGAAAATCGATAAAATCTATTACCTTGTTTTTAGCTTCCTGAGGGAGCGCATTGATTTTTTCTTCGATCGTCATCATGACATGTTTCCTTTTTATTTGTGTTATAGCTTTAAGGTAAAATCAATAATCATATCATGAAGATATGGGATAAATCTGGGCAAGTCAATAAATTTTTCTAATTTATTTTTTATTTACCACTGCCATGATTTTTTTGTTTATCTGTGTTATATCAATGGGCTTGGAAATGTAATCATTCATGCCTGCTTTAAGCCCCTTTTGTTTTATGTCTGATACAGCATGAGCTGTTATGGCTATAATGGGAATATCTGATTTTTCATGCCCGCATATGCCTTCTCTGATTTGCATGGTTGCTTCTATCCCATCCATTTCCGGCATTTCTATATCCATTATTACAATGTCAAAGGTGCTGTTTTTTAATATTTCAATTACTTCAATACCATTGCGGGCAATAGTAACAGTATGACCCAGTCTTTTTAATATTGTTGTTGCAAGCTTTATATTTATTTCATCATCTTCTGCAAGGAGTATTTTCAGATAAGGTAAAGAATCATCTTTGCTCAGGTCGTCCGGATCTGCATTGGGAATTTCAATCGAATAATGCGGTACTTTTACAAATATAACAAGAGTGAATTTGCTTCCTTTGCCTGGTTCGCTTTCTACAGTAATGGTGCCATTCATCAGTGTTGCAAGCTCTCTTACAATGGAAAGCCCAAGACCTGAACCTCCATGTTTTCTGGTTGTGCTCATTTCTGCCTGTTGAAATTTTGAAAATATAAGTTCATGTTTTTCAGGCGCAATTCCACAACCTGTGTCTGTTATGGATATTTTTAAAGGTGTTAAGCCTGGAAAAGAATTGTCCAAAATTGTTTCAGCCTCAAGAGTAATTGTCCCTGATTTGGTAAATTTGGAAGCATTGCTCACAAGGTTTATGAGCATTTGCTTTATGCGTACTTCATCTCCAATTATGTGAGAAGGTAAATTCGCAGAAGTATTGATTATAAAATTGATGCCTTTTTTTTCTATATCCATGCGAAAAAGGCTGTTAATTGATGCAAAAATATGTATTAGTGGAAACTCCCTGTTTTCCAGAGAAAGATTGCTTGTTTCAATTTTTGATAAGTCAAGAATATCATTTAATATTTTTAGCAGATGATTCCCTGATTGTTTTACTATGGAAAGATATTCTTTTATTAAATCTTTATCGTCTGTCATAAGGGAGAGGTCAGTCATGCCCAGAATGGCATTTAAGGGTGTGCGTATTTCGTGGCTCATTCCTGCAAGAAACTGGGACTTTGCAATATTGGCATTTTCTGCCTGGCGCTTTGCTTCATTGAGGCTTTCTTCGGTTTTTTTTCTTTCTGAAATATCAATGGATACAATAAGGATTCCAATGGCTTTGTTGTCCTTGTTGCGCGTAAAGGACATTCTGTTTTCCACCCATATTACTGATCCGTCTTTTTTATATTGTTGAAGTTCCAAAATCCTGTATCTGTCAGGATCAGCAGTACCCAGGCTTTCAACAATCAGCTCCTCTGCCAGGGTGTCGGATGCTATTTTAAATGATTCAGGAGTGAGGATCTCTGTTATGCTTTTGTTTATTGCTTCCTCTGCAGTAATGCCAAGCAGGCGATAAATAGAAGGGCTTGCAAAGGTGATGTTTAATTGCAGATCCCAAATGGTTATTGTATCTGCCATGTTATTGGCAATGAGGGAATATTTTTCTTCACTTTTGTGTAAAGCCTCTTTTGCGAGTTTTTCAATATTCTTGGCAATTTTTGCTGTTTCATAGTTTGAGTATTGGTACGGGGTCTTTTCATAAAGCTGTCCTGAAGTTATTGCCTCTACCTTTCTGTTCAGGTCAATCAAAGGTTTTGCAAATCGCTTATAAAAGACCCGGTTTGCAATAACTCCCACTAATAATGAAATTACAATTACAATTACAAGAAAAGTTATCAGGTGCAATATAATGGGGAGTTTTATTTCCCAGGGGTTAATAGAGGTTACAAGTATCCATCCTAAATGAGGAATGGTGCTATAGTATGATTTTCTTTTTTCCTGTTTAAAAGAAAAATTAAAGTCTTCTTCTTTTCCTGTTATGTGATCATTGATCTCAAGAATATGGTGATTAATAATGCTTTCATCAGGGTGTACAACTATTCTTCCATTTTTAGCTATTATATAGCTGTGTTCTGTTTCAAAAGTTTTTT
>Ga0265293_10013881_pt1 | contig 10359 bp, 12 predicted proteins | sample Munlanlewell138R_FD_192505 | JGI IMG/M metagenome (GOLD analysis project Ga0265293, IMG submission 192505) | Leachate microbial communities from a municipal landfill in Southern Ontario, Canada - Leachate well 138R | ecosystem: Engineered > Solid waste > Landfill > Unclassified | place: Canada...
CAATAGTTTCAATAACGATGACATTTACTGGTATCGATCTTTGCTCGAACCACAATATGGCATTCTTACAATATGGACATTTTTTTGTAACATATAACAGCGGTCTCATTGCTATACCTCTATTGTTTTGGTATCAAAATTTTGTATTTCACCAGGATTTCCTCTCGGATTAACAACATATCTGATTCCATCTTTTATTATATCATGTTGACTATGAACATGACCGAATACCCAATTAGTTATTTTTGAATATTTAAACAATCGCTGTGCTTCCTTACAGCCATAGGCACCATTAATGCTATTCCATATGTCATCGTCTTCTTTGACTAATATTGCTTCAGTTATTGGCGACGTATGAGTTACAACAACAATGGATCGTATTGATGGATTTTCGTTTAAATCTTTAATTGTATTTTCTATAATATCGATGGCCGATTTTGCCATAATTTCTGGTGAATTTTTAAAAGTTATTCGACGAGAATCGCTACTTGATTTATACCATGTGTATTTCGATTCATTGGCATCGCAGCCTGTGGCATAATGAAAATCATACCACATATTTATTCCAACTATGGCCACGTCTTCGACAATTACATAATTTGTTCCATCCATGTAATAAAAACCAATTTCATTGGATGATTTTTTTAAATATGAAACAATATCATCCATCGGTATAGAACTATAATATTCATGATTGCCCTCAACAAATATTACAGTTTTATAATGTTGTTTTGCCTTTTCCAAAAAATATACAGACGATGAAACATAATTGGATACATCACCAGCAACAATTAAAACATCAGACTTTTTAGTCAATGAATTTAAAAAATCATCAATTTTAATCAAACCACCCCAAACATCGACATGAATGTCACTGATTAAATCAAACTTCAAACGAACCTCCATCTATGGCTATTTCTACTGGACCATCTGATAAACTTACTTCTTTCATTGATATAATTTTTGATTGGAGTTCATTTATATCGGCGGCCAACTCTGCCGCCTGATCCATTGTCAATCTAATATCAGAACTTTTGTTTGCAACTGCCGTGTGATATCTTCGTAAAAATTTATCAATCGCTTTCATTCACTATCCTCAATTTATGTTTAATTTTACCATGATTTGACAGTAAATAACAAATTTTATCATCTACATTTAATGTTTTTAAAATTTCTATCTTAGACTGCATCGATAAATCATAAGAAATAATTTTCCAATCCTTTACATCAATTGATTCTTTTAACCAAACCGACCACATATGGGGGATAACATTACCCTGCCAATCAAATGCAACTTCAGTCAAAATAACGGCATTTGTTTTCGTCAAAGCAATCCAAGAGTGTGTCAATTCCACTCCTTCCATCCGTTCGCATGATGGATCGGGGCAAATTGTCTTTAACCACCATCCGACACCAGGATGTAAACCTCGACGATAATGATATATTTCCGGATGCGTAGCAGTTTCCAGAAATTTTACTATTTCATCCATATCCATAATATTGTTTTTCATCGATTACATGATTATCATTTTTATTATTTGACCATGCTGTTATGAGTAATCCAGATTTTTCAACAACAAAGGTATAATCTCTTGGTCCCATATGTTTGACTCGAATGACTCCACGATTTATTACTTCATTTTCATAAATTTCAATTAATTTTCCTTCAACCAAATCAGTCTTATATGGAACTGGTATTGGCCCAAATGGGTCTTCAAGCATTTCTGCCGCCGCATGATATGTTGGCCGAACTATATTTGGTAAATTTTTTAGATATGAGTCGACCATTCGAAGAAAATTACACGGAAGACAGAAATTTATATGCCATCGTCTCATCATTCTCTCCCTGTGGTATATGGTCCATTATAAGTCTGGTTTAAGAAGTCAACAAAACTATGACCCTGAGACGATGATATTTGATCCAAAATTACCTGTAAAGACCATTTTGATGCAAATTTCATCAAATGAACACCAACTTGATTTCTCTTTTCTGATGTTTGCAAAGCCGAAATTACAACTTCTGACATAATTTTTTTTATTTCTTCTGGTTGTGCAGAAAGATCGATCAATGCTACGTTTCTCTCATAAACGTCTTTAACCAGATGTTCTTGTCCTTTATGATCAATCCATGTCTGTTGCATCAGATTGTTCCAATAATAACCACGTTCGTGACGATCATCAAAGGCATTTCGTATTTGAGTTTTTCGAACCCTAGGATAGGCAGAAAATATATTATCACCAGGATCTCCCCTAATGCATTTCTCAAATAACAACCATTCTGGAATGTCTGTTTTTATTTGCTTACCTTTTGTGTCATAAGCAGGATTTCCGCTTTCTGTCAAAATTTCATTTATTTTGACAATATGTCCTTTCATCCCATCGTAGATTGATACGTTTTCGGATAATAGTTGTTTAAAATCGCTATCACTACTAACGATGACATGTTCATCATCAGGATGTAATCGTATAAATTCTGATATCAAATCGTCAGCTTCTAATATAGAATCGTATAAGAATGTTGTATTTGTTCGTTTTTTTAAAAAATCAACGAAATCACTTAAAGCTTCAAAGAAAGATTCGTCTATTTCTCTTTCCGTTTCAGTCTGTTTTAATTTTTTTGCAGTTCTTTGTGCCTTATAAGCTGAATAAATTCCCTTACGCCAACTTCTTCCATCACTGGCTATGACGACATGATTGGCATCAAAAAGCATCCACGCTTTGCGAATATTCATTAAAATGATATGAATGACTAATGCGGGATCACTGACACTGTGGCGGGCACGAAAAAAACTATTATTCAGGTCTACTAAAAGATATTTCATGTGGCCATTATAGGTTATAACTTATAGGTCTTTCCATATTCCAAACCATCTGGTAGGATCAGAATACATCTTTAAAGGAGATAGTATGATGATTCACGGATGGACAGATTATCCAATTCTCGAACTTGGTGATGTGAGTGGATCAGTTGCCCCAATCCGAGAGGCATATTTGCTCGCCTATGATGGAGACAAATATGGAAAATTCATAGTACAAGGCATGAAAACGCCGATATCGTTCAAAGTTGGTTACTTTTATCAAACCAAGGGTCGCCTGGATGAAGCTAAAAATTTCCCAAAAGAGGAAATTTTTACATTACACGACAATGATTCGATTGATGAAGAAATTTCCAAGGCCAGAATAATGGCAATGGACAATCAACTCGACCCCGATGAATTATCATCGAGTGGTTTTCCGAATTGGGTCGAAATGATGTGATTAGTAATGTTCAGTGTGGTCACCGTTTTTTCGGACAATTTTTTGACCACGTTGGCCACGCTGAACAATTTCTTCATGTTCATCAAACAGTCCGGTTTCAACAGCAACGCTACGACATAGATCGTTAAAATAAGAATTTACAATTTCTTCATCAGTAGTGCCATTGTATCCGTTTGATACAAGCATCGCTATAAATTGTTCATTCCATTCAAATTCAAATGTTAACCCATTTATTCCAAGATCCGGTCGAAAATTACTTTCTATGACACCCATATATGGTTCATTTTTAATCGTCGCAACAGTTTTATCATAAATGGTTTGACTTATAAGACCATGTTTGAAATCAATTTCTGCGATTTTTAATTCAATTTCTTCGTCAGATTTTCCTTCCATTTTTGCCATTTGAACTTCATAATCGCGTTGAGTTATTTTGTTGTATTTTAGATCAACATTTAATTTCTCAACAGGATCACCGGATAATTCAACTACGGCATAATCGTATTGTTCTTTTGTTATTCTGTTATATTTTAGATCAACATTGAGAAGTCTTTGTTTCTTTTCCACACAGTCTTCATCGTAGTCTATTTCTATTAAACGTCGATCAAGACTTTCACCGGTCAATTCGTATTCTGCTTTGATTCTTTCTCTATGTTTCCCTCGTAATCCCCAGTGACCGGGAACTAAACTAAAAGGTAATATTGGCATTATAATTTCCTCGTTTCGAATATACTATCATTGGTTCCAGCGTCGATGTTAATCGACGCTGGTGTTTCCAAATAAATTCCATTATAGATGGATATTTAAGAAATAAATGAAAAAACAAGTATATCTTAGACATCTACTTCTTCTTTTGTTTTCATCGTATATTCATATCGTGCATATTTCGACTTTAACACGATGGTCATAACTTTCTTTTCATTATGTATTTTGACAGTTCCGGTTACATTACGACTATCATCGACCATTTTAAGAATATTCATGATTATAGACTCTGGCCATATCAGTCTATTTGTCAATTTTCCAGATACGTCAGAAACGACAACTTCGGCCCGATGTGTACTACTTTCTTCATCACCGAAACAAAAATACAATTTACCGTCACGAACCTTTGTTATGATATCTGATTGAAATTTAGAATAAATTGATGCCACTTGAGAAAGTTCTGCTATTTTTGACTTACTCAATTCTACTTCGACATCCCATGTCCAATCAGAACCAATAAATCTTGGCTGTTTTGGAATTATATCTTTGTTCATCAGTCGATATACGGCTTTAGTTCCCTTGCCGTCATTGAAAGATATTTCAGTTGGTTCTTCCTCACCATTCTTGTCTCGTCGAACGACATCAACTGATGCTTCTTCCGTTTTAAACGACGTAAAACGAACCAATCCCCTCAAGACATCCAAGGAGGTCATACCAAATTCCCCCTTCAAGTCTTTTAATGGCGTATCAAGCCAACCATTAAAGCAGACTGTTATTCCTTTCGTCGACATACCTTGAATGAAAGTTTCATCGTCGGTGCCAGTTATCTTTATTATTTCCAATGAATCTATTGCCAATGCATGGGTAACAACATCTGATAACGCATCACCAAGTTCATTCTTATATATAGTTATTGTCATTGTATTCCTTATTCAAAATCTAAAAAGTCATTTAACATGGATTGTTTACCAATACTTCTCCAATCCCAATTCATGACATAAAGAAGATTATCAATCTTCGTATCTATCATTGAATTTTCCATCATTTCCCTATTAAATGGCAATTTTTTAAACCATTCTGGTAAATGAATTTCTTCCAAATCACTAGGATATGCAATTTTATGAATATTATAATCGTTGGGCAACAAGTCACAAACAGTAACTTTGGCACCATCAGTTATTTTTGGGCTATAATGATCATCCATCAGTGTTAACATTTTATTCCAATTTATTGCGGCCATAATGTGACCTGGGACCATTATTTTGCTTTGCGAAGCTTCCATTTTCTCAGTATATTCAGAAACTCCTTTTGCGGCAGTCGGACGGCCCATTTTCCAACTGTCCCATTTTTTAAATTCTTTACGAAAATTTTCTATTTTTTCAGACACTTCTTCGGCAGTTCCATCAGTAAGCACCATCGTGAGAATTTCTTCTAAAAAGTTCTGTATATCTTTTGGTGTATCTGATCTTTTTGTTTCAACACCCATTGCCTTAATTTTACCAGGTTTTCCATCAACATCCAATCTAATTCCTTCTAAATCATAGATTAGGACGGCATAACGTTTCTTTTTCATGAATATTCCGGCTGCTGCGACTAATTCTCGTCCAGCTTTTATTATTTTTCCTCTTTCAATACCAGTATTAAATGCAGAATGCATAAATTCAGGAAAAGAATCATTAACCTGATCAGCAACAAGATCATAAATTTTTGTTACCGTGTCTTTTTGGAAATCAAAATCTGTATAATTTGGTAAACCATGAATACTAAAATAGCAACTATCCGTATCCCCGTATATTATGGCACCACCTTTATGGGTATATTCGCCTATCAATTCATCATTTATCTTTGATGCCATATGTCGACTAATCATTCTACCTGTCAGGGTTACAGACTGACCAATTCGAGGATCGAAAAAACGACTTGCTTCGTTCAAAATAGCACCATAAAGGGAGTTCAAAAGTATCTTACGGGCCAACTGACGTTGACCCCAAAATTTAGATTTACTATCATGATCTTTTTTGTCATTTGAAATTAAAAGATTTTTAGAAACAATAAGATTATATTCTTTTGAAAATGCTATTATTTTATCAATATTTTCTTCTTTAATTGCCGATTTTATGAAATCTAAACCATCACCAACATCTTCATCTCTGCCCCATCTACCAGATGATCTATCAGTAGTTTCTTCAACGTTTTTGTCGTTTTCAATATTACTTGTTGATGATAATTTTGATAATATTTTTTCCGGTAATTCAATTCCCGACATAAGTGATTTATAAAATTTTTCTTTCTTTTGCATATCTTTACGTTCAGCATACCATCGCGTAAGTAAGCCTGGAATTATACCTTCTATGTCAGTTCGAAATATTGTTCCATTAGCAGACATGCATAGGGGATTATTTTCTTCATATATCATTGCATGGATGTCTTTGGCTGTCATACTGACCTCTTCACCATCCATGAAATCAACAACAATTATATCATCGGTTTTTTGTTGAACTAAATCATATTCGAGACATGCAAAAACGCCATTCCATGCTTCCGTTGCTGATCCAGTTTCTTGGTATCTTTTTTCAATAAAATCCTTTGTTCTGTCTTGACGTAATTGGGCAAAAATTGTTTCCGGAGACATATTGAGAGCACGAATTGTACTCGGATACAGAGAATTTATATCCACAGCACCAATAAATTTGTGTCGTCCTTTGACTGGATCGGCGACATATGCACCGGCAGCTCTGGCGTCGGCTTTAAGACCACGCTTATTGAATACTTTCATGCCACGATCATGTATTTCATTGATAATGGCCTGATCGATCAATGCAACCGATCCTAGTGTTGTCTGTAATAATACACCATTTGAATTTGCCAACTGAATGGAAAGATCGATGAATCGTAATTTTCTGTCAATTTTCACCAATAGCATTACGTCTTGTTGGTTATATTCGACAAATTTGACAAAATCATCCCGATATAAGGCGTCTAACGTTCCTTCATAAGGAACTTTTTCTTCACCGACTTCGAATTTACCCACGTTATCTAGTTTATATGAGTGTAATTCCTGATATGTATGCTTCTTGTACAATTCAAGATAGTCAAGGTGGGCACGGCCGACAATGTCGTAAGTTATGTGATCGCGTTTGAACATCGTAAAATGACGTTCTTTTGGCTTTAATCCCCATAAACAAAGACGACTCGTTTCCGATTCGCCCAATATCATTTTAATTCTACCGACAATATATGGAATATCGAAGAATGTTGAGTTCCATCCACTTAGTATGTCAACGTCTTCTATGACAGTCAAAAATCTATCAAGAAGTTCTGCCTCATTGTGCATGACAAAACAATTCGGAAGATCCTTCAACATTTCTACTGCCTGATCGTATGAAATGTTTTTTGGTGGAACTACAAGCGTTATTATAATATCTGTCCACATATGATAAACAGAAATAGCATTTATTGGTGCATATGGATTTTCAGGCGTCGAAAAACCAATCTTTGGATCAAAATCAACTTCAATATCAAACATACCTACATTTGGTTCGGCAGACTTTCCATCTTTACGATAAGTTTCGGCCAAGGTTTCAAACAAATGATTCAAATCACCTTCATATGCCGAATTTCCATATTGCTCTCGAAGTTTTTCAAAACTATAAAATTTATTTGATGTAATTTCTGTTAATGGCTTATCAAAAACTGATCGTTCAGACCCATCTTTAGCCGGAATATACATCTTATATGACGGCTTTAGTGTCTTTGTAATTCTTTTGCCATTTTGTCTTTCAACGACATAAATGCTATCTGTTTTTTTATCAAAAAATGAATCAATGTACAATAATATACCTCCAATAAAATAAATGGGAGATGCCAATGCATCTCCCATATGTGATGATTTTAACTAATTAGCTTCGTCCAACAACACTAAGCAGATGTTCTACTTCGTCGAATTGTTCTTTTTCGTCATTTAGGGTATTTTTATAAGCAATCTTCATTGCCCGATTTATCAAGGCTGGTTTGATATCCATTTCTTCGGCAACCGCTTTAACGGTTTCCTTTAGTCCCTCTTTGAGAGAATCGATATCTCCATAAACGGCAATACCTTCATTGAACAATTCACGCAGTTTTTCACGTTGTTCAGAAGTCAAACTTTCAGTGGTCATAAAACCCTCCATCTCATGTAGGGTAAGTTTACTTCTATTTTTCGGTTTTGTTCAATTTGTTCGTCAGAGCCTTTGCTTTCTGGGACTTTTCAAATTCCAATAATAGACTCTTTGTCGTCTTATCTTGAATAGTTTGCTTGATAATGAGTCGTTCTGATCGTTTTTCCTCAATATGCATGTCTATTTTTGATGAAGTATTATCTTGTGATTCACCAGTCATAATTAGGCAGGCCAATAATAAAACACATTTATCCATCGCAACTTTCCTGCATAAGTAATTTATTCGTTGTTTGTCTTTTTTGAACCAAATTAGTCAATCTGGCCGACATTTGAATTTTTGAACTGATAAAATCATTACGTTCCGAAACCGTTAAATCTCCGTTAAGAATTCTGTTTATCGTTTCTATGTCATTTTCAGTCCGTGCTATCTCACTGGTAAGCAATTCTGCACGAATTTCCATCTGCATCAATCGATCACGACAGAGTTCTTTTGACAAATAAGTACGAAAATTGTCAAATTCGGCCTTTGTAGTGAAATAGTTAATAGCTGCGACAGTTCCGGAAATACCAGCAACAAACAACGAACCCATAACGATCAGTGCCGGTTTGTTGGCCGATATCCATTGCATGACATTCATTTCATTTCTCTCAATAACAGTGAAATTGATTCTTTTAATGTTTTAAATTTTTTATTTTCATATTGATCTACTATGAAATTATCAGATATACGATATATGGTACCGACATATTCACCTTCAAAAATAACATCCATGCCATTCGGTGTAATATCTAATTGATAAGATTCTTTTAATCCATTCCATTTAGTTGAATGTGGTTCAATTATATTATCGACCAAATAATATATAACTTCATCTTCATATGGAGGATTAAACGAATATGGATTTCTCATAAATTCTTGAACAGAATTGCCAAGATAAGTCGCAACAATCGGCCTTACATCAAGTGTTGGATCATTCTTTTTATACCACTCCAAAGTATCATAAAGATCATCGTCTCCAATTAAATTGTATATAACATGATCATCAAGAATCATACTTGCCGTTATTGGTTTTTCGAACAACTTAAATAAATTTTTTGCCATATCCATTTTTGTTGGAAGCTTCCATACTCCTTCGGATAAAACCGTTCCATGCAACAGAGTTATGGTTCTATTTTTCCCCTTATATGGAAAATTATATATTCCATTATCTGATAATTTACTCATAAGTGCAGTTGAATCTAACGAGAATAATTTGCATACCTTGGATAATGGAATTTCTATTTTACCTTCATGACCATCTGTTGTTATTTTTACAGTTGGATTGAATGGTTCACCTTCATCTTTAATTTCAGCGACATGAACATCACCAGACATATCAACAGTCTCATTACCCAACTTCCCGACAACACCAATTACGCCATAAGATGGGTTTGATTTCAAAAATTTGTTGGCCGCATTATCATTGGGAAATACATAAGTTTTGTATTTTCTACCATTTTCATAATATTCGCCATCAACGAGGGTATCAGATTTATCAGATTCACCAAACATCTTCCATGCTTTGCCGTATAAGACACGTTTCCAACGCTTTCCATAACGTTTTTGGAATTCTTTTTTATTCGACTTAATCCATTCTTCTGCTTCTGGACTATCTGGAGCAACTTCTTTTATAGTTTCAATGTGTGGTTTAATTTGCGGAGCATTTATATTCTTCGATTCTCCAAACATTTTCCAAGCCGTTGCATATAAGACTTCTTCCCATTTATTACCATATTGCTTTTTGAAATTATCCTTATTGGCCTTAATCCATTTTTCTGCTTCAATTCCACTTGGTGCCACTTCATTGAGTGAATCTTGACCAAATTTCTTTTTTGTCATTTCATATGCAGTTTTTCGGTCATAACCCTTTTTCATCAACGATCTTGCATAATTAGTTCGTTCTTCTGGTGTCGAATCTGTCCATATCTTGCCAATAGTAGTTAAAAAATTTGCTTCTTTTATGGAAACATTTTTAGCAGCATCAGTCGGATCTATTGGATATTTGTATGCAACATTATATTCGGTCATATAAGATTTAATTTGCGTTTGACTCATTGATTTCATTTTCTGATAATGTTGCTTGAATGATTCTTTAAATTGGTTCCGAAAATCCATTGACAGACGCTCCATATATGCTATTAAGGTAATGTTATTTATCAATGGAGGACATGATGTTGGATTTTTCAATCGATGGATATGCGG
>Ga0265293_10013882_pt1 | contig 10358 bp, 9 predicted proteins | sample Munlanlewell138R_FD_192505 | JGI IMG/M metagenome (GOLD analysis project Ga0265293, IMG submission 192505) | Leachate microbial communities from a municipal landfill in Southern Ontario, Canada - Leachate well 138R | ecosystem: Engineered > Solid waste > Landfill > Unclassified | place: Canada...
ACCGTCGGATTTGCACTGCAGGCATCCGGGCGGGCATGGTACGACTCGCAGACCGACCCGCCGGAGCCTCCATGCACTCATCGTCGCCTACTCCCGCTTCGCAAATTCCAGCCCGCCGCATCGAGGCCATTGACGCGGCCCGCGGCATCGCGCTGCTGGCCATGGTCAGCTACCATTTCACATGGGATCTGGAGTTCTTCGGCTATGTGACGCCCGGCCTCACCGCTTTCGGCGGCTGGAAGATCTACGCCCGCTGCATCGCCTCCAGCTTCCTGTTTCTGGTCGGCTTCAGCCTCATGCTCGCCCATGGCAACGGCATTCGCTGGAACGGCTTCGGCAAACGGCTGGCCATGATCGTGGCCGCAGCGGCGGCGATCACCATAGCGACATGGTTCGCCACGCCGGGCTCGTTCATCTTCTTCGGCATCTTGCACCACATCGCACTCGCAAGCCTGCTCGGCCTCGCCTTTCTGCGCTTTCCCGCATGGGCGCTGGCTGTTGCAGCCATTCTCGTGGCCATGGCGCCGCAATTCCTGCGCATGCCGATCTTCGATCATCCGGGCCTGTGGTGGCTCGGCCTGTCCACCGTCAGCCCGCGTTCCAACGATTATGTGCCGTTGTTTCCATGGTTCGCCGCGGTTCTGGCCGGAATGGCGGCTGCACGTTTCGCGCGCGACTTCGGCCTTCTGGCCCGGCTCGGCGGAGAACTGCCGCAACCCGCCCTGCGGCCCCTCGTCAAGATCGGGCAGCACAGCCTTGCCTTCTACCTCATCCACCAGCCCGTCCTGATCGCCTGCCTGTGGCTGTTCGCACAGGTCTTTCCGGCGCCCGCTCAGGACCCGAGGACCGGGTTCATGCATGGCTGCGAGACCTATTGCCGTGGATCCCGCGACCAGAGTTTCTGCACAGCCTATTGCGGCTGCATGTTTGACGCGGTTCAAAAAGACGGCACTGTCGACAAGGTGATGAGCGGAACGCAAAATGAAGAACTGTCCCGTCGCGTTCAGGAGCTCGCATCGATCTGTACAGCGGAAACGGACATGAAGCTGATGGGGGAGGAAGAATGAAAGCAGTTCCAGCCTGGCGCAGGATCCCATGGCCGCCGCTGATCTATCTTGCGGCAATTGCCGCCGGCATAGTCCTCGGTCTGCTCGTCCCTCTGCCGCGCATGACCGGCCCGTTCGGCAACGTGCTCTATGCCATAGGCTGGCTGATCATCATTGCCGTCATCGCTTTGTGGGTGTCTTCCTTCCGCGCAATGAGACAGGCGGGAACCACGCTCGATCCCTCGGGAGAACCCAGCCATCTGCTCACCAGCGGCCCCTTTTCCATCACGCGCAACCCGATTTACCTCGCCAACACGCTTCTTCTGTTTGGCGTCGGGCTTGTTTCGGGCAACTGGTGGTTCCTGCCGATCTCCATCGTCGCGGCATTCGTGACGCAGAAGATCGCCATCGAATTCGAGGAAAAGATACTGGCCGAAAAGTTCGGTCGCAAATATCGCGACTATTCCAAGAAGGTTCGGCGCTGGTTCTGAAGACATGCCGTGGCCGCCTTGTAAGCCACCGCTGTTCCGCCACCACAACGACATGCGTAACAGCAGGCGCTTAAAGCGTACGGAGCGGTTCTGAAAGGTTACGACAACCTGTCGTGATAATGCCTTGGTTCACCGGCAAATGCACAGGTGAGGTAGCTTCGGCCACGAACCGCCCCCAAAGAACCTCCAGTCACGTCTGCCAGGCCAACAGCAGTGCGACAAAAATGTCGGATCAGAAAAGCAACGGGGAACAACATCCTGAGATGCCGCGTTAAAGCGTGATTTCAACCCGATGCATGTGAAGAGCCGCTGAATTCTGCACAAAAAAAATGCAAGGCAGAAGCCTTGCACAATGAACGCGTCCGATCTGCTTCCGGTATCCGGCGGCTGCGAGTAACCGCGCCTAGATCGCATCCTCCCAAGACTTTAGACCGCGTAGGAGAACAGTTTTTGTGCTGCTCTCTCGATTATGTTGAGCACACTAGACCAACAAAGCCGGCAAAGTCACTAGAAATTTTGCCTCCATCTGGACTTAAATGTGCTGCATTGCACAATAAGTCGGCACGAACTGCCTTTCGGATGGTCATGGTTTTGCCGGCCACGGGCACTGTAAGAAGGCGCATGAAAATACGGGTTTTTGCGGCGGGTTTCCAACTTGCCATGAAATGGCTATGAAGCCGAAGCAAACAGGCCCCGGCGCGCCGATTCCGGCGCTGCCTTTTCTCTCACGGAATCAGCTTATGCGTTTGTCGCGCTACTTTTTGCCCATCCTCAAGGAAAACCCGCGCGAGGCCGAGATCGTCTCGCACCGCCTGATGTTGCGCGCCGGCATGCTTCGCCAGCAGGGCGCGGGAAGTTTCTCGTGGCTGCCACTGGGCAAGCGCGTGCTCGACAAGGTGTGCCAGATCATCCGCGAGGAGCAGGATCGCGCCGGCGCGCTCGAAATCCTGATGCCGACCATCCAGTCGGCCGATCTGTGGCGTGAGAGCGGGCGCTATGACGCCTATGGCAAGGAAATGCTGCGTATCAAGGACCGCCATGAGCGCGACATGCTCTACGGGCCGACCAACGAGGAAATGGTGACGGATGTTTTCCGTAACTACGTCAAGTCCTACAAGGACCTGCCCCTCAACCTCTATCACATCCAGTGGAAGTTCCGCGACGAGGTACGCCCCCGCTTCGGCGTCATGCGCTCGCGCGAGTTCCTGATGAAGGACGCCTACTCCTTCGATCTCGATTTCGAGGGCGCGAAGGCCGCCTACTACCGCATGTTCGTCGCCTATCTGCGCACCTTCACGCGCATGGGCCTGCAGGCCATTCCGATGCGCGCCGACACCGGCCCCATCGGCGGCGACCTCTCCCATGAATTCATCATTCTGGCCGAAACCGGCGAGAGCCAGGTCTACTGCCACCGCGACTATCTCGGCTATGAAGTGCCCGGCGAGGACGTCGACTTCGGCAATGACGGCGAGATCGCCGACATTGTCACCAAATGGACCACGCCCTACGCGGCAACCGACGAGATGCACGACGAAGCCGCATGGGATGCCATTGCCGAGAACGACAAGGTTTCGGCGCGCGGCATCGAGGTCGGCCACATCTTCCACTTCGGCGAAAAATACTCGAAGCCGATGAATGCCAGGGTGACCGGCCCGGATGGCAAGGAGCATTTCGTCTCCATGGGCTCCTACGGCATCGGCCCGTCGCGCCTGATCGCGGCCATCATCGAGGCCAGCCATGACGAGAACGGCATCATCTGGCCCGAAGCCATCGCCCCGTTCGACGTCGCGCTCATCAACATGAAGGCGGGCGACGCCGAATGCGACCGCGTCTGCGCCGAGCTTGAGGCAACGCTCACCGCCGCCGGCAAGGACGTTCTGCACGACGACACCGACCAGCGCCCCGGCGCCAAGTTCGCCACCGCCGATCTTATCGGCCTGCCGTGGCAGCTCATCGTCGGCCCGCGCGGCGTGGCCGCCGGCGAGGTTGAACTGAAGAACCGCAAGACCGGCGAGCGCGAAACGCTGCCGATCGCCGCTGCCATTTCCTGTCTGGGTGGGGCTGCATGAGCAAGGCGGCAGCGAAACCCTCTTCCGCCGGGCCATTTTCCGGTTTCGAGCGCATGGTCGCCTGGCGCTACCTGCGCTCGCGCCGCAAGGAGACGGTGATTTCGGTCATCGCCTCGATCTCGTTCCTCGGCATCATGCTGGGTGTGGCGACGCTGATCGTGGTCATGGCGGTGATGAACGGTTTTCGCGCCGAGCTGCTTACCCGCATTCTGGGCGTCAACGGCCATCTGATCGTGACGCCCATCGACCTGCCTCTTGAGGACTATGCGCAGGTCGCCGACCGCATCAATGGCGTGGCCGGCGTGCGTTATGCCCTGCCGCTGATCGACGGACAGGTGCTGGCGCAGGGCAATGTCGGCTCCGGTACCGGCGCGCTTGTGCGCGGCATAAGGGGCGAAGACATCGGCAAGGTGTCCATCGTCGCCAACAACATCCGCCAGGGGTCTCTGGTCGGCTTCGACACTGCCGAGGGCGTCGCGATCGGCTCGCGCATGGCCGACAATCTGGGCCTCAGACTGGGTGACATGATCACCCTGATATCGCCGGATGGCGACGTCACGCCGCTTGGCACCATGCCACGGCTCAAGGGCTATCCGGTCACGGCGATCTTCGAGGTGGGCATGTCGGAATATGACAGCTCCATCGTCTACATGCCTCTGGCCGAGGCGCAGCTCTATTTCAACATGGAAGATCTCGCGCAAAGCATCGAGATCTATGTCGACAATCCCGATGCCGTCGATGCACTCCGGCCGAAGGTGGAGGAAGCGGCGCAGCGGCCGGTGCTGCTCAGCGACTGGCGCCAGCGCAACCAGACCTTCTTCTCCGCGCTTCAGGTGGAACGCAACGTCATGTTCATGATCCTGACGCTGATCGTGCTGGTGGCGGCGCTCAATATCATTTCCGGCCTCGTCATGCTGGTGAAGGACAAGGGCCACGACATCGCCATCCTGCGCACCATGGGCGCGACGCGCGGCGCCATATTGCGCATCTTCCTGATGACAGGTGCTGCCATCGGCGTGGTGGGAACGTTGGCCGGCGTCTTCCTCGGCATCCTCATCTGCCTCAATGTCGAGAGTATCCGCCAGTTCTTCTCGTGGATTTCCGGCACCGTTCTGTTCAATCCGGAGCTTTATTTCCTGAGCCAGCTTCCGGCGAAGATGGATATGGGCGAGACGCTTTCCGTGGTGCTGATGGCGCTGGTGCTGTCGTTTCTGGCAACGCTGTTTCCCGCATGGCGGGCCGCACGTCTCGATCCGGTCGAAGCGCTGAGGTATGAGTGATGGCGCGGGCGGTTCTTGAGCTCAAGGCGGTCGAACGTCATTACGAGCAGGGCGAGCGCAAGCTCACCATTCTCAATGGCACAGATTTCGTGCTGCATGCAGGCGAGATGGTGGCGCTGGTCGCCCCTTCCGGCACCGGCAAGTCGACGCTGCTGCACACGGCCGGACTGCTGGAACGCCCGGATGCCGGCGAAGTCATTCTGGCCGGCCGTCAGTGCGGCAAGCTTTCGGACGACCAGCGCACCGCGATCCGCCGCAACGACATCGGTTTCGTCTACCAGTTCCACCATTTGCTGCCGGAATTTTCCGCGCTGGAAAATGTGATGATGCCGCAGCTCATAAAGGGACTGTCGCGCGAGGAGGCATCCGAGCGTGCCGGGCAATTGCTCGACTACATGCAGCTCGGCAAGCGCGCTACCCATCGCCCCTCCGAACTGTCGGGCGGCGAGCAGCAGCGCGTGGCGATCGCCCGTGCCGTCGCCAATGCGCCGCTGGTGCTGCTGGCCGATGAGCCGACAGGCAATCTCGACCCCGTCACCGCCTCCTATGTGTTTCAGGCCCTGTCCGCGCTTGTAAAGCAATCCGGCCTTGCGGCCCTGATCGCCACACACAATCACGAACTCGCCGCACGCATGGATCGCCGCGTCACCCTCTCCGAAGGCCGCGTCGTTCCCCTCTGAGGCGGTGCTTCCGATCTGGCGCGCTGCCTGACGTAGCGCGTCCCCGGATCATGTGGTCCGCCGCAGGTCACCCTCGGTCATTCCAGCATGGTCGGCAGCCGCAAGCCCGGCCTGCCTCACCAGTCTGCCCCATGCCCAAAAATCCGGTCCTCGCCGATCGACTCCACGGTCTGGGGTGCCGGCCTCCCAGCTCAGCGCCCCCTCGCCTGACCCGACAAAAGTCCCGCCATCCTCGACAGGCTTGTCTTCAGCTATTCGCGGACGGTGCCTTCGATTCGCTCCGCCACTTTTAAAGTGCCCTGCGCGCGCATTGACCCGCCATCTTCGTCGCCGGTCATCGCTTCCGCTCTTCCTGCTGAAACCAGTTTTTAACCCTGAATATGGCCGCGACTCAGCGCTGAGCGTGTTCGTATTTTGTCAATTGACATGCGAACAGAATTAGAACAAATTAAGAACATACTGAAAACAGGAGCCAGTCATGACCGATCTCGTTCAGGATGTTGTCTCAATGGTGTGCATGGGCACCTTTCTTGTTTCCATGGCGATGTGGATCGGAGCTCTCTGATTCCGTAGGTGACCGTCAACGGCGTGACGCCTCTCGCCAATGCGCCACATGAACAGGCGAGGCATCGCGAGGCCGGCAACGCCGCGAGCGTGAATGTCAGTCCGCCTGCGCCGTCAGCAGCCTTCCGAACCGGGTTCGCAAGTCCGGATCGGTCTGTTCGCGGATATACGGGGATCAGTCTGCGATGCTTTGCAAAGCAGCCTGCTTCGGCGCCTCAGTCAGGCTCGCGGGGCCGAACACCTCCTCGAAGGCTGCCTTCAGCGCCACGTCCAGATCGTTCATCGTCACCGGCAGTCCGAGGTCAACCAGACTGGTAACGCCATGGTCCTGCACCCCGCAGGGCACGATGCCGCCGAAATGCGACAGGTCCGGCTCCACATTGATCGATATGCCGTGGAAGCTGACCCATTTGCGCATGCGGATGCCGATGGCCGCAATCTTGTCCTCGGCGACCGAGCCGTCAGCCATGGGGGGGCGGTCCCGACGCTCCACCCACACGCCAACCCGATCCTCCCGCCGTTCGCCCTTTACATTGAACGAATCGAGCGTGCGGATGATCCATGCCTCCAATGCCGCCACAAAGGCCCGCACGTCCGTGCGCCTGCGCTTCAGGTCGAGCATCACATAGGCAACCCGTTGGCCCGGACCATGATAAGTGTATTCGCCGCCGCGCCCCGCGGCAAAAACGGGGAAGCGCCCGGGATCGATCAGGTCTTCGACGCGGGCACTGGTGCCGGATGTGTAGAGGGGCGGATGCTCTACCAGCCACACAAGCTCGCTGGCTCCCTCCGTGCGAATCGCCTCGGCATGGCTCTCCATGAAGCTCAGAGCCTGCGGATAGGGCAGAAGGCCGGGCTCGATACGCCATTCTACCGCCGGCGAACCGGGCGACGAAAAAAAAGACGTGGCGATCTGGCTGCGTTCAGGCATGATTTCTTCCGGATTATGCCCTTTCATATGGCGAGATTGGCGCAAAAGGTCCAGTCGCGGCGGCCGGGCCAGCGCTAAGTTCATGAGCCTGTCATTTAAAGCGCGATTATTGGAAACATGCCCTTGTTTCGCGATAAGCGATTTGCTACACGCCGCGTGCCGGACACAATCCGGCTCCTACCACGGGCGGTCGTGGCGGAATTGGTAGACGCGCAGCGTTGAGGTCGCTGTGGGGCAACCCGTGGAAGTTCGAGTCTTCTCGACCGCACCATCTCCGGATCACATATCCGGATAGCTTGAAATGCAAGCCTGTTAAGCCGGTAGCGGCTGTTTTTCGCTCTGTAAGCACCTGAAAACTGATGGCCGGGAAAGTTGCCGGCTGTCAAAAATATGCAGCATTGATCTGCCAGTCTGGCCGTTCTTTTGAGGTGGGGTTGCTGATCATCGTGTGGAGAAGTTGCAGAGGCGCCCGATGCGGGCAAAGCCGGAACCATCTGCTTCCGGCGGCTGACGAACTACAGCCCTCTGTGGTGGTCGCCAGACATTTCTGCGCCATATAGAAATCAGCGCCGAAGGACACTTGTTTCTCTTGGAATATTGATCTGAGTTGCGCTACGGAGACCGAAATCCGCAGATGCAGAACCGTGCGAGGCAGCCTCTTGGAAGCTCAGGAACATCAAGCTGCCGCGACAGAGGCCCCGAAGAGCGGCCATAATGAGATTTACGACGAGGACGGCGTCGTTCTTGCCTCGTTTCTCGCGCATATCGGCGCAGCCATCGCAGACCGCGACACGCTGACCCTCAAGCAGGACGTAGCAGCTCTCCACGAATCCGAGCTTGGCCACCTGCTGGAAGCTCTCCAGCCCGATCAGCGCCGCTCTCTGGTGGAATTGCTGGGTACGGATTTCGACTTCTCGGCCCTGACCGAGGTCGACGAGGCCATCCGCCTCGACATCGTTGAAAGCTTGCCCAACGCGCAGATCGCGCAGGCCGTTCAGGAACTCGATTCCGACGACGCGGTCTACATTCTTGAAGATCTCGATCAGGAAGATCAGGACGAGATTCTCGCGCAGCTTCCGTTCACGGAGCGCATCAGGCTGCGCCGTTCGCTGGATTATCCGGAAGAAAGCGCCGGACGCCGCATGCAGACCGAGTTTGTGGCCGTTCCGCCCTTCTGGACGGTTGGGCAGACCATCGACTACATGCGCGAAGACAACGATCTGCCTGACAGCTTCAGCCAGATCTTCGTGATCGACCCGACCTTCAGGCTTCTTGGTGCGATCAATCTCGACCAGATCCTGCGCACCAGGCGCACGGTGAAGGTCGAGGACATCATGCACGAAACCCGCCACGCCATTCCTGCCACCATGGATCAGGAAGAGGCGGCACGTGAGTTCGAGCAGTACGATCTTCTGTCGGCTGCGGTCGTTGACGAAAATGAGCGGCTGGTCGGCGTGCTCACCATCGACGATGTCGTCGACGTCATCCAGGAAGAGGCCGAGGAAGACCTCATGCGCCTCGGCGGCGTGGGCGACGAAGAACTGTCGGACACCATACTGGCCGCCTCGCGCTCACGCGTGCCGTGGCTGCTGGTTAACCTGTTTACGGCATTTCTCGCGGCTTCGGTCATCGGCCTGTTCGATCAGACAATCGAGCGCGTGGTGGCCCTTGCCGTGTTGATGCCGATCGTGGCCGGCATGGGCGGAAACGCGGCCTCGCAGACCATGACCGTCACCGTGCGCGCGCTCGCCACGAAGGATCTCGATATCTACAATGCATGGCGCATCATTCGCCGTGAAATGGGCGTCGGCTTCATCAACGGCATCATCTTCGCCGTGCTGATCGGGATCGTGGCGGCAACCTGGTTTTCGGATCCCTATCTTGGTTGCATCATCGCCAGCGCGATGGTCATCAACATGTTCGTGGCGGCCGTGGCAGGTATCCTCATTCCCTTGCTGCTCGACAGATATGGCGTCGATCCGGCCGTTGCCTCGGCCGTTTTCGTCACTGCCGTCACCGACGTCGTGGGCTTTTTTGCCTTTCTGGGACTCGCATCCCTGTGGTTCGGCTTCGGTTAAATGGATTTAATTGACTTTTACGTAAGTGCTGTGCGAGATTTCCCAATCATTCTCGCGTACGGATGATTCTGCGACTGCATCCGGCGCTGGATAAAAAGCTCTTCTGCGGCTTCGGTTTCGTGGCGACAAAGCTGTAGCGCTTGCGACGAGAGGAGCTTTCGCAGGCAGGCTGTGCTTCGGGCCGGGTCTGAATGTCCGGTTGATCTCCGGCAAGAAAGCAGCCGTCTGGCGCAGACATTATCTTTGAGTACAGGACGACGATGCGGGAATATTACACCATTACAGAATTGACCCGCGAGTTCGGCGTGTCCACCCGCACGTTGCGGTTTTATGAGGATGAAGGGCTGGTGCTGCCGGTGCGCCGCGGACGGACGCGTCTGTTCCGTCCGGCAGACCGCCACATCATTCGCCAGATATTGCGTGGCAAGCGGCTTGGCTTTTCCATCAATGAGATCCGCGAGATCATCAAGATGTACAAGGAGCCGCCCGGCGAGGTCGGACAGCTGCAGCTGATGATCAAGCGCATCGAGGAAAAGCGCGAGGAACTGCGTCAGAAGCGTCGCGACCTTGAGGATACGCTGGCCGAACTCGATCAGGCCGAGGAAGCCTGCGTCGAGCGCATGGCCGAGCTTGGCGTCAACACCTGAGGCTGGACATCAGCCGGGGATGAGACTTCGCAGAAAAACGCCTCAGACCAGTTCCGGAACAATCCGGGGTATGTCGTCAAAGCTGTAGCCGAGCCCGAGCGTCAGCCAGCCGTAAACTCCCATGAGGATAGAGGTGACGATCGTCGTCCAGATGACCGCGCGCAGCATGTGCGGCCCGCGCGGAGCGCTGGAAACGGTTCCTAACGTGACATTGTCTTCGTCATCCTGCGTTTTAACGCCGAAGGGAAGGATGGCGAACAAAACCAGCCACCACGTGACGAAATAGATGGCGACGAGAGAAACCCAGCTCACGACTGTTCCAGTTCCACAAGCGTTCCGCAAAAATCCTTCGGGTGCAGGAAAAGCACCGGCTTGCCGTGCGCGCCGATTTTCGGTTCACCATCGCCGAGCACCCGTGCCCCGCCAGCCTTAAGCCGATCACGCGCCGTGAGAATATCATCGACCTCGTAGCAGACGTGATGCATGCCGCCGGACGGATTTTTCTCCAGAAAAGCGGCAATGGGCGAGCCCTCGCCCAGCGGTTCAAGCAACTCGACCTTGGTGTTGCCGCG
>Ga0265293_10013883_pt1 | contig 10358 bp, 8 predicted proteins | sample Munlanlewell138R_FD_192505 | JGI IMG/M metagenome (GOLD analysis project Ga0265293, IMG submission 192505) | Leachate microbial communities from a municipal landfill in Southern Ontario, Canada - Leachate well 138R | ecosystem: Engineered > Solid waste > Landfill > Unclassified | place: Canada...
GCCGGCGGTTATATCGCGGCGATGGTGGACTGGCGGGCGGCTTTCTTCGCGGTGGGCCTTGCGGGGATCGTCATCGCGCCGGTGTTCAAGTTCGTCGTGCGTGATGTCCCCAGGCCCGAGGAAGCGTCCGCGCGGGATACGCCGGGCTTTCTGGCCATCACTGCGGCGCTGGCGCGCAAGCCGTCGTTCTGGCTGTTGTCGTTCGGAGCGGCGGCCAGCTCGATGCTCGGCTATGGCCTGGCTTTCTGGATGCCGAGCCTGCTGCAACGCAGCTTCGGGCTCGACCTTGTCGAAGTATCGCATTTCATCGGCGGTCTGCTCATTCTGGGAGGCGTTGCCGGTGTGCTGGCGGGCGGCTGGCTCGGCGACCGCCTCGGCGCCGGCGACCGCGCCTTCCTCGCCTATCTTCCGGCGGGCGCCTTCGTCATCGGCGTGCCGCTCTTCGCGGCTGGTATCTATACGGGCGATGCAAGGCTTGCCTTCCTGCTGTTCCTCGTCCCGCAGGCGATGGCCTACGTCTGGCTGGGGCCGGTGCTGTCCGCGATCCAGCAACTGGTCGAGCCGCCCCACCGCTCGACCGCATCGGCGCTCTTCCTGTTGATAAACAACCTGATCGGCCTCGGCGGCGGAATCTACGCGCTGGGGGCATTGTCGGATATTCTGGCGCCGATCCATGGGCATGAAGCGCTGCGCTATTCCATGCTCTATTCCCTGGGACTCTATCTCGTGGCGGCGGTCCTGATGGTGCTGGCCGGACCAAGGCTCCGCCGCGATTGCGTGCATCCATCATGACCATGAACCGGATGGGTTCGGCCTTCGCATCCTGTTCGCGCTTGCATTCGTCAGGCTCCCCGCTCACGATGCCGCCAGCAATTGACTGGTAGGAGTAGCAGATGCGGACCCGAACGATTTGCCTGATCGCCATGTGCGCGGCATTGGCAGCCTGTAATTCCAAGTCGTCCGAACCGGCGGAAGCGACCGCTGAAAGCGCGGGTCAGACTGCCGAAGCCGCCGCCGCGGCTCCTGCCGCCGCGATCAAGCCCGCGCCCGAAGGGCTGCCGTCCCGGATCGCACGGGAAGTCATCACGGCGGGCCAGCACAAATGCGATGGCGTCGCCAAAGCGGAACGCAATGCAGAGGACGGGTCGATCGTCGCAAGCTGCACCAGTGGAGAAAGCTATCGTATCTACACTGTCGATGGCGAGGGCCCTGTCGCCACCAAGTTGTAACGAAGCGGCTCCCGGAAATCTGGGCCCGGAAAGCTGGAATCACCAATTCGCATAACCTCGCCGGCACGGCGGCGGGGTTATGCGATGCGGCCGGATAGTGTCGCGGTAAGGGGCCTTAATCGAGCAATTCGGCCGGAACTTTTCCACCATTGGCGGCAAGTTCGCGCATGACTTGCTTGTGCAGCCAGATATTCATTTCCGCGCTTCCGTCGAGCGCGCCGGAATAGCCGAATTCCTGAGCCAGACCCTTGCGTTCGGCAAGGCTGGAATCGAGGCCCAGCAGCTTCATCAGATCGACGATCGACGTTCGCCAGTTCAGGGTCTGGGCGGACTTGGCCGCAAGGTCGTTGAGGATCACCTCGACATCGACTTCGGAGATTGCCTGAGGGACGGGAGCAGGAGCGGAAGCGGCATCAGGTGCCGGTTGCGTCGTCTGCGCAGGAGCCGCCGCGGCTTTACCGCCGAAAATGGCATCCTTGATCTTGCCGAAAAAACTCATGCTGTTTCTCCTTGATTCGACCTTGATGAGTCATGCGAGTGAACGCATCCATGTTACGCTGGCAAGGCCCGCCGAATCAAACGGCAAGACCGGTTTGATCGTCTTGATACCGATTTACTCGAAAGGAAGCCGTTTTGAACGCCTCGGAAATGTTGCAGCAGACAGGAGCGGTCGATTCGATCTCACGGGAACTGGGCCTGCCCCCCGCCGTAGCCCAGGCCGCCGCGGACGCTCTGCTTCCCGCCATTCTGGGCGGTTTCAGCAAGCAGGCCGCGCCGTCCACCGGGGGGCTCGGGGGCCTTGCCGAAGTGATCGGTGGCCTTGGCGGTGGTGGACTGCTGGATGCGCTCACCGGGAATGCGCCGACCTCGCAAGCGCCCGGTAACGAGATACTGGGGCAGATATTCGGTTCGAAGGACGTAAGCCGGGCCGTGGCCGGGCAAGCGGCCCAGACCACGGGTATCGACCCTTCGATCCTGAAGAAGATGCTGCCACTCCTGGCGATGGCCGTGGCGGGATATCTTTCGAGGCAGTCCGGCAATCAGGCCGGCGGTGCGGGGCAGGGCGGGGGACTCGGCGGCATTCTCGGCCAGGTTCTCGGCGGCGGAGGAAGCAGCAGCAGGGGCGGCGGGCTTGGTGGCCTCGCCTCGATGCTCGATCTGAACGGCGACGGCAATCCGCTCGATGACATCATCGGAATGATGGGAAAATTGCGAAAGTAAGCGATCGGGCCGGAATCAGGCCAAAATCACGATTGCGTCGATTCCTTCGGCGGGTTCTCGCGGAAATGCGTCATCAGCTTTTCGAGCAGCGCCTTTTGCCCCGCTTCCATCACGGGTTCCAGATCGCGCAGGAAAGCCTCATTTGCCGCCCGGAACGCCGGATCGTCGATGATGTTCGCGCTGCGCGACATGAAGCGCTGGCCCGTGGGCGTGGCGACGAAGGCGCGAAGGGCCGTGAGGTCTTCAAGGGAAAACTCCCGCGCGTAGCCCATGGCATAGGCATCCATGAAATGCGGGACATGGCGCGCGACGACCGGCCGGGACATCGCGACCATCCGGTCGATCGCGTCGTTTACCATGGCCTTGGCCCTGGGGTCGTTGTCCAGCTTGGCCAGTTGCATCTGGCGGGCCTGATCGGTCATGGAATCGACCGCTTTCAGGAACATGGCCTCCCGCGTTTCCACGGGAAAGCCGAGATCAATGATTTCGCGGGCCAGCTTCAGCCGCTCGGAGTCGATGTCCTTGTCCGGGTCAGCCGCGGCGGGGAGCGGCACGGAACTTTCCGCCCGTGCCGGCGCATTCGCCGACAGCGCCAGCAGCACGGCGGCGGACAGGGTGGCCAGCCGGCGCATCGTGCCTACTGATCGAGGAACGAGCGCATCTTGCGGCTGCGCGACGGGTGCTTGAGCTTCCTGAGCGCCTTGGCCTCGATCTGGCGGATGCGTTCCCGCGTCACGGAGAACTGCTGGCCCACTTCCTCCAGCGTGTGATCGGTGTTCATGCCGATGCCGAAACGCATGCGCAGCACGCGCTCCTCGCGCGGGGTGAGGCTGGCCAGCACGCGGGTGACAGTTTCCTTGAGGTTGGACTGGATCGCAGCGTCCACCGGGATGATCGCGTTCTTGTCCTCGATGAAATCGCCCAGATGCGAATCCTCCTCGTCGCCGATCGGCGTTTCGAGGCTGATCGGCTCCTTGGCGATCTTCATTACCTTGCGGACCTTTTCCAGCGGCATGGAAAGGCGCTCCGCCATTTCCTCTGGCGTCGGCTCGCGGCCCTGCTCGTGCAGGAACTGGCGGCTGGTGCGGACCAGCTTGTTGATCGTCTCGATCATGTGGACCGGGATACGGATGGTGCGGGCCTGATCGGCGATGGAGCGCGTGATCGCCTGCCTGATCCACCACGTCGCATACGTGCTGAACTTGTAGCCGCGGCGGTATTCGAACTTGTCGACCGCCTTCATCAGCCCAATGTTGCCTTCCTGAATGAGATCGAGGAACTGCAGGCCCCGGTTGGTGTATTTCTTGGCGATGGAGATCACCAGGCGCAGGTTCGCCTCGACCATTTCCTTCTTGGCGATGCGTGCCTCGCGCTCGCCTTTCTGGACCATGTTCACGATACGGCGGAATTCGCGCAGCGACATGCCGGTCGCCGCCGCGATATCGGCCACTTCGGAGCGGATACGCTCCACCGCGTCGCCTTCGTTGGCGGCGAAGGCGGCCCACTTCTTGTCCTTCTTCGCCATGTCGGCCAGCCAGCCGTCGTCCAGTTCGCGCCCGACATAGTTGTCGAGGAAGTCCTTGCGATTCACCTTGTGGCGTTCGGCGAGGCGCAGCATCTGCCCGCCCAGCGCCGTCAACCGCCGGTTGAAGGCATAGAGGTTGTCCACCAGGTATTCGATCTTGGTGGCGTGGAATTGCACGCTTTCGACTTGCGCGGTGAGATCCTCGCGCAACTGCTGATACTGCTTTTCCCTGCCCGCCGGAAAGTCGTTGCCGAGGCTCAGCGCGTCCAGCCGCTCGGTCTGGATCTTCTCGAACTTGCGGAACAGTTCGGTGATCGCGGCGAACTTTTCCAGCGCTTCCGGCTTGAGCTGGGCTTCCATCTGGGCGAGCGACAGGGTGTTGTCCTCGTCGTCTTCCTCCACCGGGCGGCGGGCGCGGCGTTCGATACCGTCCTCGTCCTCCCCGTCGGCGGATTCTTCCTCCTCGATGTCGTCCTCTTCCTTGTAGGACGGCCCGGCGGTGGCTTCGTTGATTTCGCCGCTGTCGTCGGCATCCTCGTCGGAGAGCGCTTCCGGCGCGGGTTCCTTCGAGAGCATGGCGTCGAGATCGAGGATTTCGCGCAGTTGCATCTCGCCGTTGTTCAGTGCTTCGGACCACAGAATGATGGCGTGGAACGTGATCGGGCTTTCGCACAGGCCCAGGATCATGGTGTCGCGCCCGGCTTCGATCCGTTTGGCGATGGCGATCTCACCTTCGCGGCTCAACAGTTCGACCGCGCCCATCTCGCGCAGATACATGCGCACGGGATCGTCCGTGCGCTCGACCGTTTCCTTCTTCTTCTCGACGACCGGGCGCTCGGCGGCGCCATCGTTCATGTCGTCGATTTCCTCGACGTCCTTTTCCTCGGGATCGACGGCGTCCTCGTCGCTCTCGACGATATTGACGCCCATCTCGGAGATCGCGGCCATGATGTCCTCGATCTGCTCGGACGACATCTGGTCCTGCGGCAGCGCCTCGTTCAACTCGTCATAGGTGATGACGCCCCGGCGCTTGGCGCGGGCGATGAGCTTCTTGATAGAGGCTTCGTTGAGGTCGATCAGCGGCGCGTCGCCGCCCTCGTTCTTGTCGCCCTGAAGATCGTCGTTCTGGTCGATGTCCATCATTCCGCCATGCTGTTGTCGGCGCCGCCCGCCGGTGGTGCCGTGCGCTCTCCGGCCAATAGCCGCAAGCGCGCATCAAATGCCAGTTTTCTCTTTCGCAACCTTTGCTGCTCCGCGAAAGCCTCTTCCGAAAACTCCTGTTCGAGCCGCCGGGTCGCTTCGGCCAGCGCGAGTTCGATGGCGGGACGTTCGGCCAGAAGGCCGATGGCCATGGCCAGTTCGTCCGCCGCCGCGCCAGGCTCGGCATCCGGCAGGAGAAATCCGAAACGCAGCCCGGCGTAGTCGTCCGGCGCGGGAGCGGACAGGCCGCTTTGGGCGAATATGGTGGCGAGCGCTTCGCTTTCAAGCTGCCGGGTGCGATCCGCGATGTCGGCCAGCAGGTCGAAACGCGGATCGAAAGCGCCCCAGCGCCCGATCGCGTCGATATGGCGCGCGATCTGCCCCGGCCAGCGCATCAATCCCGCCAGCACCGCCATGGCCAGCGCATCGCGCGCGCCGCCAGCCGTCGCGCGGCGCAACCGGCTGACGTTTTCGGGGGACGGCTTGCGGATGTCGCGGCGATTGGCGGCGCTGCCGTCGAACCGGCGCGGCGCCGTGCGTTCGCGCGGCGGATAGGCGAAGGCGGAGAACCGTTCCGACAAGTCGCGCCGGTAGAGCGATTTGATCTCCGGGTCCGCGATCTGGTCGACATGCGCCATGAGCCGGGCCTTCAGCCCCGCCTTGTCCTCCGGCGTCTGGAGCGGGGCTGTGTTGCGTTCATGCTGCCACAGCACGTCCACCAGCGGCGCGGCATCCGTCAGCAGGCGCTCCATGGCGGCGGGCCCCTCGCGCTTGACGAGGTCGTCCGGGTCCAGCCCGGCGGGCAGCCGTACGATGCGCAGCGTATGGGCGGGACGCAGCAGGGGCAGGGCGCGCGAGACGGCCCGCATCGCCGCGCGCTGCCCGGCGGCGTCGCCGTCGAAGCAGAGCACCGGCGCTTCCACCAGCCGCCACAGCATCTCGATCTGCCGTTCGGTAAGGGCCGTGCCGAGCGGGGCGACGGCGTCGGAAATGCCCGCCGCCGCCAGCGCGATCACGTCCATATAGCCTTCGACGACGATCAGCCGCCCGCTCTGGCGCGAGGCAGGGCCAGCGCGGTGCAGGTTGTAGAGCGTGCGCCCCTTGTCGAACAGCGGCGTGTCGGGAGAGTTCAGATACTTCGGCGCGTTCTTGTCGGCATCGTCCAGAATGCGCCCGCCGAACGCGATCACGCGGCCGCGCGCGTCCTCGATCGGCAGCATCAGGCGGCCCCGGAAACGGTCGTAGGGTTCCCGGTCGTCCACCGCGATTCTTAGTCCCGCCTCGACCAGCAAGGCATGAGGGAAATTGTCCAACGGTCGAGCTATCGCCTGCCGGTCGTCGGGCGCATAACCGAAGCCGAAGCGCTGGATCGTATGCGCGTCGAATCCGCGCTTCGCCAGATAGGCGCGCGCTTTCTCTCCTTCCGGGCTGGCGAGTTTCTCCACGAACCAGTCCTGCGCCGCCTTCATCACATCGTGCAGGGTGTCGTGCTTTTCCGCCTGCTTCGCCGCACGCGGATCAGGCGCGGGAACGTCCATGCCCGCCTGTGCCGCCAGTTCCTTCACCGCGTCCATGAACGACAGGCCGCGCTGGTCGGTCATCCAGCGGATCGCATCGCCATGCGCGCCGCAGCCGAAACAGTGGTAGAAGCCCTTCTCGTCGTTGATCGTGAAACTGGGCGTCTTTTCGTTGTGGAAAGGGCAGCACGCCTTGTATTCGCGCCCCGCGCGGATGATCTTCGTCGTCCGTCCGATCAGCGCGGACAGCGTGATGCGCGAACGCAGTTCATCCAGCCATTGCGGGGAGAGCGACACGTCAGCCCGCGGGCATCACGCGAGCGCCGCCTTCACCAGCGCGCTGGCCTTGCCCATGTCCAGTTCGTTGCCGTGGCGGGCCTTCAGTTCGGCCATGACCTTGCCCATGTCCTTCACTGAACTTGCGCCCAGTTCCGCCTTGAGTCCCTCGATCAGCGCGCGGGTTTCCTCCTCGCCGAGCTGTTTGGGCAGAAATTCCTCGATCACGGCCAGTTCGGCGGCTTCGGCTTCCGCCTTGTCGGCGCGCCCGCCCTGCCGGAACAGCTCTATCGATTCGCGGCGCTGCTTGACCATCTTCTGCAGCACTTCCACCACCAGAGTGTCGTCATCGGGCATGCTGCTGGCCGTGCGCAGCTCGATATCCCGGTCCTTTACTTTGGCAAGGATCAGGCGGACGGCGGCAAGGCGAGGCTTGTCGCCGGCTTTCATGGCCGCAATCTGCGCGGCCTTAATCGAATCGCGAAGCATTTTCACTGGTTTCCCGTGGATAAACAGCACCCGTGGCGCAAAGCATGGAACGTAGCGAGGATTTTCCCGTTTTCAAAGGTTGACGCACTGCACAATCAGCATTAGCCGCCGAGCCTTAGCACCCATTGCCGACACTCTCGAACGGAGCGCCTCTTCATGGCTGACGCCGCCACTTCGCACGCACCTCAACCACAGGGTGCGACAGGCGTTCTCGTGCTGGCGGACGGCCACGTCGCCTGGGGGCGTGGTTTCGGCGCCGTGGGGCAGGCCGTGGGCGAAGTGTGCTTCAACACGGCGATGACCGGTTATCAGGAAGTGATGACCGATCCGTCCTATGCCGCGCAGATCGTCACGTTCACGTTTCCGCACATCGGCAACGTGGGGGTGAACGACGAGGATCTGGAAAGCGGCGTGGACGGCGCGGTCGGCTGCGTGGTGCGCGAGGACGTGACTGCGCCCAGCAATTTCCGCTCGCACGGGGCGTTCGGCGAATGGCTCAAGGCCAAGGGCAAGATCGGGCTGGCGGGTGTCGATACCCGCGCCCTGACCCGCCGCATCCGCCTCTCCGGCGCGCCCAACGCCGTGATCGCCCATGCGCCTGACGGCAGGTTCGACATTCCGGCGCTGATCCGCCGCGCGCGGGACTGGCCGGGGCTGGAAGGGATGGACCTCGCCCGCGTCGTCTCGCGCGAAAGGCAGGAAGGCTGGGAAGGCGGCGCATGGACGCTGGGCAAGGGATATGCCCGCTCTCCCCGCGATGCGCGCCCGCATGTGGTGGCCATGGATTTCGGCGCGAAGGACAACATCTTCCGCAATCTGGTGAAGGCCGGCGCGCGGGTGACGGTGGTGCCCGCGCAGACGCCGCTCGATGCGATCCTCGCGCTGGAACCGGCGGGCGTGTTCCTGTCGAACGGGCCGGGCGATCCGGCGGCGACCGGCGCCTATGCCGTGCCGGTGATCCAGGGCCTGCTGGAACGCGACGTACCGCTGTTCGGCATCTGCCTCGGCCATCAGATGCTGGCGATTGCGGCGGGCGCGCGGACGACCAAGATGCACCAGGGCCATCGCGGCGCGAACCATCCGGTCAAGCGGCTGGAGGACGGGGTGGTCGAGATCACTAGCATGAACCACGGCTTCGCGGTCGATAACGCGGCGCTTCCCGGCACGGTGGAGGAAACGCACGTCTCGCTGTTCGACGGTTCCAACTGCGGCCTGGCGGTGAAGGGCAAGCGCGCTTTCGGGGTGCAGTATCACCCGGAAGCAAGTCCGGGGCCGCAGGACAGTTTCTACCTCTTCCAGAAATTCGTGGGGATGCTCGCCTGACATGCCAAAACGCACTGACATCTCCTCGATCCTCGTCATCGGCGCCGGTCCGATCATCATCGGGCAGGCCTGCGAGTTCGACTATTCGGGAACGCAGGCGATCAAGGCCCTGAAGGAAGAGGGCTATCGCGTCGTTCTGGTGAACTCCAACCCGGCGACGATCATGACCGACCCGGACATGGCCGACGCGACCTATATCGAGCCGATCACGCCCGAAGTCGTCGCCCGGATCATCGAGAAGGAGCGCCCGGACGCGGTGCTGCCGACGATGGGCGGGCAGACCGCGCTCAACACCGCGCTGGCGCTGTTCAATGACGGCACGCTGGAAAAGTTCGGCGTCAGGATGATCGGCGCCGACGCCGACGCCATCGACAAGGCGGAGGACCGCCAGCGGTTCCGCGAGGCGATGGACAGGATCGGGCTGGAATCGGCTCGTTCCGGTGTGGCGCACACGCTGGAAGAGGCGTTCGCGGTGTTGGAACGCACCGGGCTTCCTTCCATCATCCGTCCCAGCTTTACGCTCGGCGGCACGGGCGGGGGCGTCGCCTACAACCGTGAGGAGTTCGAGCAGATCGTCAAGAGCGGTCTCGATGCTTCTCCCACCACGGAAGTGCTGATTGAGGAATCGCTGCTCGGCTGGAAGGAATACGAGATGGAAGTCGTGCGCGACCGCGCCGATAATGCCATCATCATCTGTTCCATCGAGAACGTCGATCCGATGGGCGTCCACACCGGCGATTCCATCACGGTCGCGCCCGCGTTGACGCTGACGGACAAAGAATACCAGATCATGCGCTCGGCGAGCATCGCTGTTCTGCGTGAAATCGGTGTGGAAACAGGTGGTTCCAACGTCCAGTTCGCGGTGAATCCGAAGGACGGGCGGCTGATCGTCATCGAGATGAACCCGCGCGTCTCGCGCTCCTCCGCGCTGGCGTCCAAGGCCACCGGCTTTCCCATCGCGCGCGTCGCGGCCAAGCTGGCGGTCGGCTATACGCTGGATGAGATCACCAACGAGATTACCGGCGCGACGCCCGCCAGCTTCGAGCCGACGATCGACTATGTCGTCACCAAGATCCCGCGTTTCGCGTTCGAGAAGTTCAAGGGTGCGGAACCGCTTCTGACAACGGCCATGAAGTCCGTGGGTGAAGTCATGGCAATCGGGCGGAATTTCAAGGAATCTCTGCAAAAGGCGTTGCGCGGTCTGGAAACCGGCCTGGACGGTTTCAACTGCGTTCCCGAACTGGAAGGCGCGGACCGCGACAAGATCACGGCGATGCTGTCGCGCCAGACGCCGGACCGGCTGCTGAACGTGGCGCAAGCCTTCCGCGAAGGCTTCTCGGTGGAGGACGTTCACGCCGTCACACATTACGACTTGTGGTTCCTGCGCCATATCCATGAAATCATCGAGGAAGAGGCCCGGATCGAAGCTGAGGGCCTGCCCAACGACGCGCAAGGGCTGCGCCGTCTCAAGGCCATGGGGTTTTCGGACCGGCGGCTGGCGACTCTCGCCGTGCGCTCGGTCGGCGTGGCGGGAGGGCTTGCGGAAACGCAGGCGCGCCGCTCCGGGCTGCTGCACGC